>Ga0209347_1002710_pt1 | contig 22522 bp, 15 predicted proteins | sample AutmiccommuBRH23_FD_187382 | JGI IMG/M metagenome (GOLD analysis project Ga0209347, IMG submission 187382) | Deep subsurface microbial communities from Mt. Terri, Switzerland - Autotrophic microbial communities BRH/23 (SPAdes) (version 2) | ecosystem: Environmental > Aquatic > Deep subsurface >...
GGGCTCGACAACAAGACCCCGGATGAGGTCTACTGGTCTACACTACTGACGGAACGAACAGCTGCCTGATGAGCGGGTCATCACCTAAGAACCGGGTGAAGCTGTCCAAGGGAACCCGGCCACCTCTGACATCCGTCTCGCCTAAGGGGAATTGCCAAGCAAAGACTCGCGTACATTCTGGTCGATCTCCCTCAACTCCTCTTCGGTGGGCAGATCAGTCGTTAGTTCATCCATATTCTCCAGGACCGACGCTGGCATGAGGAACCATGTGGAACTACTGCCGCACCGTGGACAGGGGATAGAGACCCAGTCCGCGGGTAGATCCGAGTAATCCTCTTCCCATTCTCCGCCACAGTCGTCGCAGACCCACAAGTCCCTTTCATTATTCGAATCACCGGCCAGCGTCGTCGATGTAGTAGTTGGGTCCAGTCGGACCGGGAGCTTCGTGGTCGACGTCACAGTCGAGGTGGTAGAGGCCAGAGCAGTGACAACGGTCGTACGTGTCACGGCTGAAGTCCTGTTCGACAAGTCCGGTGCAGCTTCTTCCGAACACCCGGTGGCCATTACGATCAGAACCAAGGCGGCCATCTGGACAGCGGCCACGGGCCGCGATAGTGTGGACTTCCGATGTCCCTTCATAGACTGCCTCCAGGCTGAGAGAATCCTCAATGCCGCATCAGTCCCTCAGGGAGCCTCATCACGATGGCGCATGGGGACGTGTGTAAGAACCACCCTGGTTTTTGCAGGTCTTCAGCATATGGTCGTAGACCGGTAGTGGCAACCATGTGGAGCTGCGCTTGATCCTCAGCCTAAGTCGTCGTCCGCGTAGGTCTGTGTAAGTGACCTCTGGCTCATGCATCTGCGGGAGACGGTCCATTCGTCGCTCAATTCAAGATGGGGAATTCCACGAGCCACAGGGTGTCGCAACCCACTTCTCTTGGCAGTAGGGGCTCCAGATCGCCGCAACTTCCGACGAGACGGTCACCGAAGGGTCTGTTGCCTGGAGATCACCTATCTCTGATCGGCGCACCAGGTTCTCTGGGATGCCTCGCCAATCCCTATTCCGGTGGCTGGACGGTCATGCTGAGTTCTGCCCGGCGAGGCCAAGACCCTCCGCGTAGGACTGGGCTGATTTGCATACGGCCTCGGCCGCCTGCGCAAGGAACTGACCAGCCTCGGTCACCTGTGTGGGCGAGAGCCGAAGCTGATCGCCCAGCTTGAACGTAGTCGTCTTCCGGGCAGTCCGTATCAACAGTCCCGCCCCGGCTTCCATGACAACAGGCACATCTACAGGAAACCCCACTCTTCTCTCCTCGCCGTCTTCAGAAGCGGAGAACAGCTCGATGCCGGGCCAGACCACCACAAATGATCCGTCCTGGGCGCAGTCCTCGGGACCAACGACACCACGCCTGTGGCTGAGGCAGTTGCGGAATGCGTTGATGCTGAGCAGCATGTCGGCATCGGCGAACTCAACCCCAAAACGCTCCCGCAACAGGCGTAACTTCTGTGCCAGGCCGAGGAAGGAATAGTCGGCCCCCCACTTGTCTGCCTGCTCCACGGTGACGCGCCCCTCGACATGAGCCATGATCACGCAGGCCAGGTGAATGTGGTCGAGGAAGAGAGCGAACGCTTCAATGGCCTCCCTGAGGGCGCAGACCACCACCCATTTCTCGAACTCCTTCTTGTAGGAGTCGAGGGTGGTCTGGTCGGGTGGAGCCGGGATGACTTCCATCGCTCCGCAGGCCAGCGGATCGAAGTCCGATTCGACTGCGCCTCGTGCCGCATTCGCCCCGAAGGTCGAGAAGACCGTGGCTCTACGAACGCCGAGATGAGCGATCCCTAGTATGGCGGGAAGATCTATGCGGTAATCGTCTATCAGTCGCTCCCTTGGGCGTCCAACTGAGCGCGGCGAACCACCCTGACGGTCGGCCCGATCTTCCACGTAGTCACCTATCCACCTGGTCCTGGGTCCGAGGTCGACCGTCGGCGGCGCGTACTCACCCAGGCCTCCAGCTCGGCGGAGTCATAGCCCACACCGCCTCCCAGCTTGACGAACGGGGGCCAAGGCCCCGAATCTGTCGCCCCCTGGCGGCCGTTGGGAGGTGGCTAATTGACAACCACTGATGCCCTTGAGAGTTTGAGGTACTGGCCCTCCTTGACGGTAACGTACCGTTCGGTGTCGAAGTTCTCATTCGAGACGATTGCTTCAAGGGTGTGCGATGAGTTCGAGTCCACTTCGAGGTATCCGCTGCCGTCTGGAATGACCTTGTACTCACCAGGAGGCAGATCAAAGCCGACTTTGTACATTCCTGCTGGGAGTCTGCCTTCGACCAATACTGCGGGGACCGCTTGCGCAGACGGAATCAGGCGGGCATCGTTCGACGTGATGTACTGTCCGTCTTTGACCGTTACAATGGATTGATTCGAGAAGTTGTCGTTCGCGACGATACTTTCGAGAGTCCCCGAGCTGTCTTTCGTAATCTGGAAGTAGGACGAGCCGGCCTCCGCGATGAGGACGTACTCTCCAGCGGAAATGTCGGCCCCCACCTTGTACATCCCTGGCCCGAATCCGACATCCTCCGGCTCCGTGGTGGTAGACGGCGGCTCAGTTATCGAAGTCGTGTCCTGGGCATTCGCCGAATCCGTAGTCTGAGTGGTGTCCGCGACGGTGGTTGCGGTCGCGCCTGTCGTTGTCGTACCGTCACCGCCGCCGCTTGCGACACTCGCGATGATGATAACGGCGACTAGAAGCAATAGCGCGATACCCACCCACTTGAGGCACCCGCCCCGCTTCTTTGGTAGCTGTTGCGCTGGCTGGAGAGGTGGTGCCGGACTATGGGGGGGCGGGGCCTGGAGAGGGGGGGTTCCCTCATTAGGGCGCATAGCCGCCAGAGAAGTGCCGCACGAGGCACAGAACGCCGAACCCTCGGCTGACGTCGCACCGCAACTAGGGCATTGTGTCATTCGTCCTCCCCCTCTCGCTTTCGTGGTGCTCCTGCGCCACAGTATCACGCTGGAAAGTTGCACGGGCGCGTCGCCCGCCCACAGTACTAAGCGTCTCCTTCACATCAGGCTTTCCGGGTTCAGCCCCTCCAGCTCCGGCAGCACGAGCAGCCCATCCTTCCGCACCTGCACCCCATCGAACCAGTTCTCCCCTCCGCCCCGACGCAAGATCGCGGGGGACCCTCTCTGCCCACTGGGATGGACTCAACTTCGCCCGCCGGGCCTGCCCTCTCGCACAGCGAGATACGACGCCTCTAGCCACGAAGAGCGCCACGGGAGTCAGGTGTCCAGGCACCAGCGATCGTGGAAGAGACGAAGCAGGCAGGCGGCAATGCCACCAGGGCTAGTGCCCACCACGGCATGTGTGAGCCAACCATGAGGAGCAGAGACATGGCCGCAAGAACAAGCAAGAAGGCCGTAGACCCAATCCAGACGACCCGACCTCGGAGGGCTCCATAGCTTCCGATGGCGGCGATCATTGTCTGCACCAGAACGAAGAAGAGGACCGGGAAGCGGTAGTCACTGTCGCTTGCAGGCGGCAACGGCCGAATCAGTAGCACCAGCAAGTAGACCACCTCTCCGAGGAGAAGGGTTAGTCCGAGGGCGGCGAGTGCCCTAGCGGCTGTTGGGCGCTGCAAGCGGAAACCTATGCCCGTGTGTCGGATAATTCGTGTGCCATCACCGGCGTCGACCCGGCGAGACCTCGGCAGTCGAAGGTCATGGCGTCTCCCCCGCTCATATCAGGTTCTCCGGGTTCAACCCGTCCAACTCCGGCAGCACGAACAGCCCATCCTTCCGCACCAGCACCCCGTCGAACCAGATCTCCCCTCCGCCCCACTCCGGCGTCTGGATGAGGACCAAGTCCCAATGAACGGCGGAGCGGTTTCCGTTGTCGCACATATCCTCATAGGCATCCCCCGGTGTGAAGTGGAGACTCCCCCGGATCTTCTCGTCGTACAGGATGTCGAGCATGGGGCGTTCGATATAAGGGTTCACACCCAAGGCGAACTCCCCGACGTATCGTGCCCCCTCGTCGGTCGCGATGATGGCGTCGATCTTCTCCTGCGGGGTGCCGGTGGCCTTGATGATCTTGCCGTCCTCGAAGGTGAGGGAGACAGACTCGCAGGTGATGCCGTCGTAGACTGACTTGGTGTTGTAGGTAATGGTGCCGTTGACCGAGCCTCGGACGGGTGCGGTGAACACCTCTCCATCCGGGATGTTGACCTTCCCGGCGCACTTGACCACCGGAAGGCCCTTGATAGAGAGGGAGAGGTCCGTGCCGGGGCCTTTGATCTCGACACGGTCCGTCTTCTCCATGAGTTCCACCAAAGGGTCCATCGCCCGATCCATCGCCGAGTAGTCGAGGGTCGAGACCCGATAGCAGAAGTCCTCGAAGCCTTCTGTGGACATCCCAGCGCCCTGAGCGGCCGCCGTGGTCGGGAACCGTAGGAGGACCCACTTCTTCCGGCACCCCTCATCAACCACGGGCTTCCGTGCCAAGTCGAACAGCTGCATCTTCTCCGGGGGGACATCCGCGAACTCGAAGAGGTTCTGCCCGGCCAGGATGTAGACACGGGCGTCCACCTCCTTCACCCGAGCCAGCCGCCAACTCATCTCCAATTCGAGCTGCTCCTTGGTCGCCCCGAGGAGTTGCACCCGGCGGAGGGTGGGGTCGGTCAACTCGAAGAAGGGCTGTGCACCGCGGGCGTAGGCTTCGGCCATGAGGCCTCGGACCAGCTCCTCGCAGCCGGTCTCTCCCTCGATCAGGAGTTTCTCCCTGGGCTGGAGGGAGAGGGAGTGGTCGAGGAGGTTGCGGGCGAGGGCGGGAATACGAACGTCCACGGAGATGCCTTCCTGGTTGTGGCCTACGCCATCCTTTGATCGGCGACCCAGCCGAGCCTCAGGTGGACGCTCCCGATCTGCTTCTCCTCGGACAGGGTGTTCACCTCGGTGACGGGAACGCCTAGTCGGGAGGCGAAGGTCTGGAAGTCGCCGAACGAGGCCAGTTCGGGGCTGAAGGAGTGCACGAGCATCACTGCCTGCTGGCACACGTTCGCCTTCGCCTCAGCGACGGCCGAGTAGGTACGATGGAGGAGCTGATAGCGGAGGTCTTCAACCTGACCAACAGGCAGGCCGAGCACGGCGCAGAGACCTACCAGCCGCCTCCCCTTGTTCGCCGAGCCGTCGTTCCAGATCTCGACGGTTTCGCCAAAGTCCTCGGCCACCTTCCCTTCAACCGCGATCACCGCCCCGAAGTTGTTGCAGAGAGTGAGGTAGGCCATGAGATCGGTGTGACTGGCGAAGCCACGTCCTGGCAGGTGTACCTGTTTCTCAAAGTGCCCCCTCGTCAACCGTGCGTCTTGGTAGGCCGGGCAGGCTTCGAGCACGGCTCGAACCGGAGCGGGCAGCCCGGCCGCCCTGACCCAGCTCTTCGCCAGTTCGGCCGCCGAAGCGCCGTCCTGCCAGTGGTAGGACTCGGCGAGGAACATCTTGACGTCCTCGGGCTCTATGACCGGCACCCCCCACCCGGGCCCACCGACAAACAACGAGGTGAGGCTCTCGAAGACAACGTCGAAGTCCTGCCCGTCGACGACGTGGAAGCTGCAGTACATGTTGTCTCGGCTCAACCAACTGACCACGTCTTCGGGCGACGTGCCCGGCTTCGCGTGTTCGTGGAACCGATCCACGCGATCGCGGAAATGCTGCTCCCTCGCCTCTCCGTGGGGCGACCGCGCCCGCACGAGTTTCCCGGTCTCGTCCAAATCCAGAAGCGCAGAAAACCCGGGCCCGACAACCACCGCTCTTACGACAACAAGCACGATCCTACCTCCTAGCGTGAAGCGTAGAACATCAGTCGGACAGAAGACCAAAGCTGGGACGGGGGTCCACTCTGAACGAGGTGCCAAACTCACGGGAGAGGTGGGGCTCCGCCGTGTATAACGGCCTGGCGACCCTCACGCCGCCTCCCCCCACTCCCGACACACCTGCTTCGCCTGCTCGATCACCGTGACCACCGCCATGGCCCACTCGCTCGACGTGTATCCCTTGAGCAGCACGTCGGAGAAAGGCTAGCTGAACTACGCATCCGGGTCCTTGCGAGTCCTATTCATGAGCCCCTTGAGCCGACGGCTGGCTCGGCCCGTAGAACCAGCAGTACGTGTCACCACCTCGCTCGCCACGCCCGCCGCCTTGCGCAAGACGTCGTCCCGAACGACCACCTCGTACTCCTTGGCCCGCCTCTCCACTTCGTCAAGGTCAAGGGGAACACACGCGCTCTCAGCCACACAGGTGAGCCACTCCCGCTCTTCAGGTACGAGTGCACCGTCGTAGATGGCCATCAGCGTGATCAGCTCCACGAGCGCGACCGCCGTGTCCCGGTCCTCGATCTCGGCCACCGCGGCGAGGACTCCATCCTTGTCGCCCATCCACCGCTCGAAGCCCTCGGGAGCATGCTCCTCGAAGGACATGCGGGAGAGCATGGCCCGGTACATCTCTGTCTCTTTCTGCGTCACCGAACCGTCGGCCTGAGCAGTGAACATGACCGCCGCCGGGACGACGAGGTCATAGGCATTCCGCTTGGATACGACCGCTCGCAGCTCGTCGGTGACTTTGCCCTTGTTCTTCAGATGTCGTTTGGCGATCTCCCCCACGGACTTGGTCGTCGCGTAGTTATAGGCACTGCCGATACTCGCGCTGGCCACCGGGACGGCGTACTTGATCAGCGTCCTTTGCAGGATCTTCACGCCGAGCTTCTGCCCGATCCTCTGGACCGTCTTCAGAGTCCCCTTGCTCACGTACTTCTTGACTGCGCCCTTTGTGGCTACGCCAGCGGACACCTGAACACCTCTGCCGAGAAGATCCGCGGGCGCAACTCCCAGGGCGTAGCCGAATACCATCAGGATGTCTTCGGGGTCCTCGGGATCGAGCTGCAGGTCATACACGACGGACATGTCGAGGACCAACCGCATCTGTAGCCCGGCCAGGGTGAGCATCTCCGCGCCGATAGCTCCCACGAGGGCGGCCGCAGCAACGCCCCCGGAAGCCGTGACGGCCACCACCCCTGCCGTCACCGCTACGCCGGTGACCGCGCCGACGATGGCGGCGTAGCGGGTCGCCACCGAGACGAGGACGTCGGCGATATCGTCCCTGGGTACGCCCGGATACTTCTTCTGGAAGTACTCCGCCCGTGCGTTGCGGTTGTAGGCACTGGTCACCTTGTACAGGAGCTTGAGGAACCACTGGCCTTCCTTGAGTTCCGCGACGTCCAGAGTCTTCGCGAAAGCCCGGGCATCTTCTAGTTCGGCCAGCACCCTTGCCTTGAGATCCTTGTCGTCCTCAGTCCCTTTCACCACAGACGCCTCCCCCGAAGTTCGGCACGGTCACTGCTGTTCCGCTTCAATACGGTTCACCCCTCGCGATGGCCTCCTTGGTGGCAGCCATGGCCCGCCCCATGGGGAGCCCCGCGAAGGGAGTATGCAATGTGGCCTCTGTCCCGGAGAAGGCAGCGTGAGCAGCCTTCTGGTAGTCCTTGCCGCCGAGCACGACGATCTCCGAGAACTCCGAGAGGCGCAGGGCAGTCACCTGGTCGCGTAGGGTGGCGGTGTCGACCAGATCGGGGTTCTTTTTCTTGAAGGTGAGGTTGTACGGTTCCGGGATGAGGAAGGCCGGGTCGATGAAGCCGTACTTGGCGGAGAGGATCACCCAGCGCTCGGCGAAGTGCTCGGCGAAAGCGCGGTTCACCTTGAATGGGGCTCCCGTGTAGGCGTCTCGGGCCGGGGTGGGGCCTGCGTCTGGATGCCGGTCCCAGACCTTCCCCTGGCCGCAGGGGACGATGACGAGGAGCCCCGGGGCACTCATCGTTCCTGTGCTCCCGGTGTCTCGGCGAGCTGTCGAAGCTGCAAGAGCTGGTCCTCGGTCAGGACAGGTGATGCCACATGCTGGGTGTTCCAGAGGCCCGAGGAGACGATAGCAGGAGCCAGAGCGTGGAGCCCGAGCCAGTCCGATGAGGCCGCTCCCGTGCAGTGTTGAGCAAGAAGGGCGATGAGGCCGCTCTCCAAAGAAAGCCGCGTCTCTTTGGACGGCACCCGCACCCACACGAACGTGAAGGACTCCCGCAACCGGCGGCTCACTGCCTCCTCCACCTCCGGGTAGGAGTCTCCGCCCTGAGCGATCCACTCGGCGAGCCGAGGATCGGCAGGGTCGGCCCGGCGCAGCAGGGCTCCTCCGAGATGCTTCCGAAAGACGCTGCCGTTCTTGTTTCCGCCGAGGGACCCTCGATAGCCGTAGTACTGGCGGATGCGGGTGGGGAAGCGGCCGTCCACCCGGTGGGTTCCTACTCGGACTACTCGATCAAGAGCAGTGCCTCCTATCTCAACTTGCTCGTCCGCCTCGAAGAAGAAGTAGATGCCGTCCGAGGGCAGTGCAGCCCGCGGGGTCTCGTGGGCACAGCGGGGCAGTTCGGCAAGGAGACCATAGAGTTCCTCAACGCGGCGGTCCATGGCCTCCATCATAGGAGTCGGGGCCCCGCGACACCAGGAACTCGCAACACTCGTTTGCTGAGCGAGATGACCACCCGGTTTGGGGATCGACACAGCCCCGCGGCGCGTTCCTGGCCGGCCACTGCTCTATCCACCCTGCGTCTCGGAAGACGAGGACCACGATCTAGGTTTACGTAGCGTGCCAAGGACTAGTGTCTTCCATTCAAGCAGGTGAGGACGATCATCTGTCAACCGAGGGACTTGCGTCTCAACCGGAGTAGTTCTAGTCTGAAACCTCGCGCTCTCCGAGAGTCTGATGCTAACTCTGTGGGGCACATCGATCTATCGGATGAAGGAGGAAGTGTGACCGACCAGCCAGAAGCGTTTCCGGCCGAAGAGGTTGCTCCCCTCGTCAAACAGCTGGCCCAGACACAAAAGGCATCAAAGGACGTGGTCGCTGCGCTCAAGGAGGTTCAGAAGCTCGAGCGTGCGGACCCTGAATACGACGAGCCCCTGCGATGGCTGCGTGCCGTCGAAAAGGTACAGGCTACCTCGGTGCGTGCGCAGGCCCTCCCGAGTCACTATGCAGAACTGCATGCTTGGGCCACGGCAACCGCGGATCGACTCCGCTCGCTCGTGGACAGACAGCGGAGCCATTTCGGAGCACAACTCGAGACGGCGCTGGGTGAGGTTGACCTGGCACTAGGCGGCCAATACCCGGACTTCAAAGTTGGGCCGTTCTCGATGGAAGCCAACGCCGATACTGGAAAGCTACGCATCTGGTGGGGTCCCAAACAGGAAGTGCTCGGCGAATGCGCGCTGTCGCCAGCGGTGATCGTGGAAACGCTGGTGGGCTTCCGACGAACACTGGGCAGCGGGCTTCCAGAGGGCGACCTCCTGGCTCGTTTGCGCACAGCCCATCGGCGGCTCGCCTCAGACGACCTATCGCCGGTTCGACTGGTCGATCTACTCCCCGAGATCGCTCTCTTGGTGCAAGAGAACCGATATCGCGTTGATCCGCGAAAAGAGAACTATAGAGGATACGGTCGGGCCGACTTCAGCGCCGACCTCCTCCGACTACAACGCCACGTGAGAGAAAATGACAGATCCGTGCGCATTGTCCTCAAAGCCGCTACTCGTTCCGAAACGCGCAAGCGGTCGGACTACTTGTGGGTGCCAACCGATGAGTCGGGCAGGGGATCAGTCTACGCCCATCTAGCGCTTCAAGGAGTCTGAGACATGGAGCTCGATCAGAGGATCGCCAACCACATCATGCAGAATGTCGGGGGAGCTGGCCAACCGCCCGAGGTCGGATTCCAGGAGTTTACTGCTGGCCTGGATCCGTATCTATCGGTGATCAGGGACGAGTACCTTCGAACCTATGTCAAGGACGGCGGGTCGGCATTCAAGATGGTTGTGGGCGTGTACGGCGGCGGTAAGACGCACTTCCTGTACTGTGTTCGCGATGCCGCGTGGCAAGAGGCCTTCGTGACCTCGTACGTGAGCCTAAGTCAAGCCGCGAGTCCTTTCCACAAGTTCGAACTGGTCTACGGCGCGATCATGCACGAAGTAACCCCACCGTTGGAGCCAGAGGAGTTGCTCGCCGGTGGCTACGAGCGTGGAATCGGCGCGTTCATCCGCCGCTGGTACAGCCGCGACTTGAGGGAGGCCACGGAATCGGGTCTCTCCGGCCAGGAGCTCCAGGTGGAGCTTCTTTCACAGCTTGACATGATCCGAGGCCTTGACAGCATCAGTTTTGAGAAGGCCGTCAAGTCAGCCTACAGAGCGCTCCTCGGACGGCACGAGGATGAATTCGGCGCGATCTGCCAATGGCTGAGCGGAGAGGGCTACGATCGCCGGACCCACTCCAAGTTCGGCATTCTCCAGAAGATCGACAAGACCACGGTAGCCACCATGCTGAGGTCCTTTGCCCAACTCCTCAGGCAGATCGGATACAGCGGTCTGGTCGTGCTATTCGATGAAGCGGAACGCATTCCCAGCATGAGTGGCAAGCAGAAGGAGCAACACCTAAGCAACCTCCGAGAACTGATCGACGCTTGTAGTCGCACGAGCCTGCAGGGCGCATTCATCTTCTACGCCGTACCGGACGAGCAGTTCCTGGAAGGCGGAACCCAAGTGTATACGGCACTCCAGCAGCGAGTTGCCACCGTGTTCGACTTGCCGAACTATGCCGGGGTGAAGATCGAATTGGAGAACACGGTGGTTGAGCCGCCGGCTTTCCTACGCGAGGTGGGAGGCAAACTAGTACGCGTGTTCGAGGTAGCAAAGAGCACGACACTGGACAAGAGGAAGGCCGAGGAACTCGTCGGCTTGGTGGCAACCGAGGCCTACGAGCAGCGCTTCGGGGATATCAGCTACAAACGCGTATTCGTCCAGGGCCTGGCAAGGGGTCTCAACTATTGGCACCACACTGGCTCTCCACCGTCGATCACCGATCTTGGGTGGTAGTTGTGGTTTCTGGGTGGGTCACCCATCGAAAGTACGGGCTGGGTCGCGTCGTTAGGGCCCGCTACGATGGATTGGAGGTCCTCGTCGAATTCGCCGACGGGAGACCGAAATGGGTGCATCGCCCGGATCTACAACGGGCCAAAGTCCGCGACTCCGCTCCGGCCTTACCCTCTTCACCATCTCCTGTCTCGTCAAGCACACAGACGCCCCAGAGGCCTCTGCCAAAGCCACGCCCGAGCCCGCTGACGGTACCCGATGGCGGCGTTGCGTGCACCTCGAATGAGTTTCTAGCCCGCCGCATGATCGAAGCCTTCCGGATGGGAGTAGTCCCCCAGGACTGCATCGGCCAGTTCATATTTGGACGGCAGGCTGAAATCGCCACTATGAATGGCTGGCTTTCCTCCGGTGATCAGCGACTCTCATTCGTGGTCGGCGAGTACGGCACCGGAAAGACGCACTTTCTGGAATGGATCGCTCGCCGGGCTCTGGCGCAGGGATACCTAGTATCGCGGGTCAACACCGACCCGGCGGGGACCCCCTTTCACAAGCCCAAGCGCATCTGGTGCGAGATAGCCTCGTCGCTGCAGTACGCACCCGGTTGGCAAGACAATGATCTATCCGCACGCGGCTTCCGCGATCTCGTACGAGATCTGTGCCGCCGAGGGCGGTTGTACGATCACGCACTCTTCTCGCATGTGGCCGATCACGCCGAGAATGAGCTCGTGTGGGACTGGATCGAAGGCAAGGAATCAGTAGTGCGACCTTGGGTCTCAGATGAGTACTGGTACAGCCAGCTGCCAGGTCTCTATCCATTCTCCACCGCAGTGAACCAGTACACCAATCTCATGAGCGGCCTGGGTTGGGCCGCGCACGAGGCGCTCGGGATGGCTGGGCTCCTCGTCATCATCGATGAGGCCGAATCAGTGGCATCAGTTGACTACACGTACCAGCTTGGGAAGGGTCTAAACACGCTCGAAGCTATACTGAGACTGGCGACGGATGACCAGGAGTTGGGCAGCACGGTCGACGATTTGCGGCGGTCCGGGCTCGATTACTGCCGTGTAGGCAGACCTATCCCTTTTGTCTACCGATACCCCGCGAGAACGAAGGTCGTGGTTGCCTTCACGGAGCAAGTGTTCGACAACGGAATGCAGGGCGTGACCGACGTGGAGCTGACTCCCCTGGACGATGCCGCGCTAGGCGCAGCATGCGCAGAGATCTGCACGCGGTACGCGGTCGCGTACGGCGTGCATCCCTCGCGGATTGACCCGACTTCCATCCTGAGTCGAGTGCGAGGCAGTTCAGGGATGACGAGAATGTTCGTCAAAGCATGCGTCGAAGCGCTCGATATCGCACGCTTCGGCTCCGATACTAGAGTCACCCGCAAGCCCCGGTGATGACTGACCCCGGGGGAAACCCACGCCGCCTCCTTCCTCGTACGTGGATGCCCTTCTTTTCTCGGTTCGGACGCCTCAATCCCGTCCAGATAGAGGCGATCCCCAAGATTCTCTCCGGAGCGAACGTGGTGATCGCGGCGGGGACCGCCTCCGGCAAGACAGAAGCGGTGGTAGCACCGGTTGTGGAGCTTCTCCTGGCCGGACGTTGGGAAGGAATCGCGGTTGTCTACGTTGTTCCAACGAAGGCGTTGGCCAACGATCTGGGCCGTCGGCTTCTGGGCCCGCTGGACGATCTCGGAATCAGAGTGGTCATCAAGCATGGAGATCGGCCGCAGTTTCCCAAGACCGAGGGGCGCTTCTTTCTCATCACCACACCGGAATCACTGGACTCCCTACTCTGCCGAAGACCACACATGCTCTCGGGAATTCGCACGGTGATCCTCGATGAGATCCACATCCTCGATGGCACCTATCGCGGCGACCAGCTGCGGTGTCTGCTGCGACGTCTTGGAGACGTCACGGCTGTTCTTCCGAGCACCCACCTGCTATCGGCCACGCTGGCAAATCCTCGTGCCACAGCGGCGCGCTACACTACTTCATGCGAGGAAGTGAACATCCAGTCAAACCGTGAGCTCAAGCACTCGTTCTGCGAGTCTCTCGAGGAGACCGCCCGTCTATCTCGAGCGCGAGGTTGGAAGAAACTGCTTGTATTCTGCAACCTCCGAGAGTCTGTAGAGGAGGTCGCCGCGCAGCTCGCGCCTTTGTGGAAACCGTACCCAGTGGTTGCCCATCACGGGAGTCTGTCCAGCGAGACCCGAGCGCACACCGAGGCCGTCATGCGAGAACAACGCGTCGCCGCCTGCGTGGCAACTTCGTCCCTCGAGGTTGGCATCGACATCGGCAACATCGACGCGGTTGTCTTGGCCGAGCCGCCTTGGAGCGTGTCTGCTCTCATGCAACGAGTCGGCCGGGCCGGTCGTCGCGGGAAAGTAGCTCAGGCAGCTGTGATCACTTCATCTCCGGAGGAGCGTCTACTTATCCAGGCGATGTTCGAGCAGGTCGAGCAGGGGCGGATATCCGAAGACTCCTATGCGCCAGACCTGTCTGTGGTGGTCCAGCAGATCGCCTCGGTCTTGTACGGCAACCCCGGAGGAGCCAGCCTAGATACGCTCAGCATCGCGGCGGGCGCGCTCTGTGAAACTTCGGACCTCTTGCAGATACTGGACAAGATGGCGGATAACGGCTGGACTGAACATCGGATCTCGAGGTGGTGGGCAACGACCAAGCTCATGGACCTTGGCGAGAAAGGGCGGGGACGCCTCCACTCGAACATTCCCGACCAGAATGCCTACACTGTCTTCAATGCGTTGGGTGGGAGCAGGGTGGGGGCTATCGGAGAGCCATTTGACCTTATCTTCACTCTGGCTCGGAAGGCCTGGAAGGTCGAGTCGGTCGACCACGCCCGTAAGCGAGTGGTCGCCAAGCCGTATCCTGCGAGCGCGCCTCCGCCGCTCTTCGAGCGACACCGCGGCGTCGGAGCGTTCCATTCCTGGCTACCACGGGAGTTGCGTCGCTAGTCGGCGGGGGTGAACCAAGATGACCGATCTTGAAGAACGCCCAACGATCAAGGGATTGACTCCGAGTAGGCTCAGGCGTCCGAATCGCAGCCAGGTTGACCCCAAGCCCTCAACGGGTACTGGGGCCACGGAGGAGACTAGCGGATCGGATCCACGCCGCAGCGAGCGCGAAAAGGGTGGGGAAGCCAGAGCGGGATCCGCTCGAGGCCCGCGCAGTCAACTGCCCGGTGACCTCGGCATAGTGGCCCGAACCATTGTGGAGATTCTTGCATTGGCAGAGGAACCGATGCGAGCGAGAGAGATCGGCAAGGAGCTCAGACGTAGGGGGGTAACAGAAACCTCTCGGGCGGAAGTCAACCACGAGCTGTATGGATCCCTGAAACGCCTTGTCACCAAGGACACCGAACACCGCTGGGTGCTGAAGCCGTAGTCGCCCGCACGTCTTCCCGTGGCGCAATCGGCTACGCGTCTCATCTTCTCGGCGACCCATCGTTCCGGCTCAAAAGCGGCTCAGCTTCAGTCGTCCCGTTTGACTCAGTCATGACCCCTGTTTGCCCACACGAAACGGACTCGAAAGCAGAACAAGGCGCTCCTGAAGGACAATCGAGACCATGTCCAATGCGGAGGCAGCAGTCGAGTCACGGATTTCGCGGAGAACCTTCCACCCTGTAGGGCCATGCTCTATCGTCGCGAGCATTTGCCGACGAAACTCCGAGGGCACTGAGCGTTCGATCAGCTCCTTCAGCGAGTGGCGGCCATCCGTGACCAGGAAGCCATATCCGCGAGCTTCGCAGAAGAGAAAAGCCGCTCGCCACTTCCTCACGTTCTCAAGCAAACCCATCTGGTAGTGAGGCTTGATTTCAATCACGATGCTTCGCCCATCGGACAAGAGCGCGAGCACGTCCGGGTAGTACAGCCGGGTCCGCCCATCCGCCTCATACTCAATGCTCAGCGGCTGCTCTTGGTACCACCTGACGCTCGGACTATCGTCCATCTGGAGGAGGAATCGATACTCGAGCTCGGACTCGCATTGGACCTCGCGCCGGATCTTGTCACTATAGAAGGTCGGTAGCTCGGCGCAATCGTCGCCCGTGGATCGCACGGATCTCTTCGAGCCCGATGGATGCGCCAAATCGAGCCGAACAGTGGTCGGCCAGAAGGTCTCTGTTTCAAGCGCCGTAGCAAACACGGCCTCCTTTGCCCGCCGGCGCTCAGCGGCGGCCTCCAGACTCCGCTCTTGCTGCTCCGCAGCCCGCGCTCGCTGCTGCTCACGCCTGACTTCGGCCATAGTGTCAACACGTCTTTGTTTGTCTACACCAAGCAGCGACAGGAGAAGAGGAACGGAGAGACTGAGCGGAATGTGACCAAGTTCCGAGCTGGCCATTCGCATGAGTCGAAGAGCAAGTACCGAGTCATCGACCGACGCGGCAGTTTGGAGGTAGGAGAGTAGTCTCGGGCAGGCAACCGCACTCTCGGACCGCCCAGTCCGTCTAATCCTCGCGATGGCCTCCTCTACGATTTGGCGGATCCGCTCACGACTCACTCCGAGATCATCGGCAACGACTTGTAGGGTTTGCGACTCGCCGTCCTGAAGTCCATAGCGTCGCTCAAAACAGTATCTTGCACGGGGATATGTGAGTGACTCCTCGATGGAGTCCATGAGTAGCTCAAGGAGTCCAGCGCCCCCCCAGTCACCATCAAATTCCGCCGGACTTCTCCCGCCATCGCTCGGCCCACAACCGTGGTTCTGCCACGAACTTCCAGCAAGCCGGGGGCCTCCCGGCAATCCGGCACCTGGAGGCGCGGTCACTACGCCCCAGCCCCAAACCGCCGCCGCAGATACGGTTGGGTCTCGCTCAGTTTGAGCTCCGTAGTGGCCGCCCCGGTACGGATGTAGAAGCGCTCCACCTTGCCGTCCTTGTCCTTGAGGTAGACAGGCGTGGAAGCCGGTTCGCACTCCACCACCATCACGCGCTGACCGTAGTACTCGTCGAAGCGCACATTCACAAAGAGCATGTGGGTCGCCCCCATGCGCGCCTTGATCAGATTCACTAGGTGAACGTGCATCTTGTCTTCGGTCGGAAAGCCGTCCTCCTGCACGCCCACGGTTGTTCCGTCGTCGGCGACGCCAACCACCAGCGTCCCCCCCTTCGTGTTCAGGAAGGCGGCGATGCTCTTGAGGGAGCCGTGCTCGACGCTAGGATCAGGTTGCCCCGTGTGGAGGTTCTTGCGCAGGGTCGCCTTGAACTCCAGGGTCGCACTCTCGCCCGCGTCGATGAGTTCCGCCAGGGCGGGTGCGACGACCGCGTCCTCCGCTGGCGGGGCGGCCTCGTTGTTCTCATCATCACCGGCCGGGGCCGGCTTCCGTCCCGCCGCCGACGGATACTGCACCTCCTCCACCGTCAAGACGGTGGTCTCGGCGCCGTCATGGAGGCGGCGGTACGTGAAGTCGTTCCGCATGAAGGTCTCGTCCAGCCGCAGGATGTGCTCGCGCACCCGGCGGCGCGACTCCATCGCGAAGGAGAGAAGTTCCTCGATCTCGTCGGGCGTGGCGCGGCCGCTCGGGTAGATCAACTTCATCAGCCCCGAGAAGGTCTTCTCAAAGCCGGTCTGGTCGCGGGTGGAGACCTCCGAGGCGATCTCGAACTGGTCCTCGTAGGCCCGGGTGAAGTCCTCGGAGCGCTGGTGCTTCAAGATCTCGGCGACGTAGTCCACGATGAAGCCGTAGCCGCTCGAGAACATCTCGTTGCGGACCGGAGAGACCTCCCACCCCGGCAGGAAGGCGTGGAGGCGGTCCAGAAAGGCCGAGTCGATGTACTTGTCGGGCAGTTGGTCGAAGAAGTGAGAGTGCTTCAGCATGTACGGCATCGACTTCCTGGTGTTGCCCATGAAGACCATGGAGGCCTCGGCGCTCAGCATCTCGATGCCCCGCGAGAAGGACTTGTTGGCCATGTAGTTCTTCATGATGTCGACCAGGTTCTTGTCGATGTTCTTGTCTTTGCCGGCGAACTCATCGAAGCAGACGCAGTCCCAGTAGCCCACCAGCCCGATGCGGCCGTTGGCGTTGTTCACGAAGAGCTTGGCCTGGGTGATCTCCCCGCCCGAGATCAAGATGCCGTGGGGCGAGAACTCGGCGTAGACGTGCGACTTGCCCGTGCCCTTAGGCCCGAGCTCGATCAGGTTGTAGTTGCGCTCGCAGTAGGGGATGAGGCGCGTAAGCTGCAGCAGCATCCCCCGGCGGTCGAACATGGCCGGGTTCAGGCCGATACTCTGCAGGAGGACTCCCAGCCACTCCTCGGTGGAGAAGGCCTCGCGGGCGGCCAGGTACTCCTCGTAGTCCGCGCCCGACACCTGGATCGGCTTCAGTGTCTCGATGTGCCAGGGGCTGGCTTTCGGGTCCTCGTTCAGCTCGTAGATGAGCTCGGTGATGGCCCAGATGCCCCCCACCAGCAGCTTCTGGTGACGGCGGACGAAGTCGTCGCCGATGGGCACCTTGGTGAGTCCCAGGTTTGTGAAGCGCGCCTCGTAGAACCCGCCCTTGTCGTTCAGCTCCACGGTCACCCGGTCGATGACCCGGTGGCGGCCCTTCTCCTTGATGGTCGACTTGACCAGCTCGGCCTGGTCGCGGTGCACGTAGTGCTTGGAGAGGATGCGCTGCACCGTCTCCAGCCCGGCTTTCAGCGCCTCCGGCTCGTCGGTGGCGCAGTGCTGTCCGAGGAGGTACTCCAGGACGTAGGTGGGCACCACCGCGTTCTGCTTCAGGCCCTTGGTGAGGTCTTTGCGCACCACCAGTCCTGGGAAGGCTTCCACGATCTTCCGGTCGAGCGGGCTCAAGTGGGCCGGAGCGGCCAGCACGTCCTCAACCAGGTCGGGGACCTCGGGTGCGGCGTCTCTGCTGTCGACGTTCTCAGTCATCGAAATCACTCGCAAAGGGCTTCTGGAGTTTCACTCGGTGGCTCCTGTAGATCGTCTCTTGGCTGGTGCCGGGGATTGTCTCGACCAGGCGGAACTCGACCTCTTGGTTATTGTAGTCGTCGGCCGCTCGGCCCATAGTCAAGACTAGGCTCGTCTCGCGCTGACGGGGCTCGGGGTCGGTGGAGTCGAAGACGAGCGTCTTCACCTCGGAGATAGGCAGTCCGTCCACGGTGAACACGCCAACGTCCACAGTGCGAGGCAGGATCTTGTCGGCCACGGGCCGGTCCTGGTAGAAGGCCAGGGACACTTGACCCGTGGTGATCTTGGCCGGCACCCGCATGAGGTCGACCTCCACCCGCTCGGTGTCGTCGACCCGAGCCTTGTGGATGCGCACGACCGGCACCACGACCTCCTGCAGGCTCAGACCCCCGTGCACGTAGCGCTTCCCTGATCCCCTGAGGGGGAATCGACCAAGCGCCAGTGGGAAGGCCACCTCGAAGTCCCCAGCCAGATCCAGCTCTGCGGCGGAGAAGACCTTGACGGACGCGTTGGCCACCACGCCTCGGCCCAGTGCGAAGCGACGGTTCTTCTGGAACCACTCCGCCGCCTGGGGGTAGGGCAGATCGTCCCCTTCCACCACCTCGGAGAGCTGGAAGAGGAAGCCGTGGTCGGCCGTGAGCACCATGTGATTCACGTTGGCGTTGGCCAGTTTGCGCAGGATCTGAGACAGCTCCTCGAAGGCAGTCGCCACCGCCTCGGGCGTTTTCACTTCGGTGGCGGCCACGTCGCCCACCTTGTCGATGGCGTTGTGGAGGACGTAGATAACTTCGTGGTCGCGGACCAGCGCCCGCGCCTCGGTCTTGGTATTCATGTCCAGGAAGCCCTGCGCTTGTATCGCGGTTGCCCGCCCGTCCAAAGCACCTGCAAGAATCTGTCTGCGCCCTTCCGTGCCGCTGCTACCGACCCCGTCCACGAGGACCGTTCCGTCGACAGGGATCACCTCCCGTCGCTCGCCCGGAAGCAGCGCGGCCGTCCCCAGCTGGGTGTAAGAGGGAAGGGCCGCCAAGACCGCCTCGATCTCCGCCGACCAGCGGTTCTCGGTCCGCAGCCTGACCGTGAGGTCGGCCGCCGCCTCGTAGCGCAGGGCGTCGGACACCACGACGACCACGCGCTGACCCTTCTCGACGAAGGGCCGCACGAAGGTGTCGAAGAACGCGACCTGTGGCGGCAGGCTCCCACTCGCCCACTCCGTCGCCCCCCGCACCCTGTCGCTCCAGCGGTCGGCCAAGGGGAGCAGGAAGTTGTTCACGTAGGTCTTCTCCACCCACTGCGCCACCGGCTCCATCACCGCGACCTGTCCGTAGCGCCGCAGGTGGAAACAGAACCAGCGGTAGGCCGTGTCGATCCGATGCCACGAGGCGACGTAGCGGGTGAGGCCACTGTCGAGACTCTCCATCGTGAGCTCGGCCGCCGTCATCAGCCCACGCAACTCGACGGCGCGGTCGAGCGCCTCGTAGCCGTCTTCGTGGTCGCGGAACCAGAAAGAGCCCTTGCGGCGCAGATCGATGCTGTCCCGCAGGCCGGGCCCCGGGGCCCCTTCCGTGAACCCCCGGCAGAGGTGGCTCAGGATGAACCGATCGAAGGCCTCGAAGGTGTCGGAGCCTTCGATCGTCCGGATGTCCGTCAGCTCGTCGAGCTTCGTCCGCACGTGCAGGTCGGCTTCCAGACGGGTGGCCCACTCGCGATAGGCGGGTCCGCAGGTGTGGCTGTCCTTCCAACGCTGCACGAATACCCGAGCGTGGGCGGCGAGCGAGACGCCCGAGTCCAAGGGGTCTGCCGAGCGGAACAACACCGTGGCGAAATCGCGCAGCGCCGGGGCATTGCTCACGTACCCGAAAGCGGTCCCAACCTCCCGCCAGAAGGCCTCGACAAGTCCGGCAGCAGCGAAGGCCTCGTCCACCGGGTCCAGCAACTCGTTGAAGGCCGGCTCTCGCAAGAACCTGAGGAGGAGAGCGTCGACGTCGGCGGAGGCCTCCCCGGCCAGCACCGCCATCATCTTCAGCCGCAGACCCCGCGGGTCCTCGGCGGGCGTAACGAGTTCCGCCAGGACCCGGGTCCGTTCGCCCGAACGGAAGAAGGCCATGTGCTGCAGGACAACGTCGTGAAGATCCTGGGGCAGCCCCAATTCCTGCAGGACGAGCGACGACCGATCGGCCTTGTACTCGTATCCCTGGAGCCGCAGGTCGAGGAGCCAATCCTCCAGGTCCTTCGGTCGCTCGCTCGGGAAGTAGAGCAGGTAGCGGGCCAACGGGTCGAGGTCGCGGTGGATGGCCACCTTCGTCCCGAACTGGGTGCCCTCGACTCTGAGCTTGGTCACGCTGGCATCCTCGAACTCCTCGAAGGCAGTGGCCCACTGCAGGTCGGCGTCGTACCAGAAGACCAGGCGGTGTTTAGCGAAGACCTGGCGGAGGCTGTCATCGATGCGCTTCAGCTCACTCCCCCTTCCCCGCCAAACCGGGGATAGGCGCAAGCGCCGGGCCCAGCTTCAGGTAGTTCACTCTGACACCGTCGTCAAGATCGATCTCCACCCGTTGCTGGGCTAGGGGCAAGAGCACGGCCCGCTCCCATTCCTGACACTCACGCAAGGTCTTGCGCAGAGCGTCCGTCTCCTTCTGGGCCTTGGTCTTCTCCCGGGCGGGGGTGGATTCGCTCGCGAGGAGGTGGTTCAGGTAGTCGAGGCGGGCCTCCAGCTTGCCCAGGTAGTCGCGCAGGTAGCGGTTCAGCACCCGGTTGGCGGTATCCTTGGTGTAGCGGTGCAGATAGGCGAGGCACTGGAAGCCGCGTTTGGGGCTCTGGAACATCCAGTAGATGGGGCGCTTCTTGTAGGTCTGCAGGTGGTCTTTGTAGAAGTCGGTAAGGAAGTACTTCCGGAGATCTTTGCCCAGCGACTCCTCGATGAAGTGCAGGTTCTCCTCCAGGGTGGCCGCCCCGAAGGTAGCCCGCAGGAAGTCGCGGGTACGGGCCACGATGTCATCTTCGAACCACTCGCCGTCCAGCACGGGGACGATGCCATCTTCGTCGGGAGGGTAGGTAAGCTCGTCCGCCGACCGACCGACTTTCGCTAGGTACTCCTCGACGCTGTCTCCGGCGTCAGCGAGCATGAGTCCCGGCTTGTCCAATGAATACCGGCCCATCATGCAGCCGACAGCGTAGGAGAGGAAGGCGGCCACGTCCTTGCGCCGGTCGGGGCGGGCCAGGGTGATCTCCCCTTCGGGGACCCCGGGGGAAAGCTCCTCCTCTAGACCGTACGCCTCAATCCAGAGCCGGTTGTTCTCAGTCTCCAGCTCCTGCATGCGGGCGATGTTAGTGCGGAGGTGCGACTCCCAGTTCTGCCAGGAGGCTTCCAGGGTGACGGCCTTGAGGCCGAGGCGGAGGAGGGGCAGGTCCTCGAAGTCCCAGGAGGTCTCGGAGTTGTCCCAGTCGGTGCGAGCGAGGGAGAGCGCTTGATCACACACTTCTGCCGTCTCATCGGCCAGACCAGCGGCTTGCCTACAAAGAGGGAGCAACTTGATGGTTCCCACTTCAAAGTTCATGGTCGGCGAAAGAAAGGATAGAAGCCTCTTTGCCACGTTTGAGTTTAGGAACCCTGCAAGGATACCCAGGTCCGTTTGATCTCTGGTAAATATCGAGCAACCAGCCACATCAAATATGAAGCCCTTTGGGTAGTGTCGAAAGGCTGCAATGCCTGATGATACTTTTGACCACCCCAGGCACTCCCGAAAGTAGAGATGCTCAGATGGACAGTGATTGCCTTGGTCCTTGAGCACTGAATATGATTCCTGGTCGAAAGCAATCAGGTCCTCCTGGTTCCCGTACCACCTCCGAAAACCCCCGCCCTTATTGTACGGGAACCACTTACGACCCGACGCAAATGCGCTAGTCTTAGATTCGCATCCGAAGAAACATCGACACTGCGACACTTCATACCAGTCTCGAACAAAGCGGTCGTTGTCGCCCGTTGCCATTCCTTGGCGCGGGTCAAATGACTCCTCCAGGCGATTACATCGCTCAAAGGCTTGCATCTCGAGGGGAGTTGCCCAGTACGCGATCGGACTCCCGGACACCTTGTTGAAGCCTGCAGCAATGACCCGGAATAGCCGAGGGCTGTTGGGATCTGCGATAGCCTCTCGGTACATGCTGATCTTTGCGGATTCGTCATTGCCCTCATTCAGCCGAGCATAGACACCCGTCCGCCCGACATTCGGACCATTCTCTGTCACGAACGCCGTCGTCTGCACCACTTCACCGCCAATAGTGTCAAAGGCGTGGGCTCCGAGGTGAGCCATGCAGAGGATTGATTTCGTTGAGATGATGGCCTCTCTAAGGCGCTCAAAACTGGAGAGGAACATCCAGCTCTGCATTGTGACCAGGGCGACGTAGCCTTTGGCCACCGCGAACGAGAAGCCACGTTCAATGAACATCGCGAACACATCCGACTTTGAATTGGTATACCGATCCTTCGCGAAGGTCTTGACTGTTCCGTTCATCTGTTTCCCACCCATATACGGCGGATTGGTCACCACCACGTGGTAACGCTGGGTGAGCATCTCCGCCTGGTCGAGGGCGAGGAAGATCTTGCGGTGGGTCTCCTGGAGGAGGAGGTCCCCGCTGGGGTCGAGTGCTT
>Ga0209347_1002712_pt1 | contig 22520 bp, 19 predicted proteins | sample AutmiccommuBRH23_FD_187382 | JGI IMG/M metagenome (GOLD analysis project Ga0209347, IMG submission 187382) | Deep subsurface microbial communities from Mt. Terri, Switzerland - Autotrophic microbial communities BRH/23 (SPAdes) (version 2) | ecosystem: Environmental > Aquatic > Deep subsurface >...
TCGTCCCTCGCCCGATCGTCGTCAGCCGGGTCTGATGGGCTGACTCCTCACGGGCTCGTCCCTCGCCCGATCGTCGTCAGCCGTGCCCCACCCGGAGCAGTTCCGCGACGCTCGTCAGCTTCACCCGCGGACGGCCCGCCCCTTCACCCGCCGAGCGTTCGTGTTCGTCGATCAGCTTCCAGTGGTCGTCGGTGACCACCTTGGGCTGTCGCTCCACCAGCCATTCCGCCAGCCGGTCCGCATGGTCGGCGCCGAAATCGGCGAGTTCGGCGCTGCTCAGGTCCGCGAGCAGCGTGTCGACCGTGCCCTGGGAGTCCTTCTTGTTCGTGCCGATCACGCCGCTGGGACCACGCTTGATCCAGCCCGCGACGTACTCGTTGCGGCTGCCTGCCACCCGGCCGTCGACGTGCGGGATGGTCCCGGCGCGCTCGTCGAACGGCAGACCCGGGGTCGGCAGACCGCGGTAGCCGACTGCCCGGACCACCAGTTGCGTCGGCATCTCCTCGCGCTCGCCGGTGTCCTTCGCCGAGACCTTGCCATCGGCATCGCTGACCAGTTCGTTGCGGCCGAGCACGATCGACGCCACCCTCTTCGGCGTGCCCTCGCCGGCTTTGATCTCGATCGGCGACGTGCGGAAGCGGAACACGATGCGCCGTTTCGCGTCGGTCGGGGTGCGCTCGGCGTACCCGCGCAACACCTTGATGTTGTTGCGCACCGTCTTGCCCGCCGCCTCGAGGTCTTCGTCGGTGATGTCGGCGAAGTCGGCGGGGTCCACGACGATGTCCACATCGCCGAGCGCTTCGAGCTCGCCGAGCTCCCGCAGTTCCAGCGTGGTGAACGGCGCCTGCAGCGGCCCCCGCCTGCCGACGATCACGACCTCCTCCACGCCGCGCGTGTGCAGCGACTCGAGCGCGTGGTCGGCGATGTCGGTGGCTGCCAGCACATCGGGGTCGCTGACGAGGATGCGCGCGACGTCCAACGCGACGTTGCCGTTGCCGATCACGATCGCGCGGCCGGCCGTCAGATCGGGTGCCATCTCCCCGAAATGGGGGTGCGCGTTGTACCAGCCGACGAAGTCGACCGCGGCCACGCTGCCCGGGAGGTCTTCGCCGGGGATTCCCAGCGACCGGTCCGATTGCGCGCCGATCGCGTAGACGACGGCGTCGTAGCGTTCGGCCAGCTCGGCCGGATGCACGTGCTCACCGACGGCGACGTTGCCGAAGAAGCGGAACCGCGGATCCAGCGCCGTCTTCTCGAACTGGGCGCTGACCGACTTGATCTTCGGATGGTCGGGGGCCACACCCGAGCGCACCAACCCGAACGGGGTCGGAAGCATCTCCAGCATGTCGACGCGGACGTCGCGCTCACCGGAGTCGGCGAACTTCAGCAAGGAGGCGGCGGCAAAGTACCCCGAGGGTCCTGAGCCGACGATGGCCACGTGATAGGGCCGCATTGCGGGCATGTAGGGCTGCCTTCTGTCGCTGCCCGGTCGCGCGCAAGGGGCTGTCGCGACGCGGCCGGACGGGGGTTGCAACCCGATGCTAGATCGCGTCGAACGCCTGACACGGCATTCTGGGAGGCTCGCGCGGGTTCGATGGCGAATTCGCCGACGAATTCGCAGAAGAGCAGCGATAGAAGAGATGGTCGGCAAGGTGAGTACCCTGAAGTCCCGTGGATCCTGACCGTCAATCCGATATCGTCACCCTCGACGCCACGCTCACGACCGTGGAGCGTGTCCTTGACGTCGAGGCGCTTCGCGGTCGGATCGAGAGGCTCGAGCAGGAGGCCTCCGACCCCAACCTCTGGGACGACCAGTCGCGCGCCCAGAAAGTAACCAGCGAGCTGTCGCATGCCCAGGGCGAGCTACGCCGCGTCGAGGAACTGCGCGGGCGCCTCGACGACCTGCCGGTCCTGTACGAGCTCGCTGCGGAGGAGGGCGGCCCGGACGAACTCGCCGAGGCCGACGCCGAGCTCAACCAGCTGCGCGAGGACATCGCGGCCATGGAGGTCCGCACGTTGCTCGCCGGCGAATACGACGAGCGCGAAGCGCTGGTCAACATCCGGTCCGGAGCGGGGGGAGTGGACGCCGCCGACTGGGCCGAGATGCTGATGCGGATGTACATCCGCTGGGCCGAGCAGCACAAGTACCCGGTCGAGGTGTTCGACACCTCCTACGCCGAAGAGGCGGGCATCAAGAGCGCCACCTTCGCCGTGCACGCACCGTTCGCGTACGGCACGCTGTCGGTCGAGCAGGGCACCCACCGGCTGGTGCGGATCAGCCCGTTCGACAACCAGGGTCGCCGTCAGACATCGTTCGCCGAAGTCGAGGTGCTGCCCGTCACCGAAACCACCGACCACATCGACATTCCCGAGGGCGACGTCCGCGTGGACGTCTACCGGTCCAGCGGGCCCGGCGGTCAGTCGGTCAACACCACCGACTCGGCGGTTCGACTCACCCACATCCCGACCGGTATCGTCGTCACTTGCCAGAACGAGAAGTCGCAGTTGCAGAACAAGATTTCGGCGATGCGCGTGCTTCAGGCAAAGTTATTGGAACGCAAGCGCTTAGAAGAGCGAGCCGAGATGGACGCCCTCAAGGGTGACGGCGGTAGCTCCTGGGGAAACCAGATGCGGTCCTACGTGTTGCATCCCTACCAGATGGTGAAGGATCTGCGCACCGAATACGAGGTCGGCAATCCAGCCGCCGTGCTGGACGGCGACATCGACGGCTTCCTGGAGGCCGGTATCCGGTGGCGCAACAGAAAAGATGACGACTAGTACCAGTACGTATCAAGCGATCGACTTCGCCGAGGGCTGGCACAGTTTCTGGCACGGCGACATAGGCGCGTGGCTGTTGACGCAGGGATTGCGGATCGCCCTGCTGGTCATCGGCGCGCTGCTGGCCGCCAGGTTCATCAGCTGGATCGCGCGGCGGGTGACCCGGCGCATCGATGCCGAGTACCAGGAGAGCGACCAACTGGTGCGCTCCGAGAGCGCCAAGCACCGCCAGGCGGTGGCGTCGGTGATCTCGTGGGTGTCGATCGCGGTGCTGTTCGTCGTCGTCGCGGTCGAGATCACCGACGTGATCAACGTCCCCGTGGGGTCTCTGGTCGCGCCGGCGGCGGTACTCGGTGCGGCGCTCGGCTTCGGCGCCCAGAAGCTGGTGCAGGATCTGCTGGCCGGGTTCTTCATCATCACCGAACGCCAGTACGGCTTCGGCGATCTGGTTCAGCTGAACATGCTCGGCGCGCCCGAGGCCGCCGAAGGAACCGTCGAGGAGGTCACGCTTCGGGTGACCAAGCTGCGCACCGGCGAGGGCGAGGTCTTCACCGTGCCGAACGGCAACATCGTCCGCTCGCTGAACATGTCGAAGGACTGGGCGCGCGCCGTCGTCGACATCCCGGTGCCCACCACCGCCGACCTCAACCGCGTCAACGACCTGCTGCACGCGGTCGGCGAGAACGCGATGGAGGATGACGGGCTGCGTGCGTTGCTGCTCGACACCCCACAGCTGATGGGCGTGGAGAGCATCGAACTCGACATCGTCAACCTGCGGATGGTGGCCCGGACGCTGCCGGGCAAGCAGTTCGAGGTCGGTCGCCGACTCCGTATCCGCATCATCGCGGCGCTCAACCGTGCTGGCATCGCCACCAAGGACCACACCCCGACGGTGGACACCATCGCAGGCCAGGGCGAGCCGGCTCCGACCGGGGCGGAGCAGAAGCAGTGAACATCCGTCGAACGCTGCGCGGTTGGCGGCGAGAAGACCGCGGCTGGCCCCGCTACTTGCCGGGCGGGCGGGTACGCACCTCGACAGCGGGCCTCCTCATCGCCTTCATCGCCCTGTTCTGGCTTTATCAGGTCTACGAGCCGCCGGCCCGTGCGCCGGAGGTGCCGGCAACCGCGGTGGTGCCGCCCGGGTTCGTGCCGGATCCGGACTACACGTGGGTCCCCCGGACGCAGGTGCAGGAGCCGACGCCGCGCACGACCACCACCACGGCGCCCACGACGACAACCACCTCGCCCACGACGACGAGTCCGACGGCGCCGACAACGCCGGACGAGACGACGAGCCCGACCGGCCCGACGACCACCGTGATCGACCCCGACGGGACTGGGCCGCTGAGTCCACAGACCTTCACCGAGGCGCCGCCGCCAGCCCTTACCCCCGGGCCCACACCTGCGGCACCGGTGGCGCCGACCACGCTGCCGCCGCAGTAGTGCAGGGGTAGACCGATGTCGTCCCGCTACACTGGCGTGCCGTGATGATCACCCTGGACCATGTGTCAAAGCAGTACAAGTCGTCGGCACGTCCAGCGCTCGACAACGTCTCGGTCAAAATCGACAAGGGTGAGTTCGTCTTCCTCATCGGTCCGTCAGGGTCGGGCAAGTCCACATTCATGCGGCTGCTACTCGCTGAGGAACAGCCCACGTCAGGTGACATCCGGGTGTCCAAGTTCCATGTCAACAAGCTGTCCGGCCGCCACATCCCCGGTCTGCGACAGGTCATGGGCTGCGTGTTCCAGGACTTCCGGTTGTTGCAGCAGAAGACGGTGTTCGAGAACGTGGCCTTCGCGCTCGAGGTGATCGGCAAGCGCGGCGACGTGATCAACAGGGTGGTTCCCGACGTGCTGGAGATGGTGGGGTTGTCGGGCAAGGCCAACCGCCTGCCAGCCGAACTGTCCGGCGGTGAGCAGCAGCGCGTCGCGATCGCCCGCGCCTTCGTCAACCGTCCGCTGGTGCTGTTGGCCGACGAGCCGACGGGCAACCTCGACCCCGAGACCAGCAAGGACATCATGGACCTGCTCGAGCGGATCAACCGCACGGGCACGACGGTGCTGATGGCCACCCACGATCACCACATCGTCGACTCGATGCGCCAGCGTGTCGTCGAACTCGAACTCGGCCGGCTGATTCGTGACGAACAGCGCGGCGTCTACGGAATGGATCGCTAAGTGCGCTTCGGATTTCTCATCAACGAAGTCCTGACGGGGCTTCGCCGCAACGTGACCATGACGGTCGCGATGATCCTCACCACCGCGATCTCCATCGGTCTGTTCGGTGGTGGCCTGCTGGTGGTGCGCCTGGCCGACCAGTCACGCGACATCTACCTCGACCGGGTGGAGAGCCAGGTCTTCCTCACCAACGACGTGTCGGCCAACGACCCGAACTGTGATGCGGACCCGTGCAAGGCGCTGCGGTCGCAGATCGAGGCGCGCGACGACGTGCGATCCGTGCGGTTCCTGAATCAGACCGAGGCCTACGACGACGCGATCCGGAAGTTCCCGCAGTACAAGGACGTCGCGGGCAAGGACGCGTTCCCGGCGTCCTTCGTCGTCAAGCTCGATGACCCCGAACAGCACACCGAGTTCGACGAAGCGATGGTCGGCCAGCCCGGGGTGCTCAACGTGCTGAACCAGAAGGAGTTGATCGACCGGCTGTTCGCGGTGCTCGACGGGTTGTCCAATGCCGCGTTCGCGGTGGCGCTGGTGCAGGCGATCGGCGCGGTGTTGTTGATCGCCAACATGGTTCAAGTCGCCGCGTACACCCGACGGACCGAGATCGGGATCATGCGGCTGGTCGGCGCGAGCCGCTGGTACACCCAGTTGCCGTTCCTGGTCGAGGCGATGCTTGCGTCGCTGATCGGCGTCCTGATCTCCATCGCGGGCCTGATCGCGGTGCGGGCGCTGTTCCTGGAGAACGCCCTGGACCAGTTCTATCAAGCCAACCTGATCGCCCGCATCGACTACGCCGACATCCTCTACATCGCTCCCATCCTGCTGTTCGTGGGTGTGGTGATGGCCGGTGTCACGTCGTATGTCACGTTGCGCCTGTACGTGCGCAGGTAGCTGTGGCGAAGAAGGCCAAGGCCACCAAGGACCGCAACAACCAGGTTGTGGCGACCAACCGCAGAGCGCGGCACAACTATTCGATTCTCGAGACCTTCGAGGCCGGGGTCGCGCTGATGGGCACCGAGGTCAAGAGCCTGCGGGACGGACAGGCATCGCTGGCCGATGCGTTCGCCACCATCGACGACGGCGAGATCTGGCTGCGTAACCTGCACATCCCCGAGTATCACCACGGCAGCTGGACCAACCACGCCCCGCGACGAAACCGCAAGCTGCTGCTGCACCGGCGCGAGATCGACAACCTGGTGGGCAAGGTCCGCGACGGCAACCTGACCCTGGTCCCGCTGTCGCTGTACTTCACCGGGGGCCGGGTCAAGGTGGAGTTGGCGCTGGCCCGCGGCAAGCAGGCCCACGACAAACGGCAGGACCTGGCACGTCGCGACGCCGAGCGTGAGGTCACCCGCGAGATGGGTCGACGCGTCAAGGGCATGACCTCCTGACCGGCATTCTCACTGCGCTGATGGCGGCGCTGGGTTACGGCATCAGCGACTTCGTCGGCGGCATCGCGTCGCGCCGGATCGCTGCGCTGCGGGTGGTGCTCGTCTCCTACCCGGTGGCGCTGCTCCTTCTGGTCCTCGTTGCGATGCCGTTCGGCGGCGAGCTCAGCACCGCCGCGGTTGTGTGGGGACTGCTGTCGGGCGTCGCCCAGGCATTCGGTGTGTGGTGGTTCTACGCCGCGCTGGGGTCGGGACCGATTTCGGTCGTGTCGCCGCTGACGGCGATCCTGGTCGCCGGGATCCCCGTCGCGGCTGGATTGGCGCTGGGGGAGCGGCCAGGGCCGGTCGCGCTCGTCGGCGTGGTGCTCGCGCTGGCGGCGGTGGTGCTGGTGAGCCGGGAAGCGACCGATGAGCCGCTTGCGCGAAGAGAATCCAGCACCGATGAGGACGATGCGAGAGCGCACAAATTCACGGCCAAGGTTGCCTGGCTGACCGTCGGGTCTGGCGTCGCGTTCGGGATGAACTTCGTGCTCCTCGATCAGGTGCCGCACGAGGCCGAGCTGTGGCCACTGGTGTTCGGACGGTTGGCGGCCGTGTCGATCGTGCTGCTGGCCGCGGCGGTCACCGCCAACCTCGTTCTCGAGCGGGGTGTGCCCCTGAGGCTGGCAGTGCTCGCCGGGGTGCTCGACACCGTCGCCAACGTCGCAACCTTGCTGGCGCTGCAGTCGTCGATGCTGTCGCTGGCCGGTGTTCTGATTGCGCTTTACCCGGCGGCCACGGTGCTGCTGGCGATCGTGGTGCTTCGCGAGCGGGTGACGCGGTGGCAGGCGGCCGGGATGGTGCTGGCACTGGCATCTGTCGGAATGATCGCGGGCGGTTAGTTAGTTACCGTCTCCTTAGCGTCATGGCCGGAAGCGACCGGTCGCGGGGGAAGGAGGCTGGTGGAAGCCATCGGCAACCGACCGCGCCTGACGCTGTTCGTGCTCGTCACCGCGCTCGCGGTGATCAATGCGCTGGCTCTGTGGGGCCCCCAGGCGGCTGCGCGCGGAGAAGCGATACTCCAGCTGAGCACCGGGATGGGAGCCGTGGTCTGCGGCCTCGTCGTCGCCCGGCGGGTGCGCGGCGCGTCGCGCTGGTGGCGGCTGCTCTACGTGTCGGCGATGGTGTGCTGGCTGACCGGGCAGATTCTGTGGTGGACGGGCAGTCGGGCGGACGGCGGTGTCGCATCGGCTGCCGGGGTGGTGCTCTACCTCCTGTTGCCCGTGCTCGCGCTGCCCGCGGTGATCCTGCTGGTGCATGCCGGCGGCGGTGTCACCGGACGACAGGCCGGCACGCTGCGGCATCCGCTGGTCACCAATGTCCTCGACGGCGTGGTCGCCGGCACAGCGTTCCTGATCCTGGCGGCCATGGGAGGATTCGGCACCTCGTCGCCCGCGTCGTTACCCCGGTCGGGCAACCCCGACATCGAGATGGCGTTCGCCCTGGCAGAGCTGCTCATCGTGGCCGCGGCCGTGGTGATCGCGATGGTCTACGACCCGCGCAGCCCGTCACGGGTGAACTATTTCTTCCTCGCCGGGGGCCTCGTGATCATGGCCGCATCCGACCGCCTCATCGCCTACTTCCGTTCCGTGGGTGTCGATGGCGCTGAACTCTCGGGCGGCCTCGGACTCATCATCGGTCCGTTGATGATCGCCTTCGCGATGCTCGAACCGTCGCCGCCGCGGGGGGACGCGGACGACGGCCATAGAGCCGGCATCGACTGGGCGCAGCTGGGTCTTCCCTATGCCGGGTTCCTCGGGATCGCCGTCATGTTCGCGTTCCACGTGTTGATCGGGCAGCCGTTGAACGCGTTCGTCGTCGCCGCGACCGTGCTCATGGTGCTGCTGGTGACCATCCGGCAGGTCGTGGCGATGCGGGCTCAGCACCTGTTGACCGAGCGGCTGTACCGGGCGCAGCAGCGACTGGGACATCAGGTGCACCGTGACGCACTGACCGGGCTGCCCAACCGGCTGCTGTTCGCCCAGCGCCTGGACCAGGCAGTACGTCGTGGTCGCTTCGTGTTGATCTTCGTCGATCTCGATGACTTCAAGGAGGTCAACGACCGGTTCGGGCACGCGGCGGGCGACGAACTGCTCTGCGCAGTGGGGGACCGCCTCAAGGGCTGCGTCGCGGCCTCCGACACGCTGGCCCGGATCGGTGGAGACGAGTTCGATCTTGATCAACGGTGACGTGGATCAGGTGGAGGTCGTGGCGGACCGCCTCCGGGTGGCCCTTCGGGATCCGTTCCCGGTGCACGGCTCCTCGGTGCGGGTGCGGGCCAGCATGGGTCTGGTCACGCCGGAATCCGATGGCAGCCTGCAGACGTCGGACGACCTGCTCAGGCAGGCGGACATATCCATGTACGCCGGAAAACGGCTCGGCAAGGACACCGCGGTGGTCTACCAACCCGCTTCCGGGGTGCAGATCGACTTCCCGACTGCGCTGCGCCTGGCCGACGGCGGCGTTCCGCCCGGCTTCCGGCTCGTCTACCAGGTCGTGGTGCAGCTTCCGGAGGGGACGCCGGTAGCGGTCGAGGCCCTGGCCCGATGGACCGCGCCGAACGGCATCGACATCTCCCCAGAGACATTCGTCGCGGTGGCCGAGGCCGCCGGCCTCGGTGCCGACCTCGATGCGCTGGTGCTCGATCTCGCATGTCGTGATGTGCGGGAGGCGGGCCTGGATCTCGACATCCACCTCAACGTCGGTGCTGCACGGTTGGGAAACCCCGGATTCGAGCGGGACGTCCGCGAAGCGCTGGCGCGTCATCGAATCCCGGCGGGACGACTCGTCATGGAGATCACCGTGACCGTGCCGATCGTGGATCTCGCCGATGCCGCGGCCCAGATCAAGCGGCTCAATACGCTCGGTGTCAAGGTTGCGCTGGACGATTTCGGCGCCGGGTACAACTCGCTGGCTTATCTGCATGGCCTGCCAGTGCAGATCGTCAAGGTGGATCGCAGTCTGGTGGAGGGCGCAGGCTCGGATCGCGATCTGGCGCTGTACCGCTCGGTGGTGGGGCTGTGCGACGCCTTGGGTCTCGTGGTGGTCGCCGAGGGCATCGAGTCCGCCATGCAGGCGGAGACGGTGTACAACGCCGGCTGCCGACTGGCACAAGGGCATCTCTTCGGAAGTCCGGTGCCGATCTCGCAACTCGGTGCGGGGGTCGTGGCCCACGGCGGTTAGCGCGAATTCCACGCACGCGTCCCCAGATAGGAACTAGGTTCGGCTGAGTGAACAGCCCCTCTCGCCCCGTCACCACCCTCGCCAAATCCGAGGTGCTCGACGGCCTTTTCTCATCCTGGCGGAACATCGACGACCTCTTGTAGACCCTCGCTGCCGAGGAGTGGACGGCGCCGACCTCGCTGCCCGGATGGACCGTGCACGACGTCGTCGCGCACATCACCGGCACCGAGTCGATGCTGCAGGGTGTCGCGACCCCTGAGGCCGACATCGACGTGTCGGCACTCGAGCATGTGCGCAATGACATCGGCGTGATGAACGAGCACTGGGTCCGAAAGCTGCGCGGCCTCAGCCCCGCAGAACTGCACCAGGCGTTCCGCGGTGTGACCGCCGAGCGCCGCGAGGGGTTGTCCGCCATGCCCGACGAGCAGTGGAACACCGTGACCGCGACGCCCGCGGGGCCGGACACCTACGGGCGGTTCATGAGGATCCGGGTCTTCGACTGCTGGATGCACGAACTCGACATCCGCGATGCCGTCGCGCTACCGGCGGGCGGCGACGACCTCGTCTGCCCGGCGTCACAGCAGGCGCTCGACGAGATGGCGGCGAGCATGGGCTTCGTTGTCGGCAAGCGGGGCGGCGCGCCCGACGGCTCCCGGGTGAGCATCGAGTTGACGGGACCGCTGCACCGGATGATCAACGTGTCGGTGGAGGGACGTGGCCGCGTCGTACAGGATTTCGGGGCCGAGCAGCCGACGTCGACGATCACGCTGGACGGCGTGCTGTTCACCCGGATCGCCGGCGGTCGCACGACACCGGAAGCCCACGAGGACGCGATCGGCTACGGCGGTGACGAGGCCGTCGGCCGCCGGATCGTCGAGCACCTCGACTACGTGATCTGAGCGCCTCCACACGCCTTGGTGGCGGGACGGACTATTTATTCGCCGGCCGGTGTTGAACATGGCTGTAGAATGAATATTCCTGCCGGAGGTCGGCAGGGGTGCGAGGGGCTGAACGGTTTCGACTTCGCGCATCGAATCAAGGGAAGCGTGCCGGTGCAGGCAATTGACCACCGTAAGCGTCGTTGCAACCAATTAAGCGCCGATTCCAATCAGCGCGACTTCGCCCTCGCTGCTTAAGCGACGGTGAGTCTGTCAGACCGGGAGCGCCCTCGGCCCGGACCCTGGCATCAGCTAGAGGGACAAACCGATACATCCGGTCGCGGGAAGTATCGGGACATCAAACAGCGACTGGGATCGTCATCCTGACTTGTTCGCGTGATCAGGAGATCCGAGTAGAGACATAGCGAACTGCGCACGGAGAAGCCTCGAGGGAATGCCGTAGGACCCGGGTTCGATTCCCGGCAGCTCCACCAGTAGTACCCAGATAACTTCATATTTGAGACCTCCTTGCCGACTGCAAAAAGTGTCATACCCGTGGAGTACCACTGGATGCACAGTCGGCAAGGAGGTTTCTTCATGCGGATAGTTGTGGTGCAGAGAAGCGCACATGCGCACGAAGCGCTCCGCGCTCCCGACGGCGTGGCGTCGCTCCCGTGGTCATCGGTTGTGGAATCGCTCGACCGACACGATGTCCCCGACGGACTGCCGTTCATCGTCGACGACGATGGCTCGCTGAACGGTTGCGACCGACTCAACACCTATCTGCTGACCGCGTGGCGTCAACGCGCCTACGACCTCGACAGCCTCCGGAGCTTCCACGCCTACCACCTAGCCCGGCTGCTGCGGTTTATCCGAGCGCGCCGTTGCGGGGAATTGATAGACCTCACCGCGGCAACGACCGAGGATCTGACGGCTTACCGCGATGCCCGCCAGCTAGAAGTCCAAGACACCACACTGGCTACGGAATTCGGCTGTTTCTCCTCGTTCTTCTATTTCGCCACCGAGGTCGGCTGGATGGCGAAAGACCCGATCCCTCGCTGGGGCCGCAATAACCGCAACACCCTCATTTCCCACAAACGGCGCGAGCGCCGCGCGCGCTTCCTCAAGGCGGCTCAGACCAGACACTTCCTGGAAGTCGGCCTGCGCGGTGACGGCTACGACCCGGCGGGTGCGCCCGGCTACCCCGAACGCGACTACGTGTACGGGCTGTTATTGGCAACCACCGGCCTGCGACGCGAGGAGTGCGCGTTTCTCCTCGACGCCGAGGTTCCGGTCCCGGAAACAATGGGATCCGAGTCCATCCACGTCTTCGATCGGCTCGGCAAGAAGCGGGTGGTCCGATCCATCTACATCACCGCTCAGGTAGCCCGCGCCACCGACCTCTACCGCCGGACTGAACGCCACCGGGTCGTGCAGGCGGCCCAACGCAGCCTCCGCGCCAAGATCCGCGGCGGCTCTCTGCTGGTGGTCGACGACCTAATCGAGCGACGGGGGAATTGGTATGTCGCCACTGGCTCCCAGCGCATTCCGATGGTCCGGTTCACCAACAAGGACCGCGCCAAAGCCGTTCGCGTCCGCGATGATGGAACCATCGACCCACTTGCGTTGTTCGTATCCCGCAGTGGACTTCCACCCGGTCTCGAACGCTGGAACCAACTCTTCGTTGACGCTCGAGACCGGGTCCGCCAATCCGGCCACCCGGAACAGCCGCCACGCCACGTTCATGTCACTCCCCACACGATGCGGCATTCCTATGCGGTGCGGATGTTGGCCGCGCTCATGAAGGAAGGGCGATCACGAGCAGGAGACCCCTACCTGCTGCTGGCGAACCCCGTGCTGACCGTCAAGGAACTTCTCGGCCACGCCAGTGTTCAGACCACCATGCACTACCTCCACGCCGCGGAAACCTGGACCGAGGACGTTCCGTCCGCCCTAGCGACTACCACGGCTGAGCTCGTCGGGCACACCGAATCCGATCCCGGCCCGGATCCTGAGTCCATCGAGGACGACTGGGAATCAAACGTCGATCTCGTCGGCGGAGACGTTCAATGAGGGGCTCTTACTCCACCCCCGATATTCCCGATAGCTCTGCGACGCCGACGGCACCGTGCGATGGCAAGTTCACCTTCGAGTGGACCGAATACGACGATCAACTGGCAGTGACCATTGACCCGGCCACCTTCGATACGCCGGTTCTTGCGGGCGAGCTTGCTGTGACGTGGCTTCAAGTGCTTACCGAATTCAGCCGCAATGAACGATCACTCACAACGGGTCTTCTGGATCTACTGCGGTCGATCGGTCTGTTGCCGTTGACTGACGACGCTAAGAGCAAATTCGCGGTACGCGACTTGCGCCGTTCCCATTTGGACCTGTGGGAACTCAACATGCTGGCGCGCCATCGAGAAGCGAAATCTGACACCGCCTATCGAAAAGTGGTCCACGTTTTCGCCCTTCTCCGCAGGCACGAAGACGACCACCCAGGCGCGCTTCACAAGGAGGTCGCGGACCGGTTAGCGCGACAGCCGCGCCTATGGCATCACCGAAACGATGGACTGCCGCCCCTGAGCCCGGAGGAAATCCGCGCGTGGCGCCGCTGGGCTTACCAGACGGTGAAACGTGCCCTGTCCCAGCCAGACCGCGGCATTACCGACATCGACGTCCAGACCGCCACGCATGTGCTCCTCAGTCTTGCAACCGGCGAACCACCAGAAGTACTCCGTGCTTTGACGATTCACGACATCGAGGCCACCACCACAACCGAAGTAGAAGACTCCTTGGCCGCGCTGTCGCCGGTCGACAGACTCGCTTACCTCGCCGAGAACGATCTCATCGAGTTGCTCCGCGTCCGGTACACCAAGAACCGCGCGCACGAGACCTACGACGAGGTATACGGCCGCCGCGACACAGCACCCTTCGCCGCGTTTCGCTGGGCATTGACGCTCAACACCGCAGCCCGTTCGGAGTCCGATCATCTGTCATTGATCCTCATGAAGGACACCCGCGGAACGGTGAGGCAGCCACCGTGGCAGCGCGCGATCTATCGGCTGTCTGAGATTGCGGAGCGGAACGGTCTTCCGCTGTCGGGGCCGAATCATTGGGCACGGCTGCGCAAGGTTGCCACCACACGCGAGGTGCTTGCCGACCCCAGGGCCTATTTGGCGAATGGCCGCCGCCACTCGGCGAAGACATTCTTCGGCCACTACACCAACAGTTCGGTTCTGAGCGCCAAGGCCGGTCGCATTCTCATCGACAGCGTCAACGACATGTTCGACAGCGCCGTCAACGGTCCGACCATCGTCACCCCAGACGCTGAGCAAGCGATCCGAGCCGGTGCCGACGCGCCCGGCATCGACCCAGACACGGCCGGCGCTTTGGTGGCCGGCCAACTCGACGGACCACACACTGGATGCCGCGACCCCCTCGACAGCCCCTACGAGAAGAAAGGAACTGTCTGCACCAAGTCCATCACCGGCACTTGCTTCGCATGCCCCAACGCTCTCATCACGCTGCACCACCTGCCGGCCGCGCTCGCGATCCAGGACATGACACATCCCGATCGCGCCGCCGACCCGCAAACCTGGCAGACGCACTGGAAACCCATCTACGACACCATTACTGAGGTAGTCCTGCCGGCCTTCACCCCCGAGCAGGTCCAGCGAGCCCGCCAGCAAGCGAACCTGACACCGATCGCCGCGGGCATTCTCAACGACATGCGCGGCGTCGCAGAAGGCCCGGCATCATGACGGTAGGAGCGTCCCCGCGAAGCTCCGCCGCGTCGTGGAGTAACCCCTTCACCGCGGCGATGCGCGTCTGGCCCCACCTTGCCGGCAGTCCGCGTTATAACGACGAACCGTGGGACCTCGGCCTCGTGGCCGCCAGAGTCAACATGGGAGAGCGGTACATCCACTTCGCCAGCGCTCCGGATGTGCACCGCATGACCATTAAGAACACTCTCATGACGGTCGCAGCCCCCGACCGCGAAGCTGTCGTAGAGGCGGGCGTCGTCCGCCGTGGCGACGGAACACCACCGACGGGGGTATACGACTGCTTTCGCAAGCTTGTCGTCATCGCCAAGTGGTCCGAGGACCGAGGAATCGCCCGGTTCGCCGACTGGGGCCAGGCAGATGCCGATAGCTTTCTTGATGACCTCCGCACTGGCCAGCACCGTGTGGGCGGCGTCGGACTCCGCGCGACAAGTATCCGTGGTTACGTCACCACCTTGCGGCTGCTCCGAGAGTGCCAGGCAGTCCTGCCTGACGCTCTTTCCTTCTTCCCCTGGGCCGGCCGCACCGCCGCCAGCATCAGCGGGGAAGTCACGCACACCGAGAACACCACGCCGCCCCTCCCTTGGGAAACCTGGGCACCGCTCGTCACCGCATCATGGGTCATTGTCGACCGATTCAGCGACGACATCATCGCCGCGGCCGAGACTCGAGCCGCGCTTCCGAAGGAGCCACGGGGACCAGCTGGAGCCAACGCGTACAACGCCCTGCTCGACTGGACCGAACAGCGTGGGCTACTACCCCTTCACACCGGTTTTGGCCGCACCAAACACCAACGAGGAGAGCCGAATACGACACTTCTGGAGCGGCTCCTCGGCATCAATGCCAACGTCCTCAACCGGGCGAGCCACCAATACATGCCGGACGCCGCGGCACTCATCGCAACGGCTGCGGCTGACCCGCAGCGGGCGACTTTCGGAGGACTGCACGTGCCGACTGCCGTCGTTACCCACCCGGACGGGTCAAGCAGCACGTGGGTGGCGGAGTTGGGCCTCGGCGAAACCGAGTATCTCGAAAGCGTGCTCCGCGCTGCTTGCTACGTCCTGATCGCCAGTCTTACCGGCATGCGTGACAGCGAGATCCAGGAACTGACGCGCGACAGCCAAACCACCAAGGACGGTCTCGCCGCCCTCAAGAGCATTCAGCACAAGGGCAACGACAATCCTGGCGGCGAGCGCCGAACATGGTGGGCACCCCGACCCGTCATCAGGACCATCGAAGTGCTGGGCAACCTGGCCAGACACGACACGCACCTGTTCGCCCGCAGCAGCCGCAACGTCGGCTCCTACGCCCCGAACCGAGACATCGCCAGGCTCGTCGCCTTCGTCAACGACGACCCCGCCGACAGGCCCGGGCGCGGACGAGGGCTCGGCCTGGAACACATTGCGATCCCGAAAGCCCAGGCCATCAACGCGACCTCTCTTCGCCGCGCCTTCAGCATCTTTGCCACCGCCCGCCCCGGAGCCGAGCTCGGACTGGGAATCCAACTGGGACACAGCGCCTGGCGAATGACCACCGGCTACATGAGCGACGGACAACAACGGGCCGTGCGCCTCATGGACGATGAACGCAAACGTGTCTTGCACAGCGACGCGGCCGTGCTGCTGCAGCATGACAGCCCAGTGGCCGGACCGGCAGCTCACCACGTCACCGGATTCCGCGCACAGATTATCGCTAATCCCGACCGCGCCGATCGGCTCGCCGCGACGCTCGCCGAGCGACTTCATCTGGGGCTCACCAACGACTGCATGTGGAACCCGGCAACCAGTGGCTGCGGCGGCGACCGCCCAAAGCTCGGCGATCACGTGTGCGTCGGTGTCGACTGCACCAACGCCTTGCTTCGACCAGCGCACATCGGCGTGATCGCCAGTGCCATCGACCGAATCGACAGCTACCTCGATCAACAGCGCGGTCATCCGGCCCTCATCGAGCAGATGCGCCGTGACCGCGCAAACCTGGCCCGCATCCGCCGCGAACTCACCACCGCCGACGACCCAGATGACCTCAACGACGACGACTCGGACCAGGAGGACAAACATGCCTAGCCCTACGCGGAAGCGTGTCAGCGACACCGTGATGCAGTCCATCGCGGACGCCATCACCACGATCGAGGACAGCGTCGACATGCCGCGCACCAAACGGCAGATCGAAGCGATCACCGGCAGGAGCCACGACGCCGTCGCCCGCGCGTTCGTGCAGGACCGAATCGAGAACAGCTCGTACCGGCTCAACATCCGTTTCAAGCAGCTCACCGCGAATCTGACCAGAGGTGACAGCCTGAACGCCGCCGCTGTCCGCAACGACCGGCAGACCATCGCCGAACTGCGCCAGAAGAACCGAGACCTACACAACCAACTGGACTGCTTCGCCACCGCGCTGTTCGCGCGGCACCTCAACGAAGAGAGTGCGCGACCCGAGATCGAACTCGTTACGCGAATTCGGCGGGGGCAACGAGGGGAGTAACCCGCCGGAGACCACAACTCAGATCTACCGGAGGCGATGTCGTCGCTGTGGTACGTGCCCCTCGGCGCGCCCATGCTGGAAGGTGAACCGGAGCGGGTGTGGACGAAGGCGTACCCATGCGTGGGCGAGTTGCTAGTACCAAGTCTGCCGCCGAATTTTGTCGTACCAGTCGCCTACGGTTGCTCCATGACCATCCCGAACCATGGGCTGAACGTCGAGCAGGCTGAGGCACTGTTCAACCTCACACACAACGGCGTCCTCACTCGCATCGACGAGCGCGGCCAGCGATGCGGTGACCTGTACCAATGGGCGCTTCACCCGCACACCGCAGAGCGAGGAAGCCCAATTGCGTCCGACGACGCGGCGTTCGCCGCTGCGTACTCGGTGATTATCCCTGGCCCGCAGGCCGTCACCGAGCACGCGTTGTTCCCGGTGATGAGGGCGAGCGAGAGTTTACATACAGCGGGGATTCTCGTGGCGCGCCGGAAGTCGGACCAGCAACCCATATCGCCGAGGTTCTGCAGCTGTGCCGGGTGGCGATGGAATGCGCCGCCCTGACTATCTGGCTGCTGGGAGACCAGTCGGGCGAGGTTCGCCGAGAGCGGTGCATGTCCGAGGACATGGAACAACTGGAGCAGCAGCGCCGGTTCCTGCTCATCGGTGAGGAGGACGAGGCCGCCAACGCGACTCGGTACCCGCAGCACCTGTTGACGATGAATGCCGAGCACCGCCGGAAGTTCAACAAGATGCTGACCGACGCGAAGGCGGCCTACACTTTCGCCAAGCCGCCGTCGTTCACGAAGATGATCCGGGAGTCGGCCGAGTGGGTCGACGCTCACGTCCCTGCCCACGACACAGGGGAGATCGCCGATCACGGCTTGGAGTACCCGGCGCGGTCCTTGTATTCCAACGGTTCCGGGTTCATCCACGGCTACAAGTGGATGGTGGACTACGGTCGAAACGGCGTGGTGTTCACCATGATCGCTGACGCCCTCGCCGTCACACTGAACATGGTCGAGTGTGCGGTGTGCCTGTTCGAGGCGGCGACCCGGGCTCCGGGTGGTGCGCGACCCGAAGAGTCCTATCTTCCGGAGCGGTTCGAGCCGACGGTTGCGGCCTGGTCGAAGGAGTTGTTCAGCTCGTAGTGCTGAGCTTCGCATCGAGGAAGGCGAACACCGTCCGGGCGGCGTTGACCACGAGGTGCGCTTCAGCGTTGTCGAGCAGTTCGGTGTTCGGGTGCGCCACGCTCGCGTTGTTCCGGATCGGGTTGAGGGAGTCCACGACGGTGGCCAGAGCTCCGAGGATCCGGGTGATGTCTTCCGCGCGTGGGCCGGTCGCGGCCAACGCCGGGTGGCTCTGCCGCAGCATCTTCAACGCGCGGTTCATCGTCGTCTCTCGATCGACATCCAGACCGGCGGCCTCGCACAGTGTCAGGACGTGGCCGTGCAACGCTGTGTGGATCCGGTCGACTGCACTCGTCGCCCCGTTGGTACGGATTAGCTCGTCGGCATCGGCGAGTGCCCGAACAACCACGGCTCTGGTCTGGTTGGGGGTTTTCAGTGATACCGCGGGTGCGCCTTCCAGCCGTGAGATCCACCGTTCCAGTTGCGGCCGGAGCTGAGAACGGTTCAGGTGATCCGCCTCGTCGCCGAATCTTTCGAGCACACCTCGCAGGATCTTGGCCTGGTCACGCGGTGACCTCGTCGACAAGATTTCGATGAATCGCTCGCGCGTGGTGCCCGGATAGCTGTTCGGGTCGATGTCGAGGTTGCAGTACTCGGGATAGAACTCGGCGTGCGTTCGGTAGCTGAAGTCGCCGAGGTAGCCGCCATTCACGCCGATGTACCGGTTGACGAGCTTCATCACTTCCTGCGGGGTGAGGCTCACGCCGGGAAGCGTATCGCCGCGACGGGACACGCGGTGGCGGTGCACGCGCCCGCGTCGCTCTCGGGTGCGCCACAGGCTCACGCGGGCTACGGATCACCTTTCCCGCGTCGGCGTGCGGGGACCGGATCGTGGCTTCCACTCCCAACCCGGCAAGGCGACCAACCGCATCCGGCGATCTTCGCTGAGCTGCCCCTTGACGTAGCTCTGCCGCTGCGTTGCAACCCACGAGCCGAGCCTGAATCCGTCGTCGGCGATGTGACTCTGTGGTGGGGAGGCATGGCCGGTCTCATGGACATACGCGGCGAGGTGCTCGAAACCCTGCTCCCACCAGGCGTCTCGCACCGACACCGCCCATCCCGGCAAGGCGGCGAGCCGCCGCCGTCGATCGGCGCTGAGCTTGCTCCAACCGGACCGCTGCACAGCCACCCACTGGCCCAGCCGAAACCCGCGGAAGATGTACTCGGCCGGTACCAGGGCCGTGCTGTTCTCCTCGACATAAGCGGTGAGGTGCTCGTAGCCCTCCTCCCACTGTGTGGCCTTGGTGTTGAGTGTCCAGCCGGGAAGCTGCTCCAGGCGGCTCCGGCGGTCGTCGTCGAGTGCGGCCCAGTTCTGCCGCTGGGTGTTGACCCAGATCCCGAGCTTGAAGCCGTCGATCACGTAGCGACTCGGTGGCTGCGCTGAGCCGTGTTCCTTCGCGTACTCCGATAGGTGGTGTAATCCGTCCTCCCAGAACGTGCTTCGGCTGTCCAACGTCCACCCCGGGAGTTGTTCCAGGCGCCGCCGGCGATCGTCGCGCATCGACGCCCAGATGGATTTCTGATTCGCCACCCACGCCCCGAGCTTGGTGCCATCCCTAGCGACATACTGCTGAGAGACGCGTGCGTCGCCGTGTTCGGCCACGTACTCCTCAAGTCGGCGGAACCAGTCCTCCCACCAGTCACCTCGCGCATCCAATGTCCACCCTGGCAGCTGTGCGAGCCGCCGTCTCCGATCCTTGCTGAGCTTGTCCCAGATCCGCCGCTGGACGCTGACCCACTTCCCGAGCCGGTACCCGTCGTCGGTGATGCGCGACTGCAGAACCTGCGCGCTCCCGGTGGCTTCCACGTACTCGACGAGGTGGCGATAGCCCGCATCCCATTTGTCGTCGAGCATGTTGAGCGTCCAACCAGGCAGTGTCCGGAGGCGTTGCTGTCGCTCTTCACTGAGCTGGTCCCAGGTGCGCCGCTGGCGCCTGACCCACGACTCCAAGTCGATGCCGTCGACCGACAGACCACGGGGCGGGTTTGCGTGGCCGTTTTCTGCCGCGTAGTGGGTGAGCGCGGCGAGCGACGTCTCCCACAGCGCGGAGCGGGCATCGAGAGTCCAGCCGGGGAGGCTCTGTAGCCGGTGCTGGCGGTCTCCGGGCAGGTTCGCCCACTTGGTGCGTTGTTTCCCGACCCACTTGCCGAGTCGGTACCCGTCGTCGCAGACGTGGTCGTCGCGAACCCCCGCGGTGCCGTGCACGTCGACGTATTCGCGGAGGTGGCGGAGGCCGTCCTCCCACTGGTCTGCCTTCGGATCCCAGCTCCAGCCGGGCAGGCCGTCCAGGAGGTCTTGCCGACCAGGGCTCAGGCGGCCTTTCGACCGCAGGCTGCGCTGGATCGTGACCCACGAGCCGAGCTTGTGTCCGCCGTCAGTGACATGCGACTGCGGGACCAGGGCGGTCCCGTACTCGTCCACGTAGCGCTGCAGCAGCCCGAACCAGAACTCCCACGGCGGGCTGGTCTGCTCCACCAGCCGAGTGTCGAAGGCGCGGGCGAACTCCGCTCCGACGCGGACGGGTACGTCGAGGTGGATCTTGTCCGGTAAGCGCGGCACTCCACCGCGGCGGCCCATTTCGCGCCGTAGCGTGTCGATCTGCTCGGCCAGGTCGTCGTCATGTGCCCGCAGTGCTTTGATCACGTCCCACACGGGCTTGAACGCGGAATCGTCCAGTGCGGCTTCGGGATCCGCCTCGGTGTCGATGAAGACGGGGATGACGATGGTGCCGACCACCTTGTCGGCGGCCTTGCGGATCGCCCTTCCGACCGCTTGCACGATGTCCACCTCGGAACGCCGCGGGTCGATGAACGCGACGCCGTCGAGGGTGGGTACGTCCACGCCCTCGGCGAGGCACCGAGCGTTGGCCAGCAGGCCACGCTCGCCGTCATCGAGGCGGCGCAGGTGTTGCAGCAGCACGTGGCGTTCGCCGGCCGTCATCGACCCGGACGCGTACCGGGACCAGACGCCGCCGTCGGGCCGTTGCTGGGCGGGCATCCAGCCGATTACCGCAGGCATCTCAATCGTGAACTGCTGCGCGCGAGCAACCCGTGAGTGGAAGCTGATGACGCGCCGCAGGTCGTACTTACGCATCGCCTTTGCCAGGCCGATCTGCCCAGCCAAGGATCGGGCATCGGTGATCTCCTCACCGTCGCGGGTGACCAGGGTGCCCTTGTCCGCGTAGGCACGGTACGTGGCGTCGTCCACCCCGAAGATCGCCACCTGATAGTCGGTGAGCAGATCGCGGCGGATCGCCTCGCTGAACCCCAGCCGATGAAACACCCGGCCGAACAGGGTCTCGTCGTCCATCGAGGCGACTTCGAGATCCTCGTCTCCTGCGGCCTTGATGACCCGGCCGGTGAAGAAGCGCGGTGTCGCGGTCATGAACAGCCGCCAGCGTGCCCTGATCCGGTCGCCGTCGAGCACCGCCGCGAAGTCCGAGGACTGCGGTCCGGCGCAACGGTGCGCCTCGTCGGCGACAGCGAGGTCGAACGCCGGCACGCGGCCCAGCGCGAACGCCTCGGCGATCCGTTGCGACGACTGGTACGTGCAGAACACCACGCGGTGACCGGACCGCTTACGCAGGAACGCGGCGATCTCCGCGGGGTCGGTAGTGACCGGCAGGCCAAGCTCACTGACGTGCTCCACGGGGATGTCCTCGATCCGTGACACCGTCTCGTCCGAGCACACCGGCAGAACCTCGACTCCCGGCCGCCCCTGCTCCTGCCACACCTGCATCGTCTGCTTGAGCAGCGACAGCGACGGCACCAGAACCAGGGTGCGCTCCGCATTCAGTGCGGTGGCGATGAACTGCGCGGTGAGTGTCTTGCCGGTGCCGCAGGCCATGATCAGTTGACCGCGGTCAGCGGTGTCGAACCCGGCGATCACGGCGTCGATCGCTTTGCGCTGATAGTCGCGGGGCTTCGCGGGTACCGGTGGCGGTGAGGGCCGAAGTTGTCCTGGGTCGGCTGGCCAGTCCACATCGGCGGTGAGAAGGTCGCTGAGTCCGACGATCCCGACCGGCTTCTCCTGGGCGTCGATCGTCCGGCGGCCGTTCGGGCTGAGCTTGTCGGTGGTCGCGACCAACAACCGGTAGGAGAACACGGCCCGGGATGACTCCGCCAGGAACGTGTCGACGTCGGCCTTGGTGACGGTGTACTGCGGGTCGTAGGCCTTCGCCTGGATAGCCCAGAGCCGCCCTGCTTGGTCTTCGGCGACTAGGTCGATACCGGCGTCAGCGCTCCACCGGCCGGGCCAGTCGTCCCACTGCCAGACCCGTCGGAGGGTGCTTCGGTACTGCGGGTCGTTCATCAGGTACCAGCGGCAGATCTGCTCGAACTGCCTGCCCCGCACACCTGGATCCGCGGCAAGGGTGGCGACGAGATCAGTGAAGGCCGGCATGGTGAGGGAAGCTACTCCGGGCGAGCGACATCTTCGCCGGTAGAACGCGTCACAGCCACCGCGTCAGCTCCGCCATAGCCCGCGTGTCGGTCCCGCGTAGGAAGCGGTGCTAGGAGGCCGCTGAATAATCGGGGTCACACCCGGCTGACACGGCTACTTGGGCTTTCGCGGCGGGTGATTTGAACCGGAGGGCGCCGAAGGGCGCTCTGCGGCCATTTCAGC
>Ga0209347_1002713_pt1 | contig 22519 bp, 16 predicted proteins | sample AutmiccommuBRH23_FD_187382 | JGI IMG/M metagenome (GOLD analysis project Ga0209347, IMG submission 187382) | Deep subsurface microbial communities from Mt. Terri, Switzerland - Autotrophic microbial communities BRH/23 (SPAdes) (version 2) | ecosystem: Environmental > Aquatic > Deep subsurface >...
ATCCAGGATCAGCCCCCGGCCGAAGACAAACCGCTTCCGTCCCAGGTCCGCCGATAGATTTTCCCCGGTGTACCCCAGGTATGCGCCGAGCAGCCGGACATCCAGATCGTCTTCGGATTCCGGCTCGAAATCGTGGATCCAGTCCGCCGTACCCGAGAGAAAGGCGGTGATGTTCCCGCCCGGGGAAATCGAGAGGTCGGCGTACCCGCTGGAGACGGTGTAGACCTCATCCCGGTCGAATCGAAGAGTATCCGGGTCCCAGTAGTTTTGATTCGCCCGGACGCTTTCGAATACTCCCGCGCCGAGGTTGTATTCAAGGGCGTCCGCAACCGCCGGGATTGTCGCCGCCCATCCGATCAGGAAGATGATCCTGATAATGAAGCTGAATCCGATCCGCATGTTCTTTCCGCTTGGTATCATTATATAGTGCAGCCATATCCATCGGAATTCTTAAACCACAGGCGGTCCGGACGATCAAGAAAATAGATTGAATTGCCACTAACCTGCCGGGTCTCATTAGAAAACCATTAACGTGGGAGAAAGATGGAACCCGGGTGAAACTTTTTTCCCGCCCCCGGGTTTATAGATTCAACGATGCACGAAATCCGGTTCGCCCGGAACATGTCCGAAATTGATTTACTCACCCGAATAAAAGGAGGTCCCATGAATCTGAAACCTGTAATGCGATCGTTCCGCCTGGTCGCGGCCATTTGCCTGATTTTCATCACCGGCGGGATCTGGGGATGCAACGAGAGTAGCTCGGGATCCGGCGCGAGTGCCGACACCGGTGAAGTCGTCATCGGGCTGACCGACGCGCCCGGTGATTTTCTCTCCTACACCGTCGATGTCATTTCCGTATCGCTCACCCGGACCAACGGGGACACGGTCGAAACCCTTCCCTTGGCCACCATGGTCGATTTCGCTCAGTATACCGATCTGACCGAATTTTTGACCGCGGCGACCGTCCCGTCCGGGGTCTACCGGGAAGTGGCCATGACCCTCGATTATTCCGGCGCGGAAATTTACGTGGAAGACGAATCCGGGGAACCGGTCCGGGTGGAGACGATCCTGGATGCGGAAGGCAACCCGATCACGGAACCGCTCGAACTGACCCTGACCTTCGACGAGACCGGCCGGCTCAAGATCGCCCCGGGGTTCCCGGCCCACATGACCCTTGATTTCGACCTCGCCGCCTCCAACAAGGTGGTGTTCGACGAGACCGGCGCACCGCAGATTACGGTATCGCCGACCCTGGCGGCGGCCATCGAACCGGAAGCCTCCAAGCCGCACCGGCTGCGCGGCCCCATGAAATCGGTTTCCCCGGGAGAGCACGCCTTCACGGTCATCATCCGGCCGTTCTTCCATGCCATGGACCGGGGGCAGGGAAAAGGGCAATGGAAGGAAGAATTCGGCAAATTAAAAGTCCGGGTAAACGCGGAGACGGTTTATGACATCGATGGCGTCGCCTATGCCGGGGATGCCGGGCTCGACGCCCTTGCCACCCTGCCGCAGTACACGGGGGTGGTGGTCCTGGGGGACCTGACGTTCAACCCGAGGCGGTTTGACGCCAGGGAAGTGCGGGCTGGAACCAGCATTCCGGGGGGCGCCATGGACGTGGTGATCGGCAATGTCACGGATCGGACGGACGAAACCCTCACCGTCAGGGGAGCATCCGTGATCCGCTCGGGAAATGCCGCCGTATTTAATGATGAGGTCACGGTCACTATTGGCCCGGAAACCGATGTCCGCCGGCAGCTGTCGACCGACCCGCTGACGGCCGCCGACATCCCGGTGGGCCAGCGTCTGATGGTATTCGGGAGTTTCAATGCAGCGGAAAGCGGCGGCGAAGGTGACGCGACGGAACCCCTGGTGCTCGATGCCACCGACGGGTACGTGATGATGGAACTCAGCAGGGTCCGGGGGACTGTTGTCGAGGCGGATCCCCTGTCCGCCGATGAAACGCCGCTGGTCATCAACCTGCAGAGCGTCGATTGCTACGGCCCGGCGGCGCACGATTTCGCGGGAGCTGGAATCGATCCGGCCGGTTTCGAAGTAGCCACCGGCAGCCTCGACCTTTCCGGGCTTACCTACGGAGATCCGGTCACCATCCTCGGGTTCTTTGCGGCCGATCCGTCAAACGGAGCGGACCTGACCGCCCAGACCCTGATTGCGGTGGCCGACCGGCAGGCGTTCCTGAAGGTGCACTGGCGACCGGCATCCGCCACCGCTTTTTCGGAAATTTCAGCGGCGCGGCTGGTGCTCGATCTTAGCGGTGCGGGCCTGTTTCATCACGTGACCCGCGGGCGGACCGTGACCGATCTGGCCGATGGGGACACCGGCCCCGTGATCGAACCCCGGGATGCCGGCAAGGGGCTGTTTGAGATTGTTTACGGCGGTTCGGTCTACACCTATTCGGTGTTCGGCGATTTCGCGGCCGCGCTCGAAGCCCGCATCGACGCCGGTACGGCCGTGTGGCAGTGCGATGCCGAGGGAAAATTCGATGATTCCCGGTGGGCCATGGAAGCCGGGTACGTGCGGGTCCACCTGAAATAACCGCGGCGTTACAAAAACAAAAAGCCCCCGGTCCTTGAAACAAGGAACCGGGGGCTTTTCATTTATAGCCCCATGATGCAGCCGCCCCGGTGCGGCGCATTACAGTACCGATTGTCTGTCCTTCATGGCCATGTCGAGAATTTGCCGGTTACGTTCGCCATGCAGCTTGATCCCGGCAATATTGGGCTCATGCAGGATCTTCTGCATCAGGATGCCGTCTCCACCGAACCAACAGGGGAAAAGGCCGCCGATGAAATAATGGTGTTGTCGCAGGATATTGAGCGCGGCGCCAACGGCCGGTTCCGATAGATTGAGATATGCCTGGAGCACGGTGCAACCCTTGGACAGGGCCGCTTTTTCATGCCGGAGCATGCAGGTTTCAAAATCATGGCCCAGTCCCATGAATGTGAAGCGGGCCACTCCCGCCCCCGCGTGGATTTCTTCCGTTATCCGGGTCTGTTCAGGAGAAAAGCCGTCCCGGGCTTCAATGAATTCGCGCTTCAGCGGCAGCCCTTCAAAAAGCCAGAGTATGCTCTCTTTGTAGACGTCATGAAGATAAACGTTCAGCCCTCCGGCATCCGAAACGTTGAAACCGACGACCGACGAAACCCGGCCCGCGCTGCTTTTTTCTTTGTCGTAGGCCGCTGCCGGCATCAGGTCGATCTCAATCCCCGTAAAAACATAATTCCCCAGGGTGTAGCCGGCTCTCTGCATGAACACATGATTGCAGACAGCCTCCCCCCATTTTTGAACAATACCGATCTTCGGATATGCAACATCATGGGCGAATCGGAAACATTGCTCCAGTATGCCCTGGTTCCGGTATTCGGGAAGGACGATCCCCTGGCCTTCCTCATAGAGTTCCCGGTTGGGAGATGCCGAGTGGTAGGCGGCGGTCTGACCGACGACTTTATCATCGTTATCCGGGTCGATGGCCAGCACCCGGTAGAATTCGCCTGCCCGTTGCGCCGCTAGGATCGCTTTCGGATCATATACGCTTTTAATCGGATATTCTTCTCCGTAAACCGTCCGGTAAAGCGCAACTACTTTTTCGGCGTCATCTTCCTGCATTAAACGGTATTGGATGGTCATTTTTTCTTCCTCCATAGTTTGCGGGTGAATTGGCGCATGTTTCACACAAGCGGCGGTAGGCATCCGGGGTATCCATATCCCGGAGAATCGCTTCGTCGGCGCAGATGACTTCCGATATTCGATGCCGGTGCAGGATGTTTCGCAGCCCGCCCGATCCGGTGTCCGAAAGGATTTCCGCCTTGAGCCGAATCCTCAAGAGGGGCGGGTGCCCGCGGCGCCCCCCATGAACCGGGATGAAGGCGCCGGATTCCGGCAGGTTCATGGCCGCCTGTCGCAATTGTTCCAGCGTGGCGCTCTCCACAAGGGGAATATCGACTGGATGGATGAAAACGCCTTCAGTCTCCGGAGCAAGCCCCATGATTCCGGTCTTTATGGAAAAGAACATCCCCTTTTCAGGGGAAGGGGTTTCACGTATTGCTGCATCCAGCTTCATTTCCCACAGGTGCCGGCTGTTTTCCCCGGTCACCACGATTACCTGGCTGATGCCGGCGGTCCGATGGCAGTCGATGATCCGTTCGACAGCTGTTTTGCCCCCGAGCGGCAACCGGGCTTTATCGGTTCCCATTCGCCGGGAAAACCCGGCCGCCAGGATGATCCCGGCGCAGATCATGGCCGTTTCCGTCGCACGGCGATCATTTCCGCCAGGATGCTGACAGCGATTTCCGCCGGGGTAACCGCCCCGATCGGAAGACCCACGGGGGTATGCACCCTCGCGGTATCAGATTCCGCCCATCCCGATTCCCGCAAGGTGGCAAACATATAGGCGCGTTTGCTCCGGCTCCCGACCACGCCGATGTAGGCGGCCCGGGTGGCAAGGGCCTGGTCGAGGAGAACCCGGTCATGTCGGTGCCCGTAGGTGGCGATGAGAAGAAAGCTTGACGCGTTGACGGGGAGCGAGGAGATGCAATCCGCGAAGCCCGGCAAGGTCCGGGTAACGATCCCTTCCGTGAAGAAAAGTGTTTTCAGGTAATCGGCCCGGTCATCGAGAACCTCGACCCGGAAGCCGACGGCCATCGCCATTGGCGCCAGCGCCTGGGTGATATGGCCCGCGCCGAAGACAAAAAGCCGGGGAGGGGGTTCGAGGCGGAAGAGAAACGTCCCGGGGGAGGCCGGAAGTTCAATGCTTTCCGGCGTTCGGGTCCAGAGGATGCCGTCCGGTATGCTGACATTCGGAGAGCCGATCTGATTCTGGTCGTTTTGATCGGGTTTAAGTGGCTGGATGGTGACGGTGAAAGCCGCATTTTCCCGCAGGCGCTCCAGTGCGTCGACAAAAAGGGGCGGCTCATCACCCGGTGAACTTCCCATCGGGACGATGAGTATGGTGATTCTGCCCCCGCAGGGCATGCCGCTGGTTTCCGGGGTCAGCTGATATCGGAGCAGACGGGGTTTGCTGTCTATTAAAGCGGTCCGGGCCACGGCCAGCGCCTCGTACTCTAGGGCGCCGCCGCCAATCGTGCCGAGCGCCGGCGCGCCGGTGTCGAGCAGCATCATGGCCCCTTTTCCGCCCGGGGCGGAGCCGGTCCGCTCCACTACGAGCATCAGCGCCATGGGGCGCCTTGCCGCGATCCCGGAAACGAGTCGCTCCAGAATGCTGATGTGATCAGACATGGCGGGAATCGACCTTAAGGACAAATAGCGCCGCGGCCAGGATCAGCAGACCGGCTCCCGTGAAAACCACCTGGTATCCGGCAAGATCGAGGACGCCGCCGCCGAGCAGGGGGCCGAGAAAGAAGCCCCCCTGCATCATGAGAAAGGCCAGGTTCTGGTTGAGACCCCGGGCGGCGGGTTCGGAAACGGAAAAGACTATCGCATTGAGAAGGGGCATGCTGATCCCCCAGCCGATGCCGCAGACAAACGCAAGGGAGAGGAACGACAGCAAACCGCCGCAAAAGGGTAAAGCGAACGTGGCCGCCGCGGAAATTGCCAGTGCCGCTCCCCCCATGCGGGCTTTTTCGAAACGGTCAAAAAAAGAGCCGCCCAGCAGCCGCACGGCAAGCATCACCAGGGTGGAAACGGTGAAGAAAAGACCGCTTCCGGTGAATCCCGCATCTTCGACCATCCCCTTGAGAAAGTAGAAGGTGACGGCGTAGGCCGAGTAGACCAGGAGTGTCGCCGCCAGCAACAGCAGGAGGTTGCCGTTTTTCATGCTGTTCCAAATGCCGGAAAAGGTGACCGGCTCCTTTTGTTTTTCCTCCGGAAAAGACGGGATGAAACACAGGAGCAGGGCCGGAAGCAAACCGAGCAGGGCCGACCACCGGATGACCGTTCCAAGATCGGCCGGGGCGATATCGAGCAGGCCAAATAAGGGAGGGATGCTGGCATACGGGACGAGCCGGATCATGGAGATCCAGCCGAACGCCTGCCCGCTTTTTTCCACCGGAATGCAAAGGACCATCAGGGGCATGAAGGCCGTCATGATGCAGATAAAACCGGCCCCCTGGAGCAGGCGGGCCACGGTAAAGGCGGTCGCGCCGGTGACGGTCCCCTCGGCGAGCAAAGCGAGCGTGAGCGCGACGGAGCCGCCGAGGAGCCAGCGCCGCGCCGTGCGCGCGGCCACAAACGGGGTGATGAAGGGCTGGATGAAAAGGGCCGCCAGTGCATCGGCCCCGATGATGAACCCGGCGGCGCTCTCCGGAATGCCGAGTGAGGCGAGATAGAGCTGCAAGGGGAAAAATATGGCCGCCACGGTCGATATGGCGAGAAACTGCGTACAGAGCAGAAGGAACGATCTGGAAAACAGGCGCGCAGTCATGGGGCGGCAATCCGCAACAGGAGGTTTCCGGCAATTTTCCGGCGGTAGTCGGCGCTGGCCCGGATATCGTCGATGGGACTGACCGCTTTTTGGGCCAATAGCCCGGCCTCGGCAAGAATCGTTTCTGACAGCAGATTTCCCGCAAGCCGGTTTTCCGCTTCGGGGGATCGCACCACGCAGGGGCCGAGACTTCCCCAGGCAAGGCGGGCTTCCGCGATCCGCCCATGATCGTCGAACCGGATCATGGCCGCCAGGCTTGCCACGGCAATCGCCAGGGCATTGCGTCGCCCGACCTTTTCAAAGTGCTGAATGGCGAATCCGTCCGCTGAGGGAATACGGATTTGGGCCAGCAGTTCCCCGGGCGCCAGGACGGTTTTCCGGGGTCCGGTGATGAATTCGTGAATCGGGGTGATTCGCCGGCCGTTTTGAGACACCAGATCGAGCTTGGCCCCGAGGATGTAGAGCGGGGGGAGCGTATCCCCGGCCGGCGAGGCGGTGCAGATGTTGCCGCCGATCGTCCCCATGTTGCGGATGGCCGGTCCGCCGACAGTGACGGCGGCTTTTGCCAGCACCGGGAGATGTTTCGCGATCAGGGGATGGCGGACGACTTCGGCAAGCGGGGCCGCCGCGCCGATGCGGATCTCCCCTGAACCATTCTGAATTTCCCTGAGCTCCGAGATCCGTTCCAGGCAGATGAAGGGGCGCGAATCCGGTCCGGTTTTCCGGAGTTGCACCAGAAGATCGGTTCCTCCGGCCATGATCAGGGCATCGGGAAAGGCGGCATGGTTTTCCAGAAACTCCGCAATCGATGCGGGAAAAAGGAGTGCTTTCATTTTTCCCCCGTCGCGGCTTTTTCCACGGCATCGATAATCTTGACATAGCCGGTGCAGCGGCAGAGATTGCCGGAGAGCCCTTCCCGGATGGCGGCGCGGTCCGGGGCCGGCTGCCCGCGCAACAGGCCGAGCGCGGCCATTTCCATCCCCGGGGTGCAGTAACCGCACTGGACCGCCCCTTCCCCGACAAAGGCGGTGAGAAGTCGGCTCCCCTGTTCGGTCTCCTCCAGGGACTCGATGGTTTCAACCGCTCGCCCCGCAAGCTGGGCCGCCAGCATGAGGCAGGCCAGCATCGGCTTTCCGTCGACCAGGATGGTGCAGGCGCCGCATTCCCCGGTGCCGCACCCTTCCTTGCTCCCGGTCAGTCCGAGGTCCTCCCGGAGAAGGTCGATCACCCGGCGGTCCGGAGACATGCGGATGGTGGTGGGTGTGCCGTTCAGCGTAAAGGATATCGGTTCGATGGTATCGACTGTGCCGGATGCTTTCATGAAATTCTCCGTTTATCGAAGCTCGAAATAGATAACATGGTTTTATGTTTTAGTTTTTTTTGATTTCATACGATTCGCAAGCTCAATCAACTCTTTTGCAGTTAAACCTTCTACCTGTTGCATAATTGTTTCTGACTCCATTTGGAGCCAAGATAATGACTTTCGAAATTTCTCTTCATGCTCTGTTTTTGTGAGCCATCCATAAATTTTTTCAATTGATTTGCCAAGATTATCGTTTTCGATTTTTAAGGTTGGCCCGCCAGAAGGAAGATCATTAACAAAAATAGTATAGTCTTCTGTAATCTCTTCATTGCTACATCCGATTAAGACTAAAAGAAATATTGGAAGAAGAAATAGGCTTTTCATATTTTAGTCACTGAAACATATCTAAAATAGATGCATCCGCCATATGCCGCAGGACGTCTTCCGCGCGCAGCGGCGCATCGCAGATCCGCCCGCACCCCGCGTCGGCGATGGCATTGGCTATGGCGGGAAGCGGGCCGTTCATCGCCACTTCGCCGATTCCCTTCATTCCGAAGGGACCGGTTTCCTCCGTTTCGCTTGTGCAGGCAAGGGAGATGATTTCCGGCAGGTCCATGGCCGTCGGGATCAGGTAGGTGCTGAAATCGCCGGTTTTGACGTAACCTTTCCGGGTGATGAAATCTTCATGAAGGGCGTAACCGATTCCCTGGGCCACCCCTCCCTGCACCTGCTGGTCGAACATGGCCGGGTTGAGAATCCGGCCGCCGTCGGTGACCGCCAGGTAGTCGGCCACGCGGATCGATCCGGTGAGGGTATCGATCTCGACCCGGACCAGGTGGGCGCCGTAGGAAAAGATGACATGGGGAAAACCGATGAAAAAGTCCTTTCCGGTATCGGGTACATTCTTGCAGGTGGGAGCGACAAACTGCCCCAGACAGACCCGTTCCTCGGGTTTCATCAGCACGCCGAGCCGTTCCAGGGATATGGAGCGGTTCGTCGGAATATGGCGCGCCTGCCCGGGCTCCAGCACCAGGCCGTGATCATCCTGCAGGAAAAGGATCAGTCCGGCCCGGTTGAGCAAGCGGCTTTTCAATTCCTCGCATGCGGGGATCAGGGCGCTGCCGTAGGTGTAGGTGGTGCGGCCGGCCGAGGAAGATCCGGACGGATAGGCCGTTCGGGTATCGGGCTGTTTGACGCATATCCGATCAGCATCCTGGCAGAGGATGTGCCCCGCGATCTGGATGAAGGCGCTGCTGTTCCCCTGCCCCATGTCCGTGACGGCATTGTGGACAGTGAACCGTCCGTTTTCGTCCATTTCGATCTTGGCGATCGCCGCGTCCCGAACCCCGCCGCCATATCCGGCCGCGTTGAAAATGGCCGCAAGCCCGACGCCGCGGTGCGTAAAGGCCGGTGCGTCCGCTTGCCATTCCCTGCGATTTTGCCAAAGTGGGTGATGTTGAACCTGCTCCAGGCAGGCCTTGATGCCGGTCGATGTTTCGACCCGCACACCGGCGCAGTTCGTGTCGCCGCGCACCAGCGCATTGGCGATCCGCAGTTCGAGGGGGTCGATCGCCAGTTTTTCGGCCAGCATGTCGATCATCGATTCAAACGCGAGGCTTGCCTGGCAGACGCCGAAGGCCCGCATCGCCCCGCCAACAGGGTTGTTGGTGTAGACGCACCACCCTTCGATGAGGGTGTTGGGAATCCGGTACGGACCGCCGGCATGTTCCATGCCGAGCTCCATCACCTCGGCCCCCAGGTGGGCGTATGCGCCGGTATCGTACCAGAGCCGGGCGTGGAGGCTGTGAAGCGTCCCGTCGCGGCGGGCGCCGAGCCGGTAATGAAGCCGGCAGGCGTGGCGCTTGTACCCCGCGGTGAAGCTTTCCTCCCGTTCCCAGGTCATTTTCACCGGACGCCCGTCCGAGTGAAGGGCGGCCAGCCCCAGGAGGCACTGGACCGTGGCGCCGTCCTTGCCGCCGAATCCACCGCCAAGGGAGGGAGAAACCATATGGATCCCCTGGAAAGGGATGCCGAGTGCATGACCGATTTCAAACCGGTCCCGGAACGGCGACTGCGTGGAGACCTCCATGAAGAGATCGCCGTCTTCCCCCAGCCGGACCGTGCCGCTTTCCGTTTCGAGAAACGCGTGGGCCTGCACCGGGGTGGAAAAACTCCCCTCCACGACCACGTCGCACTCGGCAAAAGCATCGTCTCCCAGCCCCTTGCGAATGACGGCCTGCGCCAGGATATTTCCGGGGCGCTCTTCATGTACGGCCGGAGCATCGGGGGCCATCGCCGCCTCAAGGTCGAAAACGCCGGGGAGCGGTTCGATCTCAACCCGCACCAGGGACGCCCCCCGGCTGGCGGCCGCTTTGCTTTCCGCAAGGACCAGCGCCACCGGGTCTCCGCAATACCGGACCCGGTCAGCCGCCAGGACCGGCATGTCCTTGTGGATGATCCCATGGCGGTTGGCCCCCGGGACATCTTTTGCCGTCAGCACCTTCAGCACACCGGGGACCGCCAGCGCGGCACTCGCATCGATGTTCATGACGCGGCCGGATGGAATGCCGGGCCGGACGGCCTGCGTCCAGACCAGGTTTTCGGGATACGCGTCGGCCGCATAGTGTTCGCGGCCGGCGGCCTTGGCCTTGGCGTCGCCGCGCGGTGTCGACTGGCCGATGCGCATCGGATCGTTTTTTTTCATTTCGTAACCTGCCGGGAATTTCGATGGATCCCGCGCTGCCGCATGTCTTCCAGGATTTCCTCAAGCGCCCGGATCAACCCCGCCATCACCGGTTTTTCCCGGAGGGTGATGCGGATATGATTCGGAAACCGGAACGACGTCATGGTCCTGACCATGTAGCCTTTGTGGATCAGTTTGCGGTAGGCGAGCTGATCGTTGAAGGGGATCCCCGCGATCACGAAATTTCCTTCACCGGCAATCACGGGGAGACCGAGGCGGCGGAGTTCCCCTGCCAGATAAGCTTTCGACTCACCGATCAGCTGCCGGGTCCTGTATATGTGGGCCATATCGCCGAAGGCGGCCATGGCGGCGGCCTGGGCGGCGGAATTGATCGAATAGACGATGCGGGTCCGGCACACATCGAAAACCGTATCGCGATGCCCGATCAGGTAGCCGATGCGAAGGCCGGCCAGACCGTACATCTTGGAAAAGGTCCGGAAAATAAGCAGGTTGGGGTGATCGGACAGCAGCGTGACGGCATCCGGAAAATCGGGCTGATCGACGAACTCGCAGTACGCCTCGTCGACGACCACCATGGCCCGGCCATCTACGGCTTCGAGAAACGCGACGAGGGTCTCCCTTGACCAGTACGTACCCGTCGGATTGTTCGGGTTGCAGATAAAGAGGATCTTGGTGCGGTCATCGATAAAGGCGAGCATCGCCTCGGGGTCGAAGCCATGGTCCTTCATGGGAGTAAGGCGGGCCTCGATTCCCGAAAATTCGGCCACCCATTCGTAGACGGCAAACGTCTTGTCCCCGGTAACAATGTTATCGCCCGGCTCGCAATAGGCGCTGATCACGAACTGGATGATCTCGTTGGCCCCGTTGCCGCAGATCAACTGGTCCGGCGAGAGGTTCAGGTTTTCGGCAATGTGGCAGCGCAGGTCGAAGGCGTCGCCGCTGGGGTAAATGGCCATGGCCCGGGGTTCGAGCGCGGTGATGGCGGCAACAGCGGCCGGGGGCGGCCCGAGCGGGTTTTCGTTGTTGTTGAGCCGGTGAAGCGTGTCGATGCCGTAGTCGCGCATCAGGCGGTGATCCGGTTTGGACGGGATGTACGGATCGATGCTGCGGATGAATTCGGGAACCAGCATGGCCGGATGACGTTTCATGCCGCACCTCCCGAGCGCTGGAGCATCGATTCGAGCACCATCAGATCCCCTTCCGCCCCTCCTGGAATCAGGAGGCAGGGGGTGAACTGTCGGTTCATGAGCACCGGGATCAGCGCGGCATCCGCCGGCCGGCCAAGATCGAGATGCACCTGACAAAGAGAGATGTCCTCATCGCGAAAAAAGGCAAGGTGGGCGTCCGTGTTTTCCTCGATATCCCCCCCCGGCATCAGGAGCCGCAGGGTCGCCATCTTTTCCCCCCTGTTCAGAGTGGCGGAATAGACGCTGGGGTTCTTTTGATCTTCCGCAACGTGTTCGCCCGAAATGTCGACCAGAGTTCGGGGAAGATCCTGCACGGCGATCGCCTCCCGGATAAAGTCTTCCGCGGACGCATGAAAATGAAGAAGCCCGCCGGCATCATCGGAAAGCGGGAAATGCCAGGCCGGCGCCCGCGGCGAGTGGTGATGGCCTATTGTCGATCCCCGGCTTTCCCGGCCTGCCGGAATGAAATATTCGGCGGGAAAGCAGTCGGCATCATAGTGAGTGGCCAGTACGCCGGAAAACGGTTTGCGGGCCACCCGTTCCAGGGTGTGGCAGGCCAGGTCCCGGGCCATCCGCTCCCTTTCGGTCGATGAGAAGACAAAGGGGCCATGGCCACCCAGCAGTTTGGGCCCCTCCGGAATGCAGAAACAGGCCCCGGCGATCTCTCCGCTTTCGGTTTCCGCCAGGGTGCCAAAGAGATGGCCGGCCGCCAGCAATGTGGCGAGCCGATCCGGATGGTAAATCCGCGGTGGTTTGCCCGCCCCCGCTGCCCGGTGAAAAAGCCGGGCGCCGCAGTGTTTGATATTTTCCGTGGTCGGTTTGACCAGGCGGTAAAAACGGAATTCGGGGAAGGCGAGGGGCACCGGCACTGCGGCATCATATACGTTATCAATCGAAAATTGAAGGCGCAGCCGCCCGCTTTCGTCGGTCTGCAGCGAAAACGTGTCGACCCAGCGGCTTGCCACCGCGAGTCCCAGTCCCGAAGCATCCGTTTCCAGGTCCGGTCTCCAGGCCAGATTGAAGGCGGAAAGGTCCATCCCCAGAGGGTGACAGGTGACACCCAGGGTAATGCGATCGGCTCTTCCGGAAAAGCCGATTTCAACATTGACTCCGGGGGTGAGCGCGGCGATGACTTCTTCGGCGGCCAGCTGCATTTTCAGGGATATGTTCCGGGGGAGCGACTGCTCACTGGTGATCGCTTCAATAAAAGCGATCACTTCCGGAAGAGCGGTTGTACTTGCCTGTAAGTGGAGCGTTTGCCGGGTTTTCATTTTTTAATCCATGGCGGGCGGGGGAAACCTCGGTTCAATAGTTTCGATTCGGGAGGGAGTTGCGGTTTCGAATCGGATGCGGAAAATCAACGTCTTAAATGGTGTCTTACGCTCCATTCCTCAAGAAATTTGCGGCGCGTTGATCTTGAACTTTTTACATTGCCATCCCAGACCGGCTTTCCAGGTTAATTCTCCAAAACAAGTGGTTGTTTCCTTCTGCCATTATCCCGTTTTATCCAGGACGGCAGCGACGAAGGGGTCCAGTCCCACCGGATATGCCCGTTCTCCGCAATTTTTGACAGGTAGTTGCTCCGGACCCAGTTCCCCATGTGAAACGAGACGAAATTTTCCGCCATGGCCGTCTTCGCGGCGATCCGGCGGCACAAGGTCTCGAATGGGTCGGGCTCGGTTGCCGGCACCACGCCGGTTTCCTCGATCAGGTCCTTCGACAGGATGTCGAACACCATATTGAGCCGCTTTTCGCTTTCGATTGCCATCCGTTCGGCCTCGGTGCATCCCCCTTCCGCATGGCGCTGCTTGAGCGTCTCCCAATGGTCGACCATTGGCCGGTAGGCGTCGGCCACAAAAGCTTCCATCCCTTCGGGGGTCATTCGCGCTGTTCGGACGATGGCCGAGTTGGCGTCATAGCGCTTCCAGTCAGTGGTGAGGATTTCGAGATCGTAGTCCTTGATTTTTTCGAAGATATCGGTTCCGGGAAACGGGCAGAGGAAGTGATAGCCATGCTCGATGTCGAGTTCGCGGGCGAACGTCAGGGTATCGGCCAGGGTCTCCGGCGTTTCGCCGGGAAGCCCCACCATGAACGACGCGTGGGGGCGCATCCCGACCCGCCGGCACATGGCAACAGCAGCCCGGGCCTGGTCCAGGGTAATCCGTTTCCGGACCCGCTTGAGCATCGCCGGATTGCCTGATTCGAGGCCGAAGCTCACGGCATCGCAGCCGGCTTCCTTCATCAGGGCGAGAATTTCTTCGCTCACCGTGTCGGCGCGGGCGAAGGCGCTCCATCCGAACGTGATGTTCCGTTTGAGGATCGCCTTGCAGACCGCCCGCACATGGTTCTTGTTTGCCGTGAACAGATCGTCGGCCACGTTGATCCGGGTGAAACCCGAGTTGACCAGAAATTCGATTTCGTCGACCACCCGCCGGGGATTCCGGTAGCGGACCCTGGCCCCGACCATCCGGCGCCCCACGCAGAAAATGCACTGGTTGGGGCACCCCCGGCTGGTGATGATGCTGACCGGGAACCCGAGCGCCTGGTAACGGGAAAGGGGCAGAAGGTGGCGCGCCGGCAGGGGGAGTTCGGTAAGATCCCGGATCAGTTCCACCGGGCCGGTCTGGATGATTTCCCCGCCGTCCCGGAACGCAAGCCCGCGGATACCGCGCCAGGCCGACCGGTCGCCTGTCATCGGGAGCCATTTGCCGAGGGTGCTTTCGGATTCCCCCATGAAAATGACATCGATTTCCGGGTACTGGCGCAGGGTCTCTTCCGCCTGGAAGGTGACGTGGGGACCGCCCATGATTGTAATGAGATCGGGGTTGTGCCGCTTTGCCGTCTGGAGAATGGCGGCCGCGTCCGGGTAATTCAGAGTCACGGCGGTGGCGCCGACCACGTCCGGGGCGAAGTCATCGAGCTGGCGGCGGAGTTTTTCCGGGGTGTAGCGGCTGACAATGTAGTCGAAGATCCGGACCTCGGCGCCGGCCGACTCGCAGGCGGCGGCCACATAGCAGATTCCCAGGGGGGGCGAAGGCGCTTCGGTCAGTGGGTACGGGGGTGCAATCAGGGCAACTTTCATCGGCATGACATCTATATAGGAGTAAAGGTGGATTGCTCGTTTATTCGAAGGGTAGATATAGGGGCTGCATCCTGAAAATGCAACTATATTTCACCCCCATGGCGGATTGGGCCGCCCGGGAATCCGCCACTGCAACTTCAACCTTGAATTCCGCTGCCAGCGGCGGTAAAGAGGAAAAGCAGCAATTCAAATCGAGAGACACAGATGCGTCAATATACGGAAAAGTTCTGCAATTATTACGAAGTTATGGGGGTCGATCCCGGGGCCGACCGGGAAACGATCCGGAAGGCCTATTTCGCCCGCCTTAAGGAATGGCATCCGGATGTGAACCCGGACCGGAAAGCGGAAGCCGACGAGATGACAAAAACGATAAATCTCGGCTACCACATCCTGAGCGATCCCGAGCGGCGGAAACAGTATGACCGGATCCTCCGGTTCACTCAGGGGAAAGACTTCGCCAGCGAAATCAATGATAAGGTATTCGGGGAAAAACTCCGGAAGGCCTCACCGGTGCTCCGGCAGATGCTCGACAGCGTCCGGGATCTCTTCAGCCTTTTCAACGATGCGCTCAAGGGGAAATACAAGCTCAATCCGGTTACCCTGGGGATGATCGGGGGGGGGCTTCTCTACTTCGTCCTGCCCGCGGACCTCGTCCCCGATTTTATCCCCTTTGTCGGTTACCTGGATGACATGGCGGTCCTTTCGGCGATTTTAAAATCGATGAGTCAGGAACTGGCCGCTCACCGGAACTGGCGAAAAGCATAGCACACGACTGCACGGAAGATAAAAGACCTGCCATGACCCTGCCGATGGAATCCCTCAAAAAGGAGATCCATAGCCTCATCAGCCGGCTGGAATCGCGCCCGGCCGATGTCGCAGCCATAGAGCACCAGGTGCTGGATTACCTCCGGCGACTGTCCGCGGATGCGGAATCGGCTGCCGGTCCGGAACGGCTCGCCGGCCGTTTTGCCGAACTGACCCGCTTCTGGAGCGAGGCGATCCCCTGGTGCTCACAGCTGTCCAGGGATATTGAACGGCTGATCATCATTCACGGGGACATGGTCGAGAGAAACGGCGATTGAGGCCACGGCTACCGTGGTGATCGCTGGTCTTTTTGCAACAGTGGTTTTTTATTCCATTCGCATTCAAACGCGACGGCGCCAGTCTTGCTTTGTCGGCTCCGCGGCATACATTTTAGTACGCCTGCGTCGTGAATCAGGATTTGATCGGGTGATCCGGGTTGCCCTTGCGCCGGCGGATGACACTGACATTGCCGGAGTGGCTGCTGCGCGGTTCGGTATGAGTCGGGGTGTTTTCGATTACAGCCTGATCGGCTTCCTTGATCAGCTGCTTCAATCTGGCTTCAAGATTCTTTCTTTTCGTTTCGTCCATTCTTCTTTCTTTTGTCTTTGGATTGGTCTTTAGGCAACTCCCCGGTGTTCTGCAACGTTGCAGGCCGGGGGCGTTAATATAGGGATAGGCAATTTACGGGATTCTTAAAACCCGCTTCCTGTAGGGAACTGTCTGATAAATTGTAAAGGAAAGTAAACCAGGGGATGACGACCGTTTTCGAGGGTGTCCAGATTCCTGTTTACGACGGATGTGCTTCGTTACCAGAAATTAATAAAACAGATATCGGTACGGAGCAAGTTTTAAATGCGGTTTTTTTAAATTAATTTTGCCGGCCTTTAATTCCCGGCCTCCTTCACAGCCATCTCCCGCAGTTTAAATTTCTGGATCTTCCCGCTGGCGGTGGTGGGAAAGGCGCTGACGAAGTGGATGTACCGGGGGATCTTGTGAAATGAGATTCGTTCCCTGCAGAATGCCTGGATGTCTTCGGGGGTGAGGGAATTGCTTCCGGATTTGAGCTGGATGAAGGCCGCGACCTCTTCGCCGTATTTTCGGCTCGGTATCCCGACCACCTGGGCATCTTTTATCCGGGGGTGGGTATAGAGGAATTCTTCGATTTCCCGGGGATAGATGTTCTCCCCGCCCCGGATGATCATGTCCTTTAAGCGCCCCTGGATGCTGCAGTTTCCTTCCGCGTCCATACTGGCCAAATCCCCCGTGTGGAGCCACCCGTCCCGGTCGATCGTCTCGGCGGTCTTGTCCGGCATCTTGTAATACCCTTTCATGATGTGATACCCCCGGCTGCAGAGTTCCCCTGTCTGCCCGGGCGGGAGGGTCTCGCCGGTGACGGGGTCGACGATCTTGACCTCCACATGGGGAAGGGCGCGTCCGACGGTTTCCGTGCGGATCTTCAGGGAATCGTCACGCCGGGTCTGGGTGATCCCCGGCGAACTTTCCGTTTGTCCGTAGACAATGGTGATCTCCTTTGCCCCCATCCGGTTGATGACTCCCTTCATCACCTCGATGGGACAGGTCGACCCGGCCATGACCCCGGTCCGAAGGGCGGACGTATCATAATTCCGCTTTTCCATTTCCTCCAGTTCGGCGATGAACATGGTGGGAACCCCATGCACCACCGTGCACTTCAGGGCATCGATGGTCTCCATGACCGTATCGGCCCGAAATCCGGTCACCGGGGCCATGGCGGCACCGGAAACCGTTGCGCACATGGTCCCGATCACACACCCGAAGCAGTGGAACATGGGGACCGGAATGCAGAGGGTGTCCTTCGGGGAGAGATCCATGATTTCCGCCATGCTCCGGGCGTTACCGATCAGGTTGCGATGGGTGAGCATAACCCCTTTCGGATACCCGGTTGTGCCGGAAGTATACTGCATCATAATGACGTCATCAGGATCGAGGCTTTCCGACCGTTCGGCCAGATCCGCGTCCGGGACCGTTTCGCCAAGGCCCAGAAGGTCATTCCAGTTGTACATCCCCGGAATCGTTTCGGCGCCCAGGTGGATGACATTGCGGAGCCGGGGGAGTTTCGCGGATGTAAGGCGCCCCGGGGCGCAACTATCGATTTCCGGGCAGACCTGGCGAAGAATCCGGAGATATTCATCGGGTTCGCGGATGCCGCCGGTCAGGATCAGGGTGGTCGAATCGGACTGGTTGAGCAGGTACTCCAGTTCAAATGCCCGGAAAGCGGTATTCACAGTCACCAGGACCGCTCCCGCCTTCGCACTTCCGAACTGGGTGTAGACCCATTCAGGGAGGTTGTTGGCCCAGATGGCGATATGCTCCCCTTGTTTGACCCCCAGGGCCATCAGCCCCTTTGCCATCCGGTCGCAGATTTCCCTGAATTCCGTGAAGCTCTTTTTTAAACCGAATTCATGAAAGGCGAGGGCGATCCGGTCATTGAGCTGCTCGGCGTTGCGGTCAACGATATCGCCGATTCGGGCATTTTTCTCTTCGAAATGGGGAGCCATGCGTGATTCGTTCCTTTCCGGTGAGTCATTGAAGATGGTATTCGAACCGTAATCTCTTCTTCGGAATGTAAACGATGTTTACAGAAATTCAAAGCGAAAAACGTGAGCAGTTGAGTTGCCCTCCTGCCGGCAGGGAAGGTCGGGGTGAACGTTAGAATAACCCGTTTCTTTTGAAATTATTTTCCATATCCTTGTCAATTCCATGAATTTCGGTTATTTAACGAATACTGCAATCCATTCCAGATCTAATAAATAAAGAGGATATTCGCATGATCGAAAGAGAAAACGTGCAGTTCCTGTCGGAGGGGGTGAAATGCACCGGATGGTTCTACCGGGCAAAGGGGAAGAGCGGCGCCCCGTGCATTATCCTCGGTCACGGCTTCGGCGGAGTGAAGGAACTCCGGCTGGATGCCTATTCGGAGGCGTTCGTGGCCGAGGGTTACAATGCCCTGGTTTTCGATTACCGCCATTTCGGGGAGAGCGACGGCGAGCCGAGGCAGATCCTTAATATCAAAAAACAGCACCAGGACTGGCGCGCCGCCATCCGATTCGCCCGGGGAATTCCCGGGATTGATCCCCGGCGGATCGTTCTCTGGGGCACCTCGTTCAGCGGCGGGCATGTCATCGCGGCGGCCGTTCAGGATAATGATATCGCCGCGGTCATATCGCAGGTCCCGCACCTTGACGGCCTTGCCACCGCCATGGCGGGGAATCCGATTCAGAACTTCCGGCTCAGCCTTGCTGCATGGCGGGACATCTTCAGGCAGGTATTCCGCCGGATGCCTTACTATGTGCCGATCGTCGGGCAACCTGGGACTCTGGCGGCCATGACCACACCGGACGCGGAAGAAGGGGTGAAACACCTCTGTCCGGAAGGTTTTGATTATGAAGAGAATGTGGCGGCGCGTATTTTCCTGTCGGTACCGTTCTATTCACCCGGGCGGCTGGCCCCGAAACTGCGGGTCCCCTGGCTGCTGCAGGCGGCCGCCGATGACAGTGTCACTCCCGTAAAACCGGCCTGCAAGGCCGCGCTTAAGGCGTTCAAAGGGCAGCTGATCGTCTACAAGTGCGGCCACTTCGATGTTTACATCCCTCCTTATTTTGATCAGACCGTCGGGGATCAGCTCACGTTTCTGAGAAATTGCCTGAAATAGAGCTATTCACAATCGTTTTTTGACAAAGTGGGCTATCGCCACAGTGTCCCTTATGCCCGGTTTACAAATCGGGAAAGGATAATCCCCACCGGGCTCAGCCCCCGGATCCAGCCTCTCCGGAAAAGGGCGAATATCCCGCGGACGCTCGTTTCCTGGGGCTCGTGTATGTAGCGGAAATATTGGAGGCTCACCAGCCGCATCAGGGTGGAACCATAGAAAACCAGGTGGATCGGAAGGATTTCACCGGAGACGACGCTCACGGTCCGACCGTCAAGGACGCTCAGGATGCACCCTGCTGCAATGGGGGCGGCGGCGGCGCCGAGGCCGACGGCGATGTTGCACGCGGACAGGTACCAGACCTTGCTCTCCCGCGGTGAAATCCGAAGAAGCATGTTGTGCACGCACAGGTTCACCCCGGCCCAGAAACCGCCGCTCACCAGTTGAAGCAGGATTGGAACAAGGATATCCCCCGGCCGGACGGTGGTCCAGAGGGCGGGTAAAAACACCACGAACCATCCCCCCAGCCGGATGACCGCCCGGTTCTTCACCCGGTCGGAAATCCACCCCCAGAACTGCATCCCCAGCAGGCTGGCCACTGTGCCGGTCGCGCTCAGGACCGCCACGAAGGCGTAACTGAACTGCAGGTCCCGGAGAAAATACAGGGTAAAAAAGGGGCTGGCGAAGTAAACGGAAAAGTTCCAGATGAAATTAAAAATCAGGAACCGCCGGAAATTGAGCTCCCGGAAAGGAAGGGCGATCTCCTTCAGGGACGGGGTTCCCGCCGGTGAAGACGCATCCGCTTCCCTGACCCGGTTGAGAAAATACGCGCTCAGCACCCCGAAGACGACAGCGAAAAGAAAGGAGATGCCGATTGCCAGGGAGAACTTGTCCAGGTGTTCCTTGCCGTAATCGACCAGATTCCCGAACACCAGGACGGCGGTAATACCGGCTGCGCTGCAGAGCATGTTTCGGGTGCCGAAAAATCTTCCCCGGATTTCGTCCGGGACCAGGTCCGATGTCCAGGAAAGCCAGGCTACGTAGCTGATCGACGAAAAAGCGTGGGAGAGGAAGATCAGCACCAGCACCAGCAGGCAGCGTCCCGAGGCGCCGAGGCCGGGGATGAATGCGGCGATGACAATCAGGACCCACATGGTGCGGCCGATCATGACCGCGACAAAGGCAATCCGCTTTGTTTTTCCGTTTTTCCGGATGTAGTAGGAGGCCGGGAACTGAAATACGGTGACCAGGAAAGGAATGGCGATCAGCAGGCCGATGAGGAATTCGTTCATTCCGAGATAGAGAGCGAATCCGGTCAGGAACACCCCGCCGGTCAGGGTGCCGAAAACATTGGCGAACATGCCGTCAATAAATGAATTCCGGTAATCCCTTTGTTTCATCAATTCCATGAAAATCCCAGCCCCGTTGCGATGTGCACTTTACCCGGATGCATTCCACCGCTTGCCGTAGAATGCCCCGGCTGATCCAAAACCGATCGCCTGTCGTCATAAGCAATCGCCGTGCCATCCTTGATGGCTTCGTAAAAAGCTCAGAACTCCGCCGAGCGGCGTTATTACAGCAAGTAACTCGGAGCCCGAAAAGCGAATGCAGAAGCCAGAATCCAGAAGCCAGAAGAAAGACGAAAATCAGCCTAATTTGAGCTATTTAGTGACGAGTTGCCGAATCAAGTTCCTTGGAAGTCCAACTTCTGCTTGCACTTCATCCCTCGTCCCTGCGGCGTACGACAAGTACGCCTCATTCCTCGGGAATCGCGCGCCTTGAATTTGGAGACCGGCTTTTTACGAGTTCATCGTCCTTGGGTATTTCGGATTTGCTGGACATATGGTGCTTTGTCGGGAAATCAGGAACACGGAGTTCCGGGTTTTCGGGTGACGAAAACGAGGAGCGAGGAATTTCCTGGCGAATAAAGACTAAGAAAACGGGCGTGTAGTGAGGCAATTGAGCCGCCGGATCAAACGGAACCGGCGATTCCGATTGCTTTGCTTGTCTGTTCGATGCCTTCTGTTGCAAACCGTTTTGCAGTATTTCGGAGATATTTTTCAGATGCGAACGACACGGTTGACGTCCTGTGGAATGAAACGAACGGAACTCCGGCTTCCGAATAATCGTTCGAGATACAAGTAATTGGGCCTGATGCACCTGAAAATTGGGGAATCCATTTTACTTATGGAACGGATGGAAGTGATCAGACGGCGCTTGACGTCCGAGCGGCGGGAAGAGATGGTTTGAATTGCTGCAATTCCGGATTATCCTTTTTACAAGGCATATTAAACCCCAACCAGGAGAAGGAAAATGGCCGAAGAAGTCAAAATCTATGGAAAATCCGGTTGACCCTACACGGACCAGGCCCGTGAGGCCTACTCCGATCACCAGTACATCGATGTGCAATCGGACAGTCACAAACTGGAAAAAATGCTGGAATTCTCCGGCGGCAAACGTGAGGTGCCGGTGATTGTCAAAGGGGAAAACGTATCGATCGGTTTCGGGGGAACCTGAGCCGTGTGACCGTCGGGCGGTCGGCCCGACATACAAACAGAGCGGTTGACAACTGGATTTGACTTTGTCATAAGTCCCGGAACTTCAAAAGTCGGATTCCTTGTATTTGCGAAATAGGAGTCATTCGCATCCGGATGCAAGGAATGTTATAGATTTCCTGCTTTTTGCAGACTGTGGACTTCTTCCAGGTTACCGTTTCCAGATGTCGATTTCTCATACGCTTCGCCTTATTCTTCGTGCGGGGAGTTTTGCCCGGCCCTACCGGATTTATCTCGCCGTTGTCCTCTGCCTGACCCTTCTTATTGCAGTGGCCGGTTCCGTTGAACCGCTGGTGATGAAATATATTTTCGATGCGCTGGGGCGGAAAGAGACCGCACTTCCGCTCCTGATGACTGGGGTGGGGGGATTGGTCGTGCTGGGCGTGGCTCGGGAAGTGCTTCAGACCGTTTCAAACTGGCTGAGCTGGCGCACCCGGCTCAATATCCACTACTCGCTCCTGGACGCCACCGTGGAACGGATCCATCGCCTTCCCCCGGATTACCATCGGGAAAACGGGGTGGGGGCGATCATGACGCGCCTGGACCGGAGCATCCAGGGGTTCATCGGCGCCCTGAGCGAAATTTCCTTTTCCATCGTCCCGTCAATCGCCTATCTCGTGCTTGCCCTGGTGATGATGCTCCGGCTCGACTGGCGGATGACCCTCCTGGTCGCGGCGTTCGCGCCGGTGCCGGCATTGATCGCCGCCTTTGCGGCGCCGGCTCAGGTGGTCCGGGAACGGACCCTTCTCGACCGCTGGTCGCGCATCTATTCCCGGTTCAACGAAGTGCTGGGCGGGAT
>Ga0209347_1002714_pt1 | contig 22509 bp, 21 predicted proteins | sample AutmiccommuBRH23_FD_187382 | JGI IMG/M metagenome (GOLD analysis project Ga0209347, IMG submission 187382) | Deep subsurface microbial communities from Mt. Terri, Switzerland - Autotrophic microbial communities BRH/23 (SPAdes) (version 2) | ecosystem: Environmental > Aquatic > Deep subsurface >...
CAGCCAACGCGGCGGTCGTCGTTGGACCGGTTGACGTCGCCCGCCTCGACGGCCGAGGCGATCGGAAACACGTAGTCGGCGTAATTCGACGTGGCATGGGGGAAGAGTTCCATGTACACGATCAATTCGAGATTGTTCAGTGCCTCACGCAGCCTGCGCTGGCCGGGCCAGGTGGAAAGGGGATTCCCTGTGCACACCAGCGCCTTGATCGGGTAGGGACGCCCGCTCGCCATGGCCTCGATCCATCCGGCTGGCGATTTGCGCAGTGCGGGCCCCCGAGCCGGGGCACGTCCTTGCGGTGCGTGGGCGTGCAGCGACAGTCCCCGATTGAGGTTCATGAACCCGGCGCCCGGCCGTGCCCAATGGCCGGTCAGCAGGCACAGCATGTGGAATGCCCGATTGGTCTGAAACCCGTTGGTGTGTTGATTCAGTCCCTTGCCGCCGAATACGACCGCCCGTGGCGCCGCCGCCATCTCTTCGGCCAGGCGCGCGATGGTCGCACGAGGAATGTCCGTCACCCGTTCCGCCCAGTCCGGACTGTAGCGTTTTTCAAGCACGAACTCGCACAGCCGCTCCCACCCCGCAACCCGGCCGCGCAGAAATTCCGTGTCGATGCGGTTGCGTTCGATCAGGTGGTGCATCATTCCCAGCGCCAGGGCCATGTCCGTCCCCGGGCGGCAGGCGATCCACTCGTCCGCTTTCGCTGCCGTGGCGGACTGACGCGGGTCGACCACGACCATGCGTGCACCGTTGCGGGTGCGGCAGTCATTGATGAGACCGAAGTACACCGGCCGTGTCTCGGCCATGTTGTCGCCGACGAACAGATAGAAGGACGCGGAACCCAGGTCGGTTTCCGTAAAGCTGTTGCCGCCCGGCGCGGAACCCTGGGTCACCAGCAACGATTGGCTCGCCGCACTCGCACACAGCGGTGCGGTGCCTTCATGATTGGGGGTTCCAAACAGCTCGGCGAACAGGGCCGCGGATCCGGCCTTGTTCATCCAGCCCGAGCGCGTACCCGTATACATGGCGACCGAACGGGCGCCGTAGCGGGTGCGGATGTCCTTGAGCCGTTCGGCCACTTCGTCGAGACCGGCGTCCCATTCGATCGGCTCGAGACGACCGCCGCCGCGCGGCCCCACCCGTCGCATGGGTTGAACGAGCCGGTCCGGCGAATAGTAGGTCTGGATCTGGAACTGGCCTTTCGGGCACAGCTTACCCTTAGTCACAGGGTCATCTTCGACGCCCGTGATGGTGGTGAGACGACCGTTCGCCAGATGGTATTTCACCGGGCAACTGTTGAAACAGATGGGACAGGCGCCGATCAGCACCCGGTCTGCGCGCGGCGGGCGGGCGTGCTCCGTGTAGGGGTAGTCCTCTGCGGGATTCGCTGCCGACACCACTGCCCGTGCCGCCGATCCGATGTCTGCGGCAAGCTCGGCCCATTTCGACCGCCGCGCCTTGGGTGCGTACATTCCATGCCGCACGGGACGGTCGTCACTCTTCATGGGGATCACCCTCCATCGGCGTGTCCCTGCGGGGAAGTCGCTCCAGGTAGACTGTCGACGGTACCAGGCCGAAGTGATCGACGTCGCGGGTCTGACGATTGGCGGCGGCCGCCTCGCTCAGCAGCTGGCGGCGGTCGCCGAAGCTGATGGCGCGCCCCGGGCAGGCGGCCGCGCAGGCGGGTCCGCCGCGCCCCGTGTCCCGTCGGTCGCGGCACAGATTGCACTTGTCCGCCTTGTGCCGTCGAAAATCGAAGCTCATGGCACCGTACGGACACGCCAACACACACTCCTGGCAACCGGTACACCGTTGATCGTCGATCGTCACCACACCGGTCGCGGCGTCTTTCTGGATTGCGGCCGCCCCGCAGGCGCGCAAGCACGCCGGGCGAACGCACTGCTGGCACACGGTGACGACGAATTCGAACTGTTCCTGCTCCGACTCCGGCGCCACCCAGTACACCCGATTGCGGAAGATCGATTCGGAGAGGCGGTTCTCGAGCTTGCATGCCGCCTCGCAGGCGCGACAGCCGGTGCAGCGCTCGAGATCGATCATGAGTACCAGCTGCTGCCGGGCCTCGGTCTCCGGCGACGGACCGGACGCCTGCCAACTGGGTTCTTGCTTCGACATGGACGCCCCGCGCAGCCCGAAGGTGATGCTACGCTAATTGAACCCCACCGCACGAACTGTCAAGTACTTGACCCCTAAGTGGGGCCACGGCGAGGTGTGAATGGGCCGAACAGGAGTCGCGGGCTGTCAACTACTTGACTGACACGTTCCACGGCCGCGACCACGATCCGTGCGAACGGATGGCCAGACCCGAGTCGCGTCGGGCTCCTGCGGCAACCCCTTGGGGGACGGTCCAGAATCATGATCATCAAACGGTGGGCACGGCTCGCGCTTGGTCTCACGCTCGCTGCTGGTGGCATGGTGTCGATGAGTATGCTTGGGAATCCGGCGCACGGGCAGGTGCTGCTCGGAACCTTGAGCATCACCGCATCGGGCCTCGGCGCCATGATCGCGCTGGATGCGGCCATCGCACTGCTGCGACCCGTGAAACCCGACCAAAGGGTGCACTACGACTGAGCAATCGGCGCGCGCAACCGCGCCGTGACGCTCAACACCCGGAGGCGGCGTCGATGGCGTCCGCCAACCGCGCGACCCCGACCACCTCCATCTCGTCGATGGCGCCGCTTTTTGGGGCGTTTGCCGCCGGCACGATGGCGCGCCGGAAGCCGTGCTTGGCCGCCTCCCGCAGCCGCTCCTGACCGTTGGGAACCGGACGGATCTCGCCGGCCAGCCCCACTTCGCCGAACACGACCAGTTCCTGGGGCAGGGGGCGGTCGCGGAAGGACGACAGCACCGCCAGCAGCACCGCCAGATCGGCCGCGGTCTCTCCCAGGCGCACCCCGCCCACCACGTTCACGTACACATCCTGGTCGTACATGGCGACACCGCCATGTCGATGCAGCACGGCCAGCAGCATGGCCAACCGATTCTGTTCCAGACCCAGAGTGACGCGCCGGGGATTGGCGAGGTGAGACTCGTCCACAAGCACCTGCACCTCCACCAGCAGCGGGCGGCTGCCCTCTCGGGTGACCATGACCACGCTGCCGGACACAGGCTGTTCGTGGCGCGAGAGAAAAATGGCCGAGGGATTGGCGACCTCGCGCAGCCCGCGCTCGGTCATGGCGAACACACCCAGTTCGTTCACGGCGCCGAAGCGGTTCTTGATGGCGCGGATCACGCGGTAACGCCCGCCGTGCTCGCCCTCGAAATACAGCACCGAATCCACCATGTGCTCCAGCACCCGCGGACCCGCCAGAGTGCCTTCCTTGGTGACGTGCCCCACCAGGAACAGCGCCGTGTTGTGCTGCTTGGCGAAGCGCACCAACTGCGCGGCACTCTCGCGCACCTGGGCCACGGAGCCCGGGGCCGACTGCAGCACCTCCGTATAGGCGGTTTGAATGGAATCCACGGCCATCACCTGGGGGCGCTCCGCCCGGGCAATCGCCAGCATGCGCTCCACAGCGGTCTCCGTGAGCAGCCGCAGGTCGTCGCCCGCGAGCCCCAGTCGCTGGGCGCGCAGGCTGACCTGCTGCTTGGATTCCTCGCCCGTGATGTACAGCGTCGGCACCCGTGCGGCGAGGCTGGTCAGGGTCTGGAGCAGGATGGTGGACTTGCCGATGCCCGGGTCACCGCCAATCAGCACCACCGAGCCGGCCACCAGCCCGCCGCCCAACACCCGATCGAGCTCCGCCAGCCCCGTACTCCGACGCAGCGCCTCGGCGGCGGCGGGCACGTCGGCGAGGCGCTCGGCCATGTCCGCCGCCGCCTCCCCGGCATAGCCCGCGAAGCGCGGGTGGGAGGACACCTTGGCGGCTACCGTCTCGACCAAGGTGTTCCAGGCGCCGCAGTCCGGGCACTGCCCGGCCCACTTGGGCTGCTGGGCGCCGCACTCGTTGCAGGCATACAGGGTCGTGCTCTTGGCCATGACCGCGAGTCTACCATGGCCTTGCGGGCACCGGCCCGGGGGCACGGGCCGGAGTCACTGGGTCGGTGGAGCACTCCGGCGCAGCAGATACATGGCCACGGCCAGCAAAAGGATCATCACGCCCAACAGAGCCAGCTCGAGCATGGCCGCCTGGAACTTGGGGTTCTGCATGTGGATGTCTTCGACGCTTTCTGCCGTGATCACCAGCACCCGACGCACCGCGGCGATGATCCCGACCACCAGGAACGGCGTGGCCTCGAGCGCCCGCGTCCGCGCAATACGCTGCACCGTATAGATAATCTCGGCCAGCATCAGAACCAGCAGCACCCGATCGAGCAGGTGCACCATGGCGGCGACGTAGTTGTAGGAGAGGACGTCAGGGATCAGCTCGACAACGGCGCTGACCAGAAGACCGGCGGCGGCAACCACCAGGATGTAGCCGGCGACCACATAGATGTAGTGCTCGGCTTTGCTCAGGAAGTTCGCGCTGGCGTTGGCGACGTGGTGCTCGCTCATAGCCCCGAAGCATAGGCGACTCGACCGCCGGCTGCGCGACGGCGGCTACTCGTCGAGGAACTGCACGCGGCCGCCGACGCGGCACAGCAGCTCGTAGGGAATGGTTTCGGCGCTGCGGGCGATCTCGTCCACCGGCAGATCGGGGCCCCAGAGGGTGACCGGATCCCCCGGACGGGCCTGCGGCTGGCTGCGCAGGTCGACGCAGATCATGTCCATGGACACGCGTCCCACCAGGGGGGTGCGTTCACCATTGACCAGCACCGGCGTGCCGCTGGGGGCGTGGCGGGGATAGCCGTCGGCGTAACCGACCGGGGCCACCCCGACAGGCATATCCTCGGGACAGGTGTACGTCGCGCCGTAACCGATGGCGTCGCCGCGCCGGCGCCGGGTCACAGCGATCAAGCAGGTGGTCAGGGTCATGACGGGGCGCAGCTCCTCCGTGGCGGGGTGCCCGTCCGGGAACGGCGATGCGCCATAGAGCATGATTCCCGGGCGCACCCAGTCCCGATGGCAGTCCGGCCAGGCGAGAACGCCGGCGGAGTTGGCGATGCTGTGTTCACACTGCCAGGCGGCGGCGCTGCGCTCGAATTCCCGGAGCTGCTCCGCCGTGGTGGCGCACTGGCGCTCATCGGCCCGACCGAGATGGGTCATGAGGCGCACCACGGCCACCCGGTCACAGGCCTGCATGCGCCGCCACACCTCGCTCAGCTCCTCGGGAGCGAATCCCAAACGGTGCATGCCGGTATCGAGCTTGAGCCAAATGCGCACCGCTTGCGCGAGGTCGGTCTGCTCCAGCAGCGCGAGTTGCTCCTGGGTGTGCACCACCAGATCACAATCATGGTGCGCAGCCCAGGCAAGCTCATCGGTGTTGAACACCCCTTCCAGGATAACGATAGGTCGGGACTCGCCCGCGGCGCGCAGCTCGGCGGCCTCGCTGCCGCACGCCACGCCAAGGGCATCGGCGTCGGTCAGGGCCCGGGCCACGCGCACGCTGCCGTGGCCATAGCCATTGGCCTTGACCACGGCCAGCACCCGGGAGCTGGGGGCGGCGCGGCGCACCCGCGCCAGGTTGTGGCGCAGGGCGCTGGCGCTGATCAGGGCTCGGGCGCGGATGGCATCGTTCATGGGCGTGGTGCGGGACCGCCGCACACCTGCGGACTCAGTCGTAGCTGTCGCTGCGGTAGTCGGCAGCCAGGTTTTCGAACCGGGTGTACTGACCCAGGAAGGCCAGGCGCAGGGTGCCGATCGGCCCGTTACGCTGTTTGCCGATGATGATTTCGGCCGTGCCCTTGTCGGGGCTGTCTTCCTTGTAGACCTCGTCGCGGTAGATAAACACGATGACGTCGGCGTCCTGTTCGATGGCCCCCGACTCGCGCAGGTCCGACATCACCGGGCGCTTGTTGGGACGCTGCTCCAGGGAGCGGTTGAGCTGCGACAGGGCGATCACCGGCACCTCCAGCTCCTTGGCCAGCGCCTTCAGGGAGCGGGAGATCTCGGAGATCTCGGTGGTGCGGTTCTCGTTACCGCGTCCCGCCACTTGCATGAGCTGCAGGTAATCGATGACGATCATCCCCAGCCCGTGCTCGCGGGCGAGGCGCCGGGCCCTGGCGCGCAGGTCGGTTGGACTGAGCGCCGCGGTATCGTCGATGAAGATCGGCGCATCGGCCAGGATGCCCATGGCGGAGGTGAGCCGCGCCCAATCGTCGTCGTCCAGGCGCCCGGTGCGCACCTTGTGCTGATCGATGCGCCCCAGCGAGCTCATCATGCGCATGGCGAGCTGCTCGCCCGGCATTTCCATTGAGAACACCGCCACCGGTTGGCGGCCCTTGATGGCGGCATTCTCCGCCAAGTTCATGGCAAACGTGGTCTTACCCATGGAGGGGCGCCCAGCGATGATCACCAGGTCGGAGCGCTGGAGCCCCGAAGTCAGGTCGTCGAAGTCGACGAAGCCGCTGGAGATGCCGGTGATGGGATCGTCGCGCTGGTAGAGCTGATCGATGCGGTCCACCGCCTTGGCGAGCAGCGTCTTGATGCCCACCGCGCCGCTGCGCCCGCGGGCACCGCTGTCGGCGATCTCGAATACCTTGGACTCGGCCAGATCCAGCAGGTCGCTCGATGTTCGACCTTCCGGTTGATAGGCGGCATTGGCGATCTCGGTGGTAACGTGCAGCAGCTGCCGCACGACGGAGCGCTCGCGCACGATGTCGGCGTAGGCGACGATGTTGGCGGCGCTCGGCGTGTCCTTCACCAGAGCACCGAGATAGGCGAGCCCTCCGGCGTTGGTGAGTTCCTGATTGCGCTCCAGCCACTCGGACACGGTCACTGCGTCCATTGGCTTGGCGTGATCGGCGAGCGCCGCGATGGCGTTGAAGATCAGCCGGTGATCGGGGCGGTAGAAGTCCCCGGCGATGATGCGGTCGGCCACCTGGTCCCAGGCGCGATTGTCGAGCATCAGCCCGCCGAGCACCGACTGCTCGGCTTCGATGGAATGGGGCGGAACCTTGAGCGCTTCGGTCTGCCGGTCCGGCAGAGCGGGCTGGGCAAGCTCCGGCATTGGCACTCCAAACTGGTCGTGGAAATCGGGAAGCCGTGACGCGGTATCTGTTCGCAATGCCGCGAGTCGTGGGCCCGCGGTCCGTCCGCTTGGGTCAATCATGCACCGGGCGCCGATGCGCTGCAATGCCGCCGTTCGCGATTGCGACAAACGTCCACAACTGCGCGCAGTTGACGGGAACTTTCGACGGGAATTGCGCGAAGCGCCGCTAACTGATTCAGCCGGCACCGGTTTCGATTGGGCGAGCGCCGGGCGGGGCGTGCCCGCCCGGCGTCCCGGCTACTCCGCGGCGATCACGACGGTGATCGTCGTCTCGACATCGGTGTGCAGGTGCACGCCGATCTGGTGCTCGCCTGTGGTACGCAACGGGCCGGAGGGCATGCGCACCTCGCGCTTTTCCACCTCGATCCCCGCCGCCTCGCTCAAGGCGGTGGCAATCTCACCCGCGCCGATGGACCCGAACAGCTTACCTTCCTCGCCGGCATTGGCGTTGATGGTCAGGGTCACGCCCTCGAGCTTCTCGCGCCGCGCCTCGGCCGCCTGCACGGCCTCGGCCGCAACCTTCTCCAGCTCCGCCCGGCGCTGCTCGAAGCGCTCGATGTTCTCCGGCGAGGCCACCGTCGCCTTGCCCTGGGGCAGCAGGTAATTGCGCCCGTAGCCGGCGCGCACCTTGACGCGATCGCCCAGGTTGCCGAGATTATCCACCTTCTCTAACAGAATGACTTCCATCGCTTACACCCTCGTCTCAATCGTCCGCTACGCCCGCGGCGAACGCCGCAACCGTGCTCGAACATCCACCCAGGTATCTGCGAGCCCCACCAGGGCCAGCAGCAGACCCATGAGCTGCGGCAGGAACGCCAGCAGCGCATACACTCCCACCAACCCGGCAGTGCCCGCCCCGGTACCCGCCAGCGCGCCATGCACCACCGCCAGGCCCACGAAGATATAGCTCAACACCGCCACCAGCGTGATGTTGTCCACCAGCGACTGCTGCGTGAGCAGGGCCACCGCCAGCAGGGCCAGCGTCCCATAGCCCATCACCCGGCCGAAGGACAACTGTCGAAATTCGGCCTGGAACGCGCCGCCGCCCTCCGCCCCGGACTGCCAGGCGCGGCCGGTGAACAGGCTCATCGCCAGGGTCAGCACCAGGGCGATAAACGCCAGGCCGCCGGTCATCATCGAGGCGGCGGTCTGCAGCAGACGGGTGCCCTCCTCCCCCGCCGGGATGGCCCCCAACTCCTCGAGTACCGGGCGCACCTCCGTCAGCATCTCCATCCACGCGGCAGCCGGGTCGCCACCGACCGCGAAGGCCGTGACCACCGCGGCGACGCCGATGCCCACCGCCGCCTGCAGCGCCAAGGACAAGGACTGGGTGCGCTGCAGCACGATGCCGACCAGCCACACCGGCAGCCACACCAACAGGGCGAACGTGATCCCCAGCATGGGCGCCCGCAGCACCACCAGGGCCATCAGCGCCGTGCCGAGCACCGCCCCGGCGGCCACCTGCAGCCCCTGCTTGGGACCCACCTTCAGGGTCACCAGGGCGATGGCGCCACCACTCACGTACGCCAGCACCCAGGTGAGGGGCAGCGCCAGCATGCTCAGCAATGCGCTGGCCGTCGCCACCAGCATCGCCTGCATGGGGCCGCGCAGTATAAAAGTTGCCAATGCCCGCATGTCAGCGCGCGCGGATCAGGTCCGCGCAGATCCGCTCGGGATCAATGCCGGTCCGTATAGGGCAGCAGCGCCAGGAACCGGGCGCGCTTCACCGCCGTCGCCAGCTGCCGCTGATAGCGGGCCTTGGTCCCGGTGATGCGGCTGGGCACGATCTTGCCGGTCTCGGTGATGTAGTTCTTCAGGGTTGCGAGATCCTTGTAATCGATCTCCTTCACACCTTCCGCCGTGAAGCGGCAATACTTGCGACGACGAAAATAACGCGCCATGGCTCAATCCTCTCGTTCGTTTGTCGATTCGTTCAGCAGCTCGATGCGCTTGGCATGCAGTACGAGGCGATACTCCCCGGACCGGTAGCCGGCGCTGGCCAGAAAGCCCGCGACCTGAACCCCCGCTCCTTCACTGAGCTGCCGCACCGCCGATTGCAAGCCCTCGCCCGCCGCCGCCACCGCAATGCGCATACGCGCCTGGCGGGGGCGGTCCGCCTCGACCTGGATCGAGTCGTGTTCCAGGGTGAAGCGGGCGATGGGGATGCCGGCCGGTGAATGGCGGGTGTGGGGACGCGAACATACTCGCCCGGTCACCCGCACCTCGTTCTCGGCACGCGGCTCAGGCGTTGTCGCGGCTCTCGTCGGAGTCGCGGCTGCCCTCGGACTCGCGGCTCTCCCTCGAGTCGCGGCGCTCGCCGGATTCGCGGCCGTCGCCGGAGTCCCGATCCCGGCCCTCGCTGCGGCTCTCCTTCTCTTCGCCGGTCTTGGCCATGGGCGAAGGCTCCGTCACCGCCGCATTGCGCCGAATGGTCAGATTGCGCAGCACGGCGTCGTTGAATCGGAACGCGTTCTCGAGCTCTTCCAAGGCTTCACGGTCGCACTCGATGTTCATGAGCACGTAGTGGGCCTTGTGCAGCTTCTCGATGGGATAGGCGAGTTGCCGACGGCCCCAATCCTCCAGGCGATGGATCTGACCGCCGCGCTCCTCGATGGTCGAGCGGTAGCGCTCGACCATGGCGGGCACCTGCTCGCTCTGGTCCGGATGGACCAGGAACACGATTTCGAAATGACGCATTGTCTCTCCCTACGGATTGGCAGCCTGCCGCCCACGGCGATCAGGCAAGGAGCAGCCGGCCGCGGCCGGTCAACGAAAGGGCGGAATTCTACCGGATTAGCGCACAGTCAGTCCAGTGGCCATCCCCGGCACAGGTGGCGCCGCGGATCCGGTTCGGTGGAAGGAACGCCGGGATCGCAGAGAACGCAGAGAACGCAGAGAACGCAGAGAACGCAAAGGAAACACAAACATTAGTTTGTCTTAGCGTTTTCCGCGTTTTCAGCGCCGCTGCCGAATAGGTCATTCATGCAGCCGGCGGCCCGCCCACCACGCCGCGCTGGCGTACGGCCTCGAACAGGGCGACACCTGCGGCCACCGAGACATTGAGGCTTTCCACGCTTCCCGCCATGGGCAGGCGGCCGAGGAAGTCGCAACGTTCCCGGGTCAGGCGCCGCAGCCCCTTGCCCTCGCCGCCCAGCACCAGGGCCAACGGCCCGGTGAGATCCAACTCGTAGAGTGACTGCTCGGCCTCCCCCGCCAACCCCACCAGCCAGATGCCAGCCTGCTGCAGCTGCTCCAGGGTGCGCGCCAGGTTGGTCACCGTCACCAGGGGCACGCTCTCGGCCGCGCCGGACGCCACTTTGCGTACCGTGGCGGTGAGACCGACCGCCCGGTCCTTGGGCACGATGACTGCCTGGACCCCGGCGGCATCGGCGCTGCGCAGGCAGGCACCGAGATTGTGGGGGTCTTGCACACCATCCAGCACCAGCAGGAAAGCCGGCTGCCCGAGCCCGGCGAGCAGTGCCGGCAGGTCCCCTTCCCCCAGGCCTGCCGCCGCCGCGACCCGCGCCACCACACCCTGGTGATGTCCACCGGGCTGCATCTGCTCCAGGTCGCGCCGCGCCACTTCATGTACGGCGATGCCCCGGGCGTGGGCGGCGGCTCGAATCTCCTGCAACGTGCCGTCCCGGCGGCGGGCGTCAAGCCAGACCCCGGCAATGCGCTCGGGGTGGCGTTCCAATGCCGCAAGCACACTGTGGATACCGAACAGCAGCTCGGGTTGCACGGCGGGGCGCTAGCGGCGCCGTTTGCGCGTACGCGGCGTGCGTGCCTTGCCGCCGCCGTCCGCGCCGGCGGGTTTGGTGCCCTTGGTACGCGCCTTGGCGCCGGGGGCGGGCGCCTTTCCCTTGGCCTTGCCGGCCCCGCCTGACGTCTTGCCCGGACCACGTCGACGCGGCTTGCCGGCGGGCTTGCCCGGTGCCACGACCGGACCGGCGTCGACCAACAGCTCGAAATCGATCTTGCGCTCGTCCAGATCCACGCGCATGACCCGCACCTCCACGCGATCGCCCAGCCGGAAGCTGGTGCGGGTGCGTTCTCCGGTCAGGCGGTGTCCGACCGGGTCGAAATGAAAATAGTCCTCGCCCAGGGCGGTGACGTGCACCAGGCCCTCCACGTAGATGTCATCCAACTCCACGAAGATACCGAAGGACGTGACACCGGCAATCGTGCCTTCGAACGTCTCCCCCACCTTGTCCGTCATGAACTCGCACTTCAGCCAGTTGACCGCATCGCGGGTCGCCTCGTCGGCGCGCCGGTCGGTCATTGAGCAGTGCTCGCCGTGAGACACCATGTCCTCGTGGGTGTAGCGAAAGCCCTTGGCCTTGCGCTTGGCGGTCAGTGCGCGGGTATTGAGGATGTGTCGAATCGCGCGGTGCACCAGCAGGTCCGGGTAACGCCGAATGGGCGAGGTGAAGTGGGCGTACGCCTCGTGCGCGAGGCCGAAGTGGCCGATGTTGTCGGGGCTGTATTGGGCCTGCTTGAGGGAGCGCAAGAGCACGGTCTGGATCAGATGACCGTCAGGGCGTCCGCGGGCACGCTCCACCACGTCGGCAAAGTGGCGCGGCTCGGGCTTGTCGCCGCCCTTGAGCTGCAGCCCGAACTCGGAGAGAAATTCCCGCAGCTCCACCAAGCGGTCTTCGTTCGGGCCTTCGTGAATGCGGTACAGGGCCGGGATGGCGTGGCGCTCGAGAAAACGCGCCGTGCACACGTTGGCGAGAATCATGCACTCCTCGATCAGCATGTGCGCGTCGTTGCGCTGCACGGGCACGATGCGCTCGATCTTGCGGTCGGGCCCGAACACGATGCGGGTCTCCGTGGTCTCGAAGTCGATGGCGCCGCGCTTCTGCCGCGCCTTGCGCAGTACTTTATAGAGCCCGTGCAGCTCTTCCAGGTGCGGCAACAGAGCTGCGTACTTGTCCCGCAGCCCACGGTCGCCATCCACCAGCATGGCGGCCACATCGTCGTAGATGAGCCGCGCGTGGGAGCGCATCACCCCTTCGAAAAACCGCGAGCGCACCACCTTGCCGGCCTTGTCGATCTGCATCTCGCAGACCATGCACAGACGGTCGACGCCGGGATTGATGGAGCAAAGCCCGTTGGAGAGCGCCTCGGGAAGCATCGGGATGACGCGCTCGGGGAAGTACACCGAGTTGCCCCGCTCGCGCGCCTCCTGATCCAGTGCGTTGCCCGGCGCCACGTAGTGGGACACGTCGGCGATGGCCACCAGCAGGCGCCAGCCCTTCGGCGTCGCCTCGGCGTACACGGCGTCATCGAAGTCCCGGGCGTCGGCGCCGTCGATGGTCACCAGGGGCAGGTGTCGCACATCCACCCTGCCCTGCTTGGCCGCGTCGGGTACCTCCTCGCCGAAGGCCCGCATCTCCTCCTCCACCTCGACCGGCCAGTGGCTCGGCAGACCGTGGGAGCGCGCAGCCACATCGATCTCCATCCCGGGCGCCATGTGCTCGCCCAGCACCTCCACCACACGGCCAATGGGCTGGGCGCGCTTGCTGGGCTGCTCCACCAGGTCCGCCACCACCATCTGCCCTGTATGAGCCTCGCCGCGGGCATCGGGCGGGATCACCACGTCGTGGCTGATGCGCTTGTTCACCGGCACCACGAAGCCGACGCCGGATTCCTCGAAGTAGCGCCCGACCACCTGCACCGTGTTGCGCTCCAGCACCTCCACCAGTGCGCCTTCGCGCCGGCCGCGCCGGTCCACGCCGATGACGTGCACCAGTGCGCGGTCGCCGTGCAGCAGCGCGCGCATCTGGCGCGCCGACAGGAACAGGTCGTCGCCGCCGTCGTCGGATACCAGGAATCCGAAACCGTCGGGATGGCCGATCACGCGACCACGCACCAGATTGAGCTTGTCCACCGGGGCATAGCCCCGGCGGCTGTAGATAAGCTGGGCGTCGCGCTCCATCGCCCGCAGGCGTCGCCGCAGGGCTTCGAGCTCGTCCTCACTGGTGAGACCAAGGCCTTCGGAGAGCTCTTCCCGCGTCATGGCCCGGCCGCCATCGCTCAGGTATTTGAGTATGAACTCACGGCTGGGAATGGGCCGCTCGTACTTGCTCGCTTCGCGCTCAGCGAAAGGATCCTGGACGGCTCGATGGGAACGTTTCTTCTTCATTGGCATTAATCTGTAATCCTTGTGGGACGCATCAACGTGCATCCGGACGGGCAATTTTGGGGCGATTGACAACCCCTGGGACAACGGGTACAGTGCCCGACTTCTCGAGCGCACCCCGCGCTGTCCGACACTTGCCGAGGTGGCGGAATTGGTAGACGCGCTAGCTTCAGGTGCTAGTAGGGGAAACCCTGTGGAGGTTCAAGTCCTCTCCTCGGCACCAATTCCGGATCGTTCCTGATTTCGCGAGCATCCTGCTCGCCCGGCCGCTATCCGTTCGCCGCCTCACGCTTCGAACGGGTGGCGCAAGACGATGGTCTCGTTGCGCTCCGGACCGGTGGAAATGATGTCGATCGGCGCCTCCACCACTTCCTCGATCTTCTTGAGATAGCTGCGCGCATTGTCCGGCAGTTCTTCGTAGCGGCGCAGCCCCACAGTCGATTCTTTCCAGCCCGGCAGGTCGATGTACACCGGCTCGCAGGCGGCGAACGCCTCGGCGCCCACCGGCGGCATCTCGAGATCCGCGCCGCCCTGGCGATAGCCGATACACATGCGGATGGTGTCCAGGCCATCGAGCACGTCCAGCTTGGTGATGCACAGCCCCGAGAGGCTGTTCACCCGGATGGCGCGGCGCAGGGACACAGCGTCAAACCAGCCGCAGCGTCGCGGACGACCCGTGGTCGCGCCAAACTCGTGGCCCTGGCGTGCCAGGTGCTCGCCCATGGCGTCGAACAGCTCCGTGGGAAACGGCCCGGCGCCGACGCGGGTGGTATAGGCCTTGGTGATTCCCAACACGTAGTCCAGGTACCGGGGCCCCAGTCCAGTGCCGGTGGCGGCACCGCCGGCGGTGGTGTTGGACGAGGTCACGAACGGGTAGGTACCGTGATCGATGTCCAACAACGTGCCTTGGGCACCCTCGAACAACACGTTCTCGCCCCGTCTGTGGCACTGGTACAGCAGCTCGGGCACGTCGGCAATCATGGGCTCCAGGCGCTCGGACATGGCCAGGCAGTCGTCCAGGACCTTGTGGAAGTCGATGGTTTCGGTCTGGAAATAATGCTGAAGAGAGAAGTTGTGATAGTAGGCCAGCTCGCCCAGCTTGGCTGCGAAGCGCTCGCGGTGGAACAAATCACCCAGGCGCAGCCCCCGGCGCGCGATCTTGTCTTCATAGGCCGGGCCGATACCACGGCCCGTGGTGCCGATCGCCTCCTTGCCGCGGGCCTTTTCCCGCGCGTGGTCGAGGGCCACGTGGTAGGGCAGGATCAGTGGACAGGCGGCACTGATGCGCAGGCGCTCAGTCACCGGTACGCCCTTGGCCCCGAGCATGTCGATCTCTTCGAGCAGCGCCTCGGGCGAGACCACCACGCCGTTGCCGATCAGGCACTGTACGCCCTGGCGCAGGATGCCCGAGGGAATCAGATGCAGCACGGTCTTCTCACCGTCGATCACCAGGGTGTGGCCGGCGTTGTGACCACCCTGGAAACGGGCCACGGCGGTGGCGCGATCGGTCAGCAGATCCACCACCTTGCCCTTCCCTTCATCGCCCCAGTGGGTGCCGATGACTACGACGTTCTTGCCCATGCTGCTGTTCCCGTGATGGTTGATACTTGAATGAATACGTGCCCTAGCGCCGATCATCAAGGGCGATCGCCGCCCAGACGCCCTCGCGCAGCGCCAGGATACGATCGCAGCCCAGGACCGCCGGGTCGCCACCCGCTGCGCTGAGCTCCACGATCACCCGCATCCCGGCGGCGCGCAGCTCCCTGACCTTGGCCCGCAGTGCCGGGTCGTCCACGGCCGGCGCCAGGATGGCCGCTGCCGCCGCGGCCTGCGGCGGCTCGGCCGACACGGACACCAGGGTCTTGAGGTCGGCCGAGAATCCCACCGCCGGGCGCGCCCGGCCGAAAATGGCGCCGATGTCGTCGTAGCGCCCGCCGCGGGCCAGCTCCTGACCGTGGCCGGGCACAAACGCGGCGAACACCATGCCGGTGTGATACTTATAGCCGCGCAGCTCCGCCAGGTCGAAGTGCAGTGGCAGGTCGGGATAGCGCGCTGCCAGACGCCCGGCCAAATCCTGCAGCTCACCCAAAGCTGCGCTCACCTCGCCCGGCGCCCCGGCCAACAGTGCCTCGGCTTCGCCGAACATCTCTGCGCCGCCGTTGAGCCGCGCCAGGGCCTCGAGCCTCTCGCCCCAGGGGGCCGGCAGGTCCATGCGCGCGAGCCAGTCGTCGATCTCCGGCACCGCCTTGCGCTGCAGGGCATCGAACAGGTCGCCCTCCTGCTCCATCGTGAGCCCTGCGCCCCGGGCCAGGCCGCGAAAGATTCCCACATGCCCGAGGTCCAGGTGCACCTGCTCGACCCCGGTGAGCGCCAACGTTTCGAGGGCCAGCTCGATAATCTCCAGGTCGCTCTCCACGCCGGCATGACCATAGAGCTCCGCACCCACCTGCAGCGGCGCGCGAGACCCGGCGAAGCCCTCGGCGCGGCTGCGCAGCACCGTACCCAGATAGCAAAGCCGCACCGGCCCGTCGCGGCGCAGGCGATGCGCATCGATGCGTGCCGCCTGGGGGGTCATGTCGGCGCGGACACCCATGAGCCGGCCGGTGAGCGGATCGATGACCTTGAAGGTCTGCAGATCGAGGTCCGAGCCGGTACCCGTGAGCAGCGACTCCAGGTACTCCACGAACGGCGGCATCACCAGCTCGTAGCCCCACGCGCCGTAGCGGTCCAGTAGCGCCCGGCGCAGCCGTTCGAGACGTTGTGCGTGCGGCGGCAGCGCCTCTTCCATGCCCTCGGGCAACAACCAGCGGTCATCGGAACTCATGATTCGTCTCTCGAGATTCGCGCCGCCGAACCTGCCAGGCAGCGCACCTCAGCGCAACATGTACAACAACACGACGCCGAGCACCATGCTCACCAGGCCGACACCGCGCAGCGACCGGTCGTCACTCTCGGACACCTGCAGCATGAGCTGACGGGTAGTGCGCGGGCTCAGGAAAGGCAGGATGCCCTCGATGACCAGAACCAGGGCCACGGCGGCCAGCAGATCATGCCACATGGTGTCCCCGCAACGACGCCGCGGATCGCACCCGCGGGGCGCGCCTCAGCCGTACACGCCGCTCAACGGGTCGGAGCGGCTTGATTGAAGTAGTCGAAGAACTCCGAATTCGGCTCCAGCACCAGCATGTCCTGCTTGTCCCGGAACGAGTTCTGATACGCCTGCAGGCTGCGATAGAACTCGTAGAACTCCGGATCGCCGCCGTACCCGGTCGCGTAGATCTCGGTGGCCAGCGCGTCGCCGGTACCGCGGATCTCCTCGGCCTTGCGTTGTGCGGCGGCCAGGATCTCCACGCGCTCGCGATCGGCGCGCGCCCGGATGATGCTGGCCGCCTTCTCGCCCTCGGCGCGCAGTTCCTTGGCGATGCGCTCGCGTTCCGCAGCCATGCGCGCAAACACGGACGTCCGCACATTGGGCGGCAACTCGATCTGCTTGATGCGGACGTCGATCACGTCGATGCCGTAGTCCCTCACCCGGGTGTCCACGTTCTCCGCCACGTTGTCCATGATCTGCTGGCGCTCGCCGGCGACCACCTCTCGGATGGTGCGATTGCCGAGCTCGGCCTGCAGTGCGTCCTTGATTACCGCCGCCATGCGCGCGAGGGCATCCTCCTCGCGTCCGCCGAACGATCGGTAGAAAGCCTCCACTCCCTCGATGCGCCACTTCACGAAGTAGTCCACCAGGACATTCTTCTTCTCGCCGGTGAGAATCTGCTCCGGTCTCGAATCGAGTGTCAGAATCCGCCGATCGAACTTCTGCACGTTGTTCAACACCGGGAACATGAAATGCATGCCGGGCTCATAGTCGGAGCGCACGATCTCGCCGAGGCGGAACATGATCGCCTTCTGGCGCTCGGTGACGATGAACACTGACAGCCACAACAGCACCGCGGCCACCAGGACGGCGATGATCAGCGCACTTCGTGAGGTACTCATTTAGCGACCCTCCCGACCGCGCGCGTCGTTATCGCGGCGGTTCGTCTGCATCTGCGTCTGGGCGCCACTATCCAGGAGATCCGAGTTGACGGGCGGCGGCGTACGGCCGGATCCCGCGCCCGCCCGGTCGAGCGGCAGATACAGAATGTTGTTGCCCTGATCCAGCTGCACCAGCACCTTGCTGACGTTGCCCAGGACCGACTCCATGGTCTGCAGGTACATGCGCCGGCGCGTGATCTGCGGTGCCTTGCGATACTCCGTGAGCACCTGCGTGAAGCGGCTGGTCTCACCTTCGGCAGCGTCCACCACTTGGCGTCGATAGCCCTCGGCCTGCTGCTCGATGGCCTCGGCGTTACCCTCGGCCCTTGGGATCACGTCGCGGGCGTAGCCCTCCGCCTGGCGCGTCAGCCGGATCTTGTCCTCGCGCGCCTTGATGGCATCCTCAAATGACTCCTGCACTTCTTCGGGAGGCTGCGCACTCTGCAGGTTCACCTTGGTCACCTGCAGGCCGGCGCCGTAGAGGTCCAGAAGCGCCTGAATGCGCTGCTCGGTTTCGGTGACCAGCACCTGGCGACCGCCCAGTTCGCCGAGGATGTCGTCGAACGTGCGTGAGCCGACCACTTCGCGCAGGCCGCTTTCGGTCGCTTGGCTCAGGGTGTAGTCAGGATCGCGCACGTTGAAGAGGTAGTCCTCGGCGCTCTTGACCCGATACTGCACCGCCATTGCGATTGAGATCAGGTTCTCATCCTTGGTCAGCATCTGCGCGCGGTGGCTCGCATCGCGCACCTGATCCACGTTGACCTTATGGACTCGCTCAATCGGGTACGGGATGTGCCAATGGGGACCGGGACCGACCGTCTTCTGATACTCACCGAAGCGCAGCACCACGCCGCGTTCGGCGGAATCGACGATGTAGATGCCGGAAAGCACCCATACCACCAGCGCAATGACCACCAGCAGGCCCATGCCAAAGCCCATTGCCGGACTCGGGCGACGCGTGCCGCCCCCGCCCGAGCCGCCGCGCTTTCCGAAGATGCCGCCGAATTTGGCCTGCATCTTACGCACCAGCTCGTCGAGGTCGGGCGGACCCTCGTCTTTCTTGCGGCCCCAGGGATCCTGGTCTTTGCCGCCACCGGGTTCGTTCCAGGCCATCTGAACTCCGTTGTTTTCCGCGATCAGGGATTGCTCAGCATGCGGCCGAAAAGCCGCAGAATGCGCGCAAAAGCGGCATTCTATGAGCTATGGGCTTGTCTCGCAAGGCATTCATCGGCGGGGACGTGGAAACGCACGCGGCCGCCGCCCTGCTTCAGCAGACGTTCGAGATCGCGCCGCGGCAGCACGACCTCCAGCTCCCAATGACCATCGGCGGCGACGCGCTCGCAGCGCACCTCGCCGCTTTCGTAGGCGAGGGCGCGCAGCTTGCCGAGATCCACGGGGACACTCAGCCAGCCGTGGGCGGACTGATGGGCGAAGATTTCCGAGAGGGCCTCGCGCAGGAGGTCCACTCCGGCGCCGGTGGCCGCCGACAGCCACACCCGACGAATGCGCCCGTCGGGATCGCGGTCGATGCGCGGCTCGCCGCCGGTCAGATCGATCTTGTTGTAGACCTGCAGCTGCGGGATGGCCTCGGCGCCGATCTGGGCGAGCACGTCGTTGACCTGCTCGATGTAGGCATCACGCTCCGGGTCGTGGGCGTCGATGACATGCAGCAGCAGCGTCGCCTCGGAGGTCTCCTCCAGGGTGGAGCGAAACGCCTCCACCAGGTCATGGGGCAGGTGGCGGATGAAGCCCACCGTATCGGCCACCACGACCGACTCCATCCCCGGCAGATCGATGCGCCGCAGGGTCGGATCCAGGGTAGCGAACAACTGATCGGCCGCCGTGACCCCGGCGGCGGTCAAGCGATTGAACAGGGTGGACTTGCCGGCGTTGGTGTAGCCCACCAGGGAGACGGTCGGCACGTCCGCGCGGCGCCGGGCGCGCCGGCCGAGGTCACGGCGCTCGTGCACCTTCTGCAGGCGCTTGTTGAGCTGCTTGATGCGATGGCCGAGCAGGCGGCGGTCGGTCTCCAGCTGGGTCTCGCCCGGTCCGCGCAGGCCAATACCGCCCTTCTGGCGTTCGAGGTGAGTCCAGCCGCGCACCAGGCGGGTGGAGAGGTGACGCAGCTGCGCCAGCTCCACCTGCAGCTTGCCTTCGTGGGAACGCGCCCGCTGGGCGAAGATGTCCAGGATCAGACCGGTGCGGTCCAGCACCCGGCATTGCAGCAGCCGTTCCAGGTTACGCTCCTGGGAGGGCGACAGCGCGTGGTTGAACAGCACCAGCTCGGCGTGGTGATCGGACACCGCCTGGCGGATCTCCTCGGCCTTGCCGCTGCCGACGAACAGCCGTGACTCCGGCGTATGTCGGGCGCCGGTGATCTCGGCCACCACAGCTGCTCCGGCCGAGCGCGCCAGCTCCTCCAGCTCGTGGAGGTCTTCACGTTGACCCTCGGAGTGCAACTCCAGGTGTACCAGTACGGCCCGTTCGCCGCTTGGGAGACGGTCAAGCAAGCGCGGCTCCGACGTCATGGAAAGGCAACGGGCTGGGCACCCGGGCATGGGGGCACGGTGTTCCATATCCCATGCCCCCGGGGCACGGGGGCTGGGGGCGACGTGAAACAAAGGCGAGTATTGGAATGCTCAGAGGTTTCCCGTATCCGAAGATTCATCGACTTGGGGCTGCAGCCGTACATTTCGGGAAGGCACCACCGTGGAGATGGCGTGCTTGTACACCATCTGGCTGACGCTGTTCTTAAGCAACACCACGAACTGATCGAACGACTCGATCTGGCCCTGGAGCTTGATCCCGTTTACCAAATAAATCGAGACCGGAATCCGCTCCTTGCGCAGGGCATTCAAAAAAGGTTCTTGTAGCGACTGCCCCTTGGGCATGGCGGGTCTCCTTCTTTTTAATTGTAATGGTTCACGTTCAGTTTCAAGTTTAGCCATTGCGGAATGCCGTTCAGTCAGAATTGTGGAATTGGTTCTCAATCGAGACCGCGAAGACCGCCTGCTCTATTAGCGATTCCTGATACAGATACTAATACAACTATGGTTCAACTTCCCCCCTTATGCACGCAACCAGTCGCCGACCCGGGTTCGCAGCACGGAGCCCAAACGGGGGTCGCCCGGGTCGGACCAAACGCGCTGCGGTTCGGCCCGCAGCCAGGTGATCTGGCGCTTGGCGAGGCGCCGCGTGGCGGCCACCCCCTGTTCGACCATCTCCCGACGGGTTAGTTTCCCTTCCAAGTATTCCCACACTTGGCGGTACCCCACCGCCCGCATGGCCGGCAGGTCCAGGGATAGGTCGCCGCGCTCGCGCAGGGCGCGGACTTCGTCCAGAAAGCCGTCTGCCAACATGGCCTCGAAGCGACGCGCGATGCGCCCGTGCAGCCGCGCCCGGTCTTCGTCCACCAGGGCCAGGCGCAGCACCCGGTAGGGAAACGCCGCGCCGCCGCGCTGGCGGGCATGGTGGGCACTCAGGGGCAGGCCGGTGAGCGCGTGGACCTCCAGGGCACGCTGAATGCGTTGGGGGTCGTTGGGATGAATGCGTGCGGCGCTTTCCGGGTCCACCTCGGCCAAGCGGCGGTGCAGCCCGGACCAGCCTACTCGCAGTGCCTGCTCCTCGAGCCGGGCCCGCGTCGCGGCGTCGGCGGCGGGCAGAACGGCCAGCCCGCGCTGCAGGGCACGGAAGTAGAGCATGGTCCCGCCCACCAAGAGCGGGACGCGCCCGGCGGCGGTGATCTCAGCCATGGCCTCCAGCGCATCGGCGCGGAACCGGGCCGCCGAGTAAGCCTCGGCCGGATCCAGGATGTCGATCAAGCGGTGCGGCGCCCGCGCCAATATCTCCGGACCCGGCTTGGCGGTACCGATGTCCATCTGCCGGTAGACCAAGGCCGAGTCGACGCTGACGATCTCCAGGGGCAGCGCCTGCACCAGCTGCACGGCCAATTCGGTCTTGCCGCTGGCGGTGGGGCCCATGAGAAACACGGCGGGGGGCTGCGGAACGGACATTGCTTTGGAGGTTGCAGTTTACAGTTTGCAGTTTACAGGAACGGCCTGGACCTTTGGTCCTCTCCGCTGCGCACCACCCGCACTCGGTCGGTTTGCGTGGCATACCGTCAGGCGCCTCCATGCGCGCGCCGCTCAGTCAGGCGACAGTGCTCAGGAACCGTTCCTGTGCACTGCAAACTGTGCACCGCAGACTTCTACCGTCCGCGCATAAATAATCGGTCCAGCTCCCCCATGGCGAGCTGCCGCCAGGTGGGGCGGCCGTGATTGCACTGACCGCTACGTTCGGTTCGTTCCATGTCCCGCAGGAGCGCATTCATCTCCTCCTGGGTCAGGCGTCGGTTGGCACGTACGGAACCGTGGCAGGCCATGGTGGAAAGCACCTCGTTCACAGCCTCGCGCAGACGCAGGCTGTCGCCCCGGGCGATGAGGTCCGACAGCACATCGCGCACCAGACGGACCGCGTCCGCGTCCCGCAACAGCGCCGGCACCTGGCGTACCGTCAGGGTCTCGGGTCCCTGGCGGTCGAGCTCGAATCCCAGGGTGGCGAAGGTCGCGCGGTAGCGTTCGGCAGCGTCGGCTTCGCGGGTGGAGACCTGCAGGCCTTGGGGCACCAGCAAAGGTTGGGCGCGGATGCCGTCGCGGTCGTGGGCATCCTTCAGGCGTTCATAGGTGATGCGCTCGTGGGCAGCATGCATGTCCACCACCACCAGGCCGGCGGCGTTCTCCGCCAGGATGTACACGCCGTGGAGCTGGGCGAGCGCGAAGCCCAAGGGCGGGATCGGCGCGTCCTCGGACTCGACGGCCAGCGCCGGGGCGGCCTCGTCGGTCGGGCGCAGGGCCGCGTAGGCGCGCATGTGTTCGGCGACCGGCAACCCCATGGATCGCTGCTCCGGCGCCGCGAAGGCCACAGGCGCCGCCGTCCCCTGAGCCCCCCCCAGCAGCGGCGCGGGGACTTGCTGCCCCGGGCGGGTCTCGGCGATGGCCCGGTGCACGGCGCGGAACAGAAACTCATGCACCAGCCGCCCTTCGCGAAAGCGCACCTCCGTCTTCGCCGGATGGGCATTGACGTCCACCAGGACTGGGCCCAATTCCAAGTACAGGACGTAGGCGGGATGGCGGCCGTGGTACAGCACGTCCTGATAGGCTTGACGCACCGCGTGGGTGAGCAGGCGGTCGCGCACCATACGGCCGTTGACGAAGAAGAACTGCA
>Ga0209347_1002715_pt1 | contig 22501 bp, 18 predicted proteins | sample AutmiccommuBRH23_FD_187382 | JGI IMG/M metagenome (GOLD analysis project Ga0209347, IMG submission 187382) | Deep subsurface microbial communities from Mt. Terri, Switzerland - Autotrophic microbial communities BRH/23 (SPAdes) (version 2) | ecosystem: Environmental > Aquatic > Deep subsurface >...
AACCCGCGACACCATGGCCTGGGTGCTGGACCAGTGCTACACCCTCTGCCACCCGATCATGCCCTTCCTCACCGAAGAGCTGTGGGCGCTGACCGCCCCGCCGAACGGCCGCGCCAAGCCGCTGGTCCATGCCGACTGGCCGACCTACCGCAGTGCAGACCTCCTGGACCCCGCCGCCGACCGCGAGATGACCTGGGTCATCGCGCTGATCGAGGAAATCCGCTCCGCCCGCAGCCAGATGCATGTGCCAGTGGGCCTCAAGCTGCCGATGGTGCTGGTGGAGGCGGACGCCGCTGCCCGCACCGCCTGGGCGCGGAACGAGGCGCTGATCCAGCGCCTCGCCCGCATCGACAGCCTGACCGAGGCCCCCGCCCCCAAAGGCGCGATCACCATCGCCGCCGAAGGCGCGACCTTCGCCCTGCCGCTCGATGGCGTCATCGACGTGGCCGAGGAACAGGCCCGCCTGACCAAGGCGCTGGAGAAGCTGGAGAAAGACCTGAACGGCCTGCGCGGCCGCCTGAACAATCCCAAATTCGTGGAAAGCGCGCCCGAAGAGATTGTCGAGGAGAACCGCGAGAAGCTGGCGCTTGGCGATGAAGAGGCCGGCAAGATCCGCGCCGCCCTCGCCCGCCTCGCCGACATGGGCTGACAGGCCGGAAACGAAGGCCAGCCGCCCGGGTTCAGTGATGAATATCGGGCGGCGGCTTCTGCGCCATGTCATCATACAGCGGCACCGTCTGCCGCTCGATCATCCGGTGCACCCGCGGCCGCTCCGGCCCGCGATGCAGCGCGATCAGCGCCTCATAGCTGTCAAGGTCGGCCTTGGTGCGCCGTTCGTTATGGCGCAGGTAATCCACCCAGGTCGGCACATGATAGGACTCGGTCCAGGTGTCCGGGCTCTCCAGATCGCGCAGCAGCGCCCATTGCCGCGCCCCGTCGCGGATACGGATCCGGCGGCGGATCTGCATCAGCGCCAGGAAGGCATCGGTATCCTCGGGCGCGATCTTGTAATCGACCATCACCATGATCGGCCCGCTGCGCCCGCGAATGTCCAGCCGCAACTGCGGCTCGCGGAACAGGCCAAGCGGGTCAAGGTCCAGCGCCCCGAACTCCGCCAGCGGCAGCCAGCGCCCGGCCGCAGCCCCCAGCAGCAGCAGGGCCGAGGCCGCCAGCAGCGCCTGATCGGGCCCGCGCGCATCGGCCAGCAGGCCCCAGCACCAGCTGCCCGCCGCCATCCCGCCAAACACCGAGGTCTGGTAGAAGGACAGCGCCCGCCCCACCACCCAGCGGGGGGTGGACAGCTGCACCGACACGTTGAACAGCGACAGCGCCAGCACCCAGCAGGCCCCCGCAACCATCAGCGCCCCGGCGGCGGCCACCAGATGGGTGGCAAAGGCCAGCCCCGCGACCCCCAGTGAAAAGCCGAAGAACGACCCCACCACCACCTTCTCATTGGCAAAGCGCGCGCGGATCCGGCTGTTCACCGCCACCCCGCCAATCGCGCCAAGCCCGAAGAACCCCAGCAGCATCCCATAGGTCAGCGCCGTTCCCCCCAGCATGTCGCGCGCCACGGTCGGCAGCAGCGCCAGCACCGAGGAGGCGGCAAAGCCGAACAGGGCCGAGCGCCCCATCACCCGCATCAGGTTCGGCGACATCGACACATAGCGCAGCCCGGCCCCCAGCGCCTGCCCCAAGGGCTCGCGCGGCAACCGCGCAGGCGCGGTCTCGGGCTGCCAGCGGATCAGTGACCAGATCGTCGGCACATAGCTCAGCGCATTCACCCCAAAGGCCGCCGCCGCCCCCGCCAGTGCCACCAGCGCGCCCCCCAGCGCCGGGCCGACGCTGCGCATCAGGTTGAAGCCCATGCTGTTCAGGCTCACCGCGGCGGGCAGATCGCTCCGCGGCACGATATCGCCCATCGAGGCCTGCCAGGAGGGGTTGTAAAGGGCGACGCCGCTGCCCAGCAGGAAGGTGAAGGCCAAGAGGCCCCAGGGCGACAGCACCCCCAGCCAGGCCGTCAGCGCCAGCGCCACCGACACCGTCAGCATGAAGACCTGCGCCCCGATCAGGATGCGGCGGCGGTCGAAACTGTCGGCCAGCGCGCCTGCGACCAGCGAGAACACCATGATCGGCAGCGTGTTCGACGCCTGCACCAGCGCCACCATCCCATGCGATGTGGTCAGCGATGTCATCAGCCAGCCCGCGCCCACCGCCTGGATCAATCCGCCAAGGTTCGAGACCTGCGAGCTGACCCAGAGCCGGCGGAAGGTCGGGTTGCGCAGCGGGGCGAAGGTCGGGCTCGGTGCGATGGTCCTGCTCCTCGGGCGGCAGTGGCAAGCGGGGCGCGACGGGCGCGGCCCCTCGTCAATGCCCGGCGCGCCCGGATCGTTCCACCATTTATCATGCCGAAGCCCGCGCCAGCGCAACCCCTGCCGGCCGCGACCCCCTTCCCCTTTGCCTTTTCCAAATATCCTGCAGGGGGAGCCCGAAGGGCGTGGGGGACGCAAAGTCCCCCGGCGCCGGCCGCCTATCCACCGCCAGCCAAACCGCCCCTTGCCCGGCCCCCCGATTTCGCTTCAGATGCCTGCCATGACCGGATCCCCCACCCCGCCCCGCTTCACGCCGCTTGTGGCCTCGCTCCCCGCCACCGTGCCCTTCGTCGGGCCCGAGACACAGGAGCGCGCCCGCGGCCGCCGCTTCGCCGCCCGGCTCGGCGCGAATGAGAGCGTGTTCGGCCCCTCGCCCCGCGCCATCGAGGCGATGGCCGCGGCGGCGCGCGACGTCTGGATGTATGGAGACCCCGAGAACCACGACCTGCGCGCCGCGCTCGCCGCTCATCACGGTACCGCGCCCGCGCATGTGATAGTGGGCGAGGGCATCGACGGCCTTCTGGGCTACCTCGTCAGGATGCTCATCGCCCCCGGCGATGCCGTCGTCACCTCCGACGGCGCCTACCCGACCTTCAACTTCCATGTCGCGGGCTATGGCGGCGCGCTGCACAAGGTGCCGTATCACGGTAACCATGAAGACCCCGAAGCGCTGCTGGCCCGCGCCGCCGAGACCGGCGCGCGGCTCCTCTACATCGCCAACCCCGACAACCCGATGGGCTCGCACCACCCCGCCGCAGCGCTGGAGCGGATGGTGGAGCGGCTCCCCGAGGGCTGCCTGATGGTGCTCGACGAGGCCTATGTCGAACTGGCCCCGCCGGGCACCGCGCCGGCGATCGCGCCCGAAGATCCACGGGTGATCCGGATGCGCACCTTCTCCAAGGGCTATGGCATGGCCGGGGCGCGGGTGGGCTATGCCCTCGGCGCCGCGCCGCTGATCGCGGCCTTCGACCGGGTGCGCAACCATTTCGGCATGGGCCGGATCTCGCAGGCCGGCGCCCTGGCGGCGCTGGCGGATCAGGACTGGCTGGCAGAGGTGCAGGCCAGGGTCGCCGCGGCGCGGGACGGCCTCGCGGCCATCGCCCGCAACAATGGACTGGCGCCCCTCCCCTCCGCCGCCAACTTCGTCACCATGGACTGCGGCGCGGATGGCGCCCTGGCCCGCGCGGTGCTGGCCGGGCTGATCGCCCGCGACATCTTCGTGCGCATGCCCTTCACCGTCCCGCATGACCGCTGCATCCGCGTCAGCTGCGGCACGCCGACAGACCTGGAGGCCTTCGCCGCCGCTCTGCCCGATGCGCTGGCCGAGGCGCAGGCGGCCCTCCGCTGAGGCTCACCCATTGGTGAGTGGACGGCGGGCGCGCGGCCGGGGCAGTCTCGCCCCGACAACAGTGAGGACAGTCATGACACGCCCGAATACCGCCCGCCCCATGCTGCGCGCAGCGCGCCTCAGCCCGCTGGCCTTCGCGCTCGCCTTCGGCGCCTATGCCCAGACGATGGATCACAGCAGCCACGGCGCCCCCGCCGCCACGCAGGCCGAAGCAGGCACCTCGCCGTGGGACGCCGGCTATGCCGCGGCAAATGCCAGGATGCATGAGGGAATGGCGGTGGCCCCCAGCGGCGATGCGGATGTGGACTTCATCCGCGGCATGATCCCCCACCATCAGGGCGCCATCGACATGGCCCGCGTGGTGCTGGCGCATGGCAGCGACCCCGAGGTGCGCAAGCTGGCCGAAGAGGTGATCGCGGCGCAGGAAGGCGAGATCGCCTGGATGACGGAATGGCTGGAGGCGCACGGCCAGTAAAAAGCGCTGCGCACGTTCCGTAGTTGCTGCGCATGGGGCCAGCCGCGGGGGCTTTGCGCCCCCGCACCCCCGCAGGATATTTGAGAAAGGCAAAGGCGAAAGGGTGTCAGGCCCCGGCGACCACCGCCGCGGCTGCCTCGACCCCGCCGGGGCCGTGCGGGATGCCAAGGGCGCGCATCCCCGCCTCCATCGTCGCCAGCACGCCAAGGGTCATATGGGCGTTGACATGGCCCATATGCGCCACCCGCAGGTAATCCTGATAGGCCGGATCGGTGGGCAGCGCCATGCCAAGGCCGATGCCAAGCGTCACCCCCGCCTCTGTCTCCAGCCATTTGCGCAGGCGCCCGGCCCCGCCGCCGCCGATGCGGGCGGCGGTGACGGAATGGCCGCGGCGGGCCGGATCGGCGATATTCAGCGCGATATCGCCGCCCTTGCCCCAGGCCTCGAAGGCCGCCCAGACCGCGCGGGCCAGCGTCTCGTGCCGCGCCCAGACATGGGGCAGGCCCTCTTCCTCCAGGATCATCGTCAGCGACTCGCGCAGCCCGAACAGGTGATGCGTCGGCGCGGTGCCGCAGAAGAACTGGTAGTATTCGGCGCCCGCAGCGCGCGGCTTCCAGTCCCAGTAGGGCGTGACAAGATCCGCGTGCTCCGAGGTGGCCAGCGCCTTGTCCGAGAACCACACGAAGCCAAGGCCCGGCGGCACCATCAGCCCCTTCTGGCTGGCTGCGACCATCACATCGACGCCCCAGGCATCCATGTGGAACTCGTCGCATCCCAGCGAGGCGATGCAATCCACCGCCAGCAGCGCCGGGTGGCCGACAGAGTCAATCGCGGCGCGGATCGCGGGAATGTCGTTGCACACGCTGGTCGCGGTATCGACATGGGTGACCAGCACCGCGCGGATGCTGTGGGCGGTGTCAGCCGCCAGCGCCTCGGCAATGCGGGCCGGATCGGCGGGCGAGGCGCGGCCGAAGTCGATCATCTCGACATCGACGCCCACGCGGCGCGCGGAGTCGGCCCAGCCGATGCCGAAGCGCCCGGTGGCGGCGACCAGCGCCTTGTCCCCGCGCGAGAACATGTTTGCATTCGCCGCCTCCCAGGCACCGTGCCCGTTGGCGATGTAGATCGCCACATGCGCCTCGGTATCCGCCACGCGCCTCAGGTCGGGGTAGATCCCCCGCGTCATCTCGACCAGCGCGCCCTCATAGATGTTGGGCGCGGCGCGGTGCATGGCGTTCAGCACCCTGTCCGGCATTGTCGAGGGTCCGGGGATGGCAAGATAGGGGCGACCCTGCGCGAGGCTCATGAAACAGGCTCCGGGATTGTGACTGGCCTTGCGTAAGCTGGCGGCGTGACGGCGTCAATCGCGCACCCGCGGGGGCGTTGCTTGCCTCGCGCCGCCTTTCGGGCTAGACCCGCGCGGACAAGCGAGGGGCCCGTGCGGCCCCGCCCCTGCCCGATCTGGAGACCTGATGCTCAGGCGGCTGAAGACCCTGCACAAGCGCCTTGAAGCGCGGCTGAGCGACCCGGCCGGGCCCGGCCTTGAGGCGCCCGAAGGCCGCCGCCGGCACCTGCTGCATTTCCAGCTGTTCGACCATGCCTTCCTGCGCGTGCTCTGGACCAATGCCGCCAAGGTCGCCGACGGCGTCTACCGCTCCAACCAGCCCTCCCCGGCGCGGATGAAGCGCCTCAAGGCCCGCGGCATCCACACGGTGCTGAGCCTGCGCGGCGATATCCCGCTCAGCTTCAACCTCCTGGAGCGCGAGGCGGCGCTGCGCGAGGGGATCACCCTTGTCAGCATCCGGCTCTACGCCAAGCGGCTGCCCAGTGCCGAAACGCTGATCGAGCTGGAGCGGCTGTTCCGCACCCTCGACCGCCCCCTGCTGATGCATTGCAAATCCGGCTCGGACCGCGCCGGTTTCGCCTCGGCGCTGTACCTCATGATGATCGAGAACCGCCCCGTGGCCGAGGCTGCCCGGCAGCTCGACTGGCGGTTCCTGCATCTCAAGACCACGCCCACCGGGGTGCTGGACCATTTCTTCCGGGTCTATGAGGCGGCCCAGCGCGCCACCGGGATCTCGCTGATGGACTGGGTGCGCACCGAGTATGATCCAAAGGCGGTGACGCGGTCTTTCAAGGCATGGCTGGCGGCGCATAAGGGCCGCCCTGCGCCGGGCGTGGCGGCAGCAGCCGAAGCCGTGCTGGCAAGCGCGCCCGATGCCGTGACCAATCTGCCGCCGGATCTTGCCGGGCCGGACGTCGTCGTTGAAGCAGACCCCGAGGACCGTCCATGACAAGCCCCCAACTGATCCGCTGGCTGTGGCGCGATTACCTGCGGCCCTGGCGCTGGTGGTTCGCGCTGGCCATGCTGCTGATGTCGGTCGAGGGCGCGACCGTGGGGGCGCTGTCCTTCCTGGTGAAGCCGATGTTCGATCAGGTCTTCGTCGGCGGCTCCTCTCAGGCGGTGATCTGGGTCGCGATGATGGTCGGCGGCGTCTTCGTGCTGCGCGCGCTGACCGGCTTTGCCCACAAGATCATCATGGCGCGGCTGGGGGAACGCATCGTGCAGGCGATGCAGGGCAATGTCCTGCGCCATCTGCTGACGCTGGACCAGTCGTTCTACACGACGCATCCCCCGGGCAGCCTGATCGAGCGCACGCGGGGCGACAGCGCCGCGATCCGCAGCCTTGCCAGCCAGGTCATCGCGGCGCTCGGGCGCGACCTCTCCTCGCTGATCTCGGTGCTGGCGGTGGTGCTGTGGATCGACCCGATGTGGACGCTGGTGGCCGTGGCCGGGGTGCCGCTTTTGCTGCTGCCGATCGTCGCCCTGCAAAAGCTGGTGCGCCGGACCAGCCGCAAGGCCCGCGCCGCCGCTGCCGACAATGCCACCCGGCTAGACGAGATCTTCCACGGCGTCGCCACCATCCAGATCAACGGCATCGAGGCGCGCGAGGCGGACCGCTACACCGACGCACAGCGGCGCTACATCAAGCAGCAGGTCCGCGCCGATACCGGGTCGGCCGCGATCCCGGCGCTGATCGACATCGTCGCGGCGATCGGGCTCGCGGGTGTGCTGACCTATGGCGGCTATGAAATCATCGGCGGCGAAAAGACCGTCGGCGAGTTCATGACCTTCTTCATCGCCATGGCCGCGGTCTTCGATCCGTTGCGCCGGCTTGGCGCCATCTCGGGCGCCTGGCAAAGCACACGCGCCTCGCTCGACCGGGTGGTGCAGCTGATGCAGGTCCCGGTGCGCATCACCTCGCCCGCCCGCCCGCTGCCCGCCCCGACCGAGCGCGGCGCCATGCGGCTGGCCTTCGACGGGGTGGGCTTCGGCTATGGCGCGGCGCCGGTGCTGAACGAGCTGTCCTTCACCGCCGAGCCGGGGCGCACCACCGCCATCGTCGGCCCCTCGGGCGCGGGCAAGACCACTCTCTTCAAGCTGCTGACCAGGATGGTCGATCCCGATACCGGCCGCGTCACCGTGGCGGATACGGATCTGCGCGATCTGGCCCTGCCCGATCTGCGCGGCCTCTACTCCGTCGTGGCGCAGGACACCGCGCTTTTCGACGAGACGATCCGCGACAACATCCTTCTGGGCCGCAGCGACGTGACCGAGGCGCAGCTGGCCGCCGCAATCGACGCCGCGCATCTGACCGAATTCGTGGCCGGGCTGCCTGCCGGGCTCGACACGCCCGCGGGGCCGCGCGGCTCTGCCCTGTCGGGCGGCCAGCGTCAGCGGGTGGCCATTGCGCGGGCGCTGCTGCGCGATGCGCCGATCCTGCTGCTGGACGAGGCGACAAGCGCGCTCGATGCCGCCTCGGAGCGGATGGTGCAAGACGCGCTGGACCGGCTGTCCAGCGGCCGTACGACGCTGGTGATTGCCCACCGCCTGGCGACGGTGCGCAATGCCGACAAGATCGTGGTGATGCAGGCCGGCCATGTCGTGGAACAGGGCCGGCATGACGAGCTGGTAGCGCAGAACGGCGTCTATGCCAGCCTCAGCCGGCTGCAGTTCGGCGAATAGGCGCGGCCCTGTCTCAGGGAGCCGCGCGCTTCATCCGCTGCATCAGCCCGTCCTTCAGCACGAACTGATGATAGAGCGCGCCCAGCACATGCAGCGCGACCAGCGCCAGCAGCAGCGCCTTCATCACCTCATGCGCCTCGGCGGCGGCATCCACCCCGCCGAACCACGCCGCCGCACCCGACAGCGGCAACCCCAGCAGCAGCGCATACAGCCCGCCATGTGTGACCTTCGCCAGAAGTTTCAGCGCGGGATGCTCGCCTTCGGGCAGTGGCGGCGCGGCCCGCCGGCTGCGCAGCACGATCCGCCACAGCGCCAGCGCCGCGATCAGCAGCCCGCCCGCCACATGCAGCGCGACAAGCGGGTCGAAGGCGGGCACCTGCCCCTGCCCCAGCGCGCGCCATGCGGCAGAAATCCCGTCATGCAGCACGAATTGCGGCACGATCAGCAAGGCGACGATCCAGTGCAGGCGGATCTGCGGTTTCGAATATCCTGTTGGCTCTGTCATGGCTCTCTCCATCTCGGCCGGCCCTGCCCGTTGGGGGCCGGGGCCCGGCGCAGGGGTGCGCGTCCCGGGCGTAGTTCGCCCGGCGCCGCCGGTTCCGTCGCGGGCAGGATGTCGCAGCCAAGGGGCGGCCAGCGTGCATGGCACGGCAATACCTGATGCATTTTGTATGCATATGGCATCCATACGGTTTCCATATGCAGTCCATATCGCCGCGGCCGGCAGTTTCAGGCGTCCTGCAGCAGCCCCTTGGCGACGAACCACGACACCGGCAGCGCCACCACGGCGCCCGCCACCGCGGCCACGATGATCGAGACGGCATCGACTCGGCCCACCGTCAGCGCGGCAACGATGGCCGTGCCGGACAGCGTGGTCGCGGCCAGCGTGTAGATGATAAGAAAGAGACGGATCATGGGTTTGCTCCCGCAATGTCTCGCGTTTCCGTGAAAATTGGTAGGGGGGCCGCACAACTCTCGCCTTGATCTGGATCACATGCCCGCCTGCTGCGGCCGTTCGGCGCAGGGCGACCGCCAGCCGGCAGGCGTCACCCGGCAGGCGGAGCGAGGCGATACAGCGAATAGCCTGCCGACGAGACCGATACCGGATCAAGCACCCAGCCCCCCGCCGAAAGCCCGGTGCCGATTGTCGACCAGAAACTGTCTGCGCTCAGCACAACCAGATAATCGGCGCCGGACTGGCGCGCGATCTGGTCCAGCGCCGCGCCGCGCTGGCCCGACAGTGCGGTAAGCCGCGCATGAACGGTGGCGCTGCTTGCGGTCTTGAGGCCCACCGCATCCGTCAGGTGAAGATCCGGGCGCAGCCAGGGCAGGTATCCGGCATCGTGCAGCAAGACACGCGCGCCCTGAGGGATTTTCGGGACCACGCCTTGCGCAAGGGCCAGGAACTGCGGCGGCTGCCCCCCGGTGAAGGCAGCGCGCAGTCCATGCGGCGCAGACAGCAGCACACAGCCCAAAAGCGTAATCGCGAGCGGCCGGCGCAGCGTGGTGATCGGAAGCAAATAGCACAGCCCATAAAGCAAAGCCGGCACCATCAGCGACAGGTAGCGCGCATGGTTGTGGTAAAGCCCCGAGGGCAGTTTCGTGATGGCAACCAGCAGCCAGATGATCAGGAACAGCGCCGCGACGCCCCCTGCCGGGGCGCGGCGATATCCCAGCACGCCGATCAGCAGCGGAAAAAGCAGGCTCTCCGTCAGGGCGTCGACACCCAGAAAGGCCTTATGCCCGAACGCAAGCCTCTGCTCGGCAAAGAAGGCAACCTTCGCGGACCCGGTGTTGGGAGAGGGGCTGCCGGTCAGGACCCAGTAGAGCAGCAAGAACGGCGCCGCAGCCAGGGCGGCGACGGCGATCTCCCGGAGGACGAAGATCGGGGCAGCGCGCTGCATCCAGCCCCGCCGTGCCATCATCAGCGCAGACAGCACCACCAGTTCCGGCCGCACGAAGGGCAGCAGGCCCAGCAGGATCGGCAGGTGCCTGTGGTTGGCCAGGGCCAGCGCCCAGGCCACCGCCGCCATGGCAAGCCCGGTTTCGAGGCCGTTCAGCAACTGGAAGGGAAGATAGCCGAAAAGGCTGCCCAGAATGAGGATAAGCGCCGGGTTCGCCCCCGCCTGCAGGGCCATCCGCTGCAATCCGGCCAGATACGCGCCGAATGCCAGCAGCGTCACGCAATGCGACGCGACCACGAGTGGCATCGCCAGCCCGAGAAGCGCGATCAGCAACAGGTGCACGGCACTGGTAGCCCCGGTCAGGGCCGAGGTGCCATAGCTGGCGTCCCATCCCCCTGCCAGCAGCGCGCGTGCGTTGTGCAGGGTGATATAGGCGTCGTCCATCGGCATCGTCGGTCGCGCAAAGATCAGCGTTGCCGCCGCGCCCAGCATCAGGGCCAGCGGCACGGCGTAGCCTGCTGCATGTCCTGCGGCGCCAACGCCCCCAGCAAGGAAGGGCACGGACGGCTTTTGGTCCGGCAGACTGGTGCGGGATGTCATCGGCTTTCCTCGGCTTACACTCTGCACCCGATCCTTCGCCAAGGTCGTGGCACAAGCAACCCATCCCCATGTCAAAATCGGACCATTCTGCCGGCAGGACAGGGCGTGCAAAGCCCTCGGTCCGCGGCAGACAGCAGCCCGGCAGAATGAACAGCGCGGTTCATTCATGGCCCTCGCGCCGCGCCGTCGCCACGGCGAAACCGGGTGACCCCCTTTGATCACACCACGCTGGCGGGGGGCGCACGCGGTGCGCTGCTGGTGCCGCTTGATCAGGCCTGTGGGTTAGGCGCTCACCGCCACCAGCGCGCCCGGCGCCGCAATCACCTGCCGCGCGATGGCATGGCCGCGCAGCGCCGCCTCGGCACAAGTCGCACCGGCCAGCCGCGCCGCCAGATAGCCGCCGTTGAAGCTGTCGCCCGCGCCGGTGCTGTCCACAGGGCGGGCGCTTTCGACCTCGATCTCTGAGTACTCCCCCGCCTCCAGCAGGCCCATCGCGCCGCCACCGTTCTTCACGATCACTTCGGCGGCGCCGGCGCCCTGCCAACGTTCGGCGCAGGCGCGCAGCGAGGAATCGCCGAACCACTGCGCCTCATCCTCATAGCTCGGCAGCAGGATCTGCGATCCCTCCCCGGCCGCGGTCAGCCAGTGGCGCATCGCATCGGCGCTTTCCCACAGCTTGGGGCGCAGGTTGGGGTCGAAGGCGGTGATCTTGCCCTCGGCCCGCGCAGAAATCAGCCGTGAGATCAAGGCCTCGCGCCCCGCCTCGGGCAAGATCGCCAGCGTGATCCCAGACAGGTAGATCGCATCCGCCGCGGCAAAGGCCCGGTCGAGCGCGCCCGTATCCTCGGCCAGATGCCGCGCCGCGGACTGGCCGCGCCAATAGGCAAAGCTGCGCTCACCCTCATGCAACTCGATCGAATAGAGCCCGACCGATCGCGCCGGGTCGATCGAGACATGGGCGGTGCCGATGCGGCTCTGGCCGAGAAACTCCAGCATCCGCGGCGAGAAAGGGTCCTGCCCCAGCCGGGTCAGGTACTCCACTTGCCAATTCTCGGAGAGGCAGGCGCGCGCATACCAGGCAGTATTGAGTGTATCCCCGGCAAAGCCGAGCCGCCACAGGTCGGCCCCCGCGTTTTCGGGGGCGCGCGACAGCTCGACCATCGCCTCGCCGATGGATAGGAAAACGGTCATTTCAGCCCCTCAACCGGATGATCCAGCGCCGTCAGGATGCCACGGAGTTCCGCCAGCCCCTTCAGCCGCCCGATGGACGGGTAGCCGGGCTGCGCCTGACGGCCGAGGTCATCCAGGATGTCCTGCCCGTGATCGGGGCGCATCGGGATCGAGATGTCGGTGCGGCCCGCGGCCTTGCGGCGGCGTTCCTCGCGCAGCACGGCGGCGATCAGGGCCACCATGTCGGTGCCACCGCCCAGATGCTCGGCCTCGTGGAAGCTGCCCTTCACATCGGCGCTTTCGCGCTTCACGTTGCGCAGGTGCAAGAAATGCACACGGTCCCCGAGCCTGTCCATCATGCCGGGCAAGTCGTTGTCGGGCCGCGCGCCGAGCGAGCCGGAACACAGCGTGATCCCGTTCGCCGGCAGGTCCACCGCCTGCATCACCGCACGGTAATCGGCCTCGACCGACATCACCCGCGGCAGACCCAGCAGCGGGAACGGCGGGTCGTCGGGGTGGCAGCAGAGCCGCACGCCCAGATCCTGCGCCAGCGGGGTGACTTCGGCCAGGAAATCGACCAGATGGCCACGCAGGCGCTCGGCAGAAACGGCCGCATATTCGGCGAGATGGCGGCGCACGTCATCCAGACTGAACTTCTCGGCGGCGCCCGGCAGCCCGAACACGACATTCTTGGCCAGCGCCAGCTTGCGCGCCTCGGACATTTCGGCAAAGCGGCGGTTCGCCTGCTCGGTCACCTCGGGCGCGAAATCCTCGGCAGCGCCGGGCCGGGCAAGGATGTGGATGTCGAAGGCGGCGAAGTCGATCAGGTCGAAGCGCATGCAGGTGCCGCCGGTCGGCAGACGCCAGGCCAGATCGGTGCGCGTCCAGTCCAGCACCGGCATGAAGTTGTAGCAGATGACCTCGATCCCGGCCTCGCGCAGGTTGCGCATCGAGGCTTTCCAGGTCTCCAGATGCGCGCGCCAGTTGCCCTGCTGCTTCTTGATATCCTCGGACACCGGAAGGCTTTCAACCACCTCCCAGGCAAGCTGCGACGGGCTGCCATCGGTCATGCGACCTATCTCGGCCTGACGCTGCGCGATGGCTTCGGGCGACCAGACAGCGCCGGTGGGAACGTGGTGCAGGGCCGAGACCACACCCTCCACCCCCGCCTGGCGCATGTCATCGACCGAGCACAGATCCTTTGGCCCGAACCAACGCCACGTTTGCCGCATGGATCCACTCCTCCCAAATCAAAGACGTCCTTGGTTTAGCATGAGGCCAAAACCTCGACTAGTATGGAAGTATGCCTGTGCCAATTTCCCCTCCTGGTCGGTGACGGTTGCCCTGTTCTGCCGCCGAGAGGGGGTCGTGGCTGCGCCGCCAACCTTCGACGGGGCCCGGATGCTTGAGGAGCCGTCCCCGCACAAGCAACGCGCCGGACCCGAGGGCCCGGCGCGCGCCGTTCAGACAAAAGCCGGTGGCCAGGCCACAGGCGCCTGCGGCGGGATCAGAACGGGCTGTCGGGATAGTAGAAGGTCTCGGCGTTTTCCGGCGTGACCAGAACCGAGCCGATGATGAAATTGCCCGAAACCGGCGCCTGCGAGACGAGGCCGACTGCGGTAATTTCAATCGCCGTGGCGATCATCGACGGCGGATAGGTCACGTTGGCCGGGATCATCGTGTCGCCGTCCATCACCCGCTTGACCATCTCTTTCATGCCGGCACCGCCAAGCACGAACTTGACGTCGTCGCGCCCCGCCGCCTCGATGGCCGCCAGAACGCCGACCGCCATGTCATCGTCCGAGGCCCAGACCGCGTCGATCTGCGGGTGCTTGGACAGGAAGTCCTGCATGACGGTGAAGCTGTCATCGCGGTTCCAGTTGCCATGCTCCATGCCGATGACTTCGATGTTCTTGCCTTCGATGGCCGCCTCGAAGCCTTCCACACGCTCATTGTCGATGGTGGTAGGGATGCCGCGCAGCACGACGATCTTGCCGCCATCGGGCATGGCCGAGGCCATGTATTCGCCCGAGACGCGGCCGAAGCCCGGGTTGTCGCCGGCAACATAGAGGTCTTCGATGCCGGGGACCGACAGGCCACGGTCCACGACCGTGATCCAGGCGCCCGAGGCTTTGACGTTCTGCACCGGGCCGGTCAGCGGCTCGGATTCAAACGGCAGCACCACCAGCGCGTCGATGTTGCGGGTAGCGACCATGTCCTCGATGTCGTTCACCTGCTTGCCCGGGTCCGAGGCCGTGGCGAGCACGAAGTCGAGCTCGGGATAGGTCTCTTCCAGCCGGTCGATGGCGGCCTGGGCAAAGTAGTTCATGCCGCCCGCCCAGCCATGGGTCGCGGCCGGGATCGACACGCCGATCACTTTCGTCTCTTGCGCCATGGCCGGCACGGCCAGCGCGACAGACAGGGCAAGCCCCGATACGAGATGTTTCATTAGATTACTCCTCCCTAGATGCCGGGGTCAGACCCCCGGTTTGCTTTCGCGCTGCAAGACGACAGCGAGAACGATGATCAGCCCCTGGATTGCTCCGTTCAGGTAGGGCGATACGAAATCCGTCAGGTTCAGGATGTTGCCGATCAACGTGAGGATCAGCACCCCGATCACCGTGCCCCAGACCCGGCCGAAGCCGCCCTTGAGCAAGGTGCCCCCGATGATGACGGCGGCAATCGCCTCCAGCTCCCACAAAACGCCGGTGGAGGAGGAGGCAGAGCCAAGCCGCGGCACATACATGATGGTCGCCACGCCCACGAGCAGGCCCAGGATCACATAGGTCGCCATCCGCACCCGGCCCACCCGGACGCTGGAATACCTGGCGACCTGATCGTTGGACCCGATTGCGGCGCAGTGGCGCCCGAAGACCGAGGAGCGCATGGCGATCTCGCCAAGGATCACCACGAGGGCGAACACGATGATCGGCCAGCTGATCCCCAGGATGCCGCCATAGAACACCGGCTGGTAGAAGGTGCGCAGCCCGAAATCGAGGCTGAGCGTGCCGCCATCGGCAAGCCAGGTGACAAGGCTGCGATAGATGCCCATCGAGCCGAGGGTGACGATGAACGCCTCGATCCCCAGCACGGTGATCAGGAACCCGTTCAGCCAGCCCGCGACGAGCCCCGCCACCAGCGCGGTTCCCATGCCCAGAAGGATAATCGGCACACCCACCCCCAGCGAGGGCAGCGCCGCGTTCATCACCAGGATCATGAGGCCCGCCACGAAGGCGGCCATCGAACCGACCGACAGGTCCAGCCCACCGGCGGTAATGACGAAGGTCATGCCCACGGCGATGATGCCGATGAAGGCCGAGCGGGACAGCACGTTGCTGATATTGTCCACGCCCAGGAAGTTGGGGTTCATCAGCGCGCCCATGATGATCAGCACGATCAGGGCCGCGATCGGGCCGATCACGGACATCGACACCTTGGGTCGGGCCTGAGGCTTGACGGTCATTGCGCAGTCTCCAGTACCGAGGCGCGTTGCCCCACTCCCATCGCCAGCTGGACGATGGCATCTTCGGTGAGCGACGCGCCCGTAACCTCGCCGGCAATGCGCCCTTGGCGCATCACCAGAACGCGGTCGGCGAGCCCGATCACCTCTTGCATCTCGGACGAGATCACCACGATGGCCCGGCCCTGATCGGCCAGCCCGCGGATGAAGCCGTACATCTGCTGCTTGGTGCCGATGTCGATACCGCGCGTGGGCTCGTCGATGATGACGATGTCGGGGGCGGACAGCATGGTCTTGGCGAAGAGCAGCTTCTGCTGGTTGCCGCCCGACAGGTTGCCCACACGCACGGCGCGGCTGCCGCGGATGTCGAACTCGGCAATCGCCTGCGTCAGCGCGGCCTCTTCGGCGCCCTTGTCGATCAGCCCGCGGGCGAAGCTGTGCAGAGCCTGCAGCGTCAGGTTCTCGCGCATCCCCTTTTGCAGCAGAAGGCCGCGGGTCTTGCGGTCTTCGGTCAGGTAGCACATGCCTTGGTCCAGCGCCTCCCAAGGGTGGCGAATGGTCACCGGCTGGCCCTTGATGCGCACCTCGCCCGTGGCGGGGCGCAGGCCGCAGAGCCCCTCGAAGGTTTCGGTGCGGCCCGATCCGATCAACCCGGCGATGCCAAGGATCTCGCCCCGGCGCAGGGTGAAGCTGATGTCTCCTGCAAAGCCCGAAACGCTCAGCCCCCGCACCTCCAGCGCCATGTCACCAAAGTTTCCGGTCTTCGGCGGGAAAAGGTCCGACATCTCGCGCCCGACCATCGCGGTGGCCATCGCGTGTTCGTCCATCCCCTCGGCGGGGCCGGAGAATACCACTGCCCCGTCGCGCATGATCGTCAGGTCATCGGCAATCTCGCGCACCTCGTCGAGCTTGTGCGAGGTGAACAGCACCGCCGTCCCCTTGTCGCGCAGCGCCCGCACCTGTCGCATCAGCACCGCGGTTTCCGACTTGGTCAGCACGGCCGTCGGCTCATCCATGATCAGCACGCGGGTGTCGCGCAGCAGCGCCTTGGCGATCTCCACCATCTGCTTGTCGGAGTTCGACATCTGCGAAACCACGCGGTCCGCAGGCACGCGGCAGTCCAGCCGGTCCAGCAGCTCGCGCGTCTTGGCCCGCATCGCCGCCTTGTCCAGCAGCAGGCCGCGCGTGAGCTCTTGCCCCAGAAAGATGTTCTGCTCGGCGGTCAGTTGCTCGGCCAGGTTGAACTCCTGATGGATCAGCGAAATGCCAAGCGCCTCGGCCTCGCCAAGCGAGGCAAAGGCGGTCTCGCGCCCCTCCACATGCACGGTGCCGGAGCTGGGGGGCTGGTAGCCCGCCATGATCTTCATGGTAGTGGACTTGCCCGCCCCATTCTCGCCGATCAGCGCATGGACGCGGCCGGGGCGCAGCGCCATGCTGACGCCGTGCAGCACCTCGATGGGCCCGAAGCTGCGGCTGACATTCGACAGGGACAGCACGGGGTCCGTCACAGTGCCACCCAGGCGGCATCGTCCTGCGACGAGGCGACGGCGGCGGCGATGAAGCGCATCCCGGCAAGCCCGGCATCGAGGCCCGGCAGCAGGTCCAGCACTGCCGCGCGTTCGCCGTTCGCCGCGGCACGGATCGCCTGCGCGGCCCCGGCGTAGATGTTCGCAAAGCCTTCCAGATAGCCCTCTGGGTGGCCGCCCGGCGTGCGGCTGACCGCCCCTGCCGCGGCCGAGGCCCCTGCCCCGCCCCGCGTCAGCAGCCGCGTGGGCTGGCCGAAGGGGGTGTGCCACAGGTAGTTCGGATCTTCCTGCGCCCAGTCGAGCCCGCCCTTTTCGCCATAGACGCGCAGGCGCAGCGCATTCTCGTTGCCCGGCGCGACCTGGCTGCACCAGAGGCTGCCCCGCGCCCCGCCCTCGAAACGCAGCAGGATATGGGCGTTGTCATCCACCCGCCGCCCCGGCACAAAGGATTGCAGGTCGGCGGCCAGTTTCTCGACCTTCAGCCCGGTGACGAAGCAGGCCAGATTATGCGCATGGGTGCCGATATCGCCGATGGACCCGCCCGCGCCCGAGCGTTCGGGATCGGTGCGCCACTCGGCCTGCTTGCTGCCCGTCGTCTCCGAGGCCTCGGTCAGCCAGTCCTGCGGGTATTCCACCTGCACCACGCGGATGCGGCCGAGATCGCCCGCCGCCACCATCTCGCGCGCCTGACGGACCATCGGGTAGCCGGTGTAGTTGTGCGTCAGCAGGAACAGCGCCTTGGAGGCGCGCACCGCGGCGGCCAACTCGTCCGCCTGCTCCATCGTCGCGGTCAGCGGCTTGTCGCAGATCACATGGATGCCGCGCTTCAGGAAGGCGATCGCGGGGGCGGCGTGCATGTGGTTCGGCGTCACGATCGACACCGCCTGAATGCCATCCGCCCGCGCCGCCTCGCGCTCTGCCATCTCCTCGAAGCTGCCATAGCAGCGGTCAGAGGCGAGGCCGAGCGCCAGCCCGCTTTCGCGGGCCTTGTCCGGGGTGGAGGACAGCGCCCCCGCCACCAGATCATAATCGCCGTCGATCCGCGCCGCGATGCGGTGGACGGCGCCGATAAAGGCGTCCTTGCCGCCGCCGACCATGCCCAGTCTGATCTTCTCCATCGCTCAGATCCCCAGCATACGGCGGTTGGCGGCATCGTCGGCGCCGCCGCCCGCGAAATCGTCAAAGGCCTTTTCGGTGACGCGGATGATATGGGACTTCACGAATTCCGCCCCTTCCCGCGCGCCATCCTCGGGGTGCTTCAGGCAGCATTCCCATTCGACCACGGCCCAGCCGGCAAAGTCGTTCGCCGCCATCTTGGAGAAGACCGCGCCGAAATCGACCTGCCCGTCGCCCAGGCTGCGGAAGCGCCCGGCCCGGTTCGTCCAGCCCTGATAGCCGCCATAGACGCCCTTGCGCCCCGTGGGGTTGAACTCGGCATCCTTGACGTGGAACATGCGGATGCGGTCCTTATAGATGTCGATATTGTCCAGATAATCAAGGCATTGCAGGACGTAGTGCGAGGGATCGTAGAGCATGCAGGCGCGGGCGTGGTTGCCCGTCCGCTCCAGGAACATCTCGTAGCTGTCGCCGTCATGCAGGTCTTCGCCGGGGTGGATCTCATAGCAGACATCGACCCCGCAGTCCTCGGCATGGTCGAGGATCGGGGTCCAGCGACGGGCCAGCTCGTCGAAGGCAGCCTCCACCAGTCCCGCCGGGCGCTGCGGCCAGGGGTAGACGAAGGGCCAAGCCAGCGCGCCCGAGAAGGTGGCGTGCGCGTCGATGCCCATGTTGCGCGAGGCGGTCAGCGCCTTCCTGACCTGATCCACCGCCCATTCCTGCCGCGCCTTGGGATTGCCGCGCACGGAAGGGTCGGCGAAGCCGTCGAAGGCCTCGTCATAGGCCGGATGCACGGCGACAAGCTGGCCCTGCAGGTGGGTGGACAACTCCGTCACCTCCACCCCGTTGGCGGCGGCCACGCCCTTGAACTCGTCGCAGTAGTCCTTGCTCTCTGCCGCCTTGGCCAGGTCGATCAGCCGCGCATCCCAGCTGGGCACCTGCACGCCCTTGTAGCCGCACTCGGCGGCCCACTTGGTAATGCTGTCCCACGAGTTGAACGGCGCATCGTCGCCAGCGAATTGCGCCAGAAACAGCGCCGGTCCCTTGATCGTCTTCATGGCTCCCCCCTTCAGACGTAACGGTTCACGAGGTTTTCAAGCTGCTCCTGCCGGCCCGACACCGGCTGCGGATCAAGCCCGCGTGCCACGGCGGCATCGGCGATCTCCTCCAGCCGCGCGCCCGGGGCCAGCATCGCCTGCGCCGCCTCGCCTTGCCAACCAGCATAGCGCGCGTCCCGCGCCGCCTCCAAGCGGCCCTCTTCCAGCATCTTCGCAGCCGCCTTCAGACCGCGGGCGCAGACATCCATCGCGCCGGCATGGGCGGCGACCAGATCCTCGGCGTCCAGCGACTGACGGCGGATCTTGGCGTCGAAATTGGTGCCGCCGGTAGTGAAACCACCGCCCTTCAGGATCTCGTAATAGGCCAGCGCCACCTCGGGCACGTTGTTGGGGAACTGGTCGGTATCCCAGCCCGACTGCTGGTCATTGCGGTTCATGTCGATGGACCCGAAGATGCCAAGCGCATTCGCGAGCGCAATCTCATGCTCGAAGCTGTGGCCGGCAAGGATCGCGTGGCCCTGCTCGATGTTCACCTTCACCTCATCCTCCAGCCCATAGCGGCGCAGGAAGCCGTAGACCGTGGCAACATCGTAATCGTACTGGTGCTTGGTCGGCTCCTGCGGCTTCGGCTCGATCAGGATCGCGCCCTTGAAGCCGATGCGGTGCTTGTACTCCACCACCATCGAGAGGAAGCGGCCCATCTGGTCCAGCTCCTTGCGAAGATCGGTGTTCAGCAGCGTCTCATACCCTTCGCGCCCGCCCCAGAGCACGTAGTTCTCGCCCCCCAGACGCCGGGTCACGTCGAGGCAGTCGCGCACCGTTGCGGCGGCATAGGCAAAGACATCCGGGTCGGGATTGGTCGCAGCCCCAGACATGTAGCGGCGGTTCGAGAAGAGGTTGGCCGTGCCCCAGAGCAGCTTGGGCCCGCCGGCTTCCATCTTCTGCTGGAAGATGTCGGCGATGCGGTTCAGCCGGTCGCGGCTTTCGGTCAGGCTGGCGCCTTCGGGGCGGACGTCATGGTCGTGGAAGCAGAAATAGGGAGCGCCGAGGACTCGGAAGAAGTCAAACGCCGCATCCGCCCGCGCCTCGGCCAGCGCCATCGTGTCCGCGGGAAACCAGGGTCGGTCGAAGGTGCGCCCGCCAAAGGGATCGCCGCCCTCCCAGCCGAAGCTGTGCCAATAGGCGACGGCAAAGCGCAGGTGGTCCTTCATCGGTTTGCCAAGGACGATCTCGCCCTCATCGTAGTGACGGAACGCCAGTTCCTCGCTGTCCGGTGCAAAGCTCAGCGGGGCGATATGTCCAAAATAGTCGCTCACATCCATTCTCCATTGGCATTTTGGTCGGGCAGGTTGTCTGCCAGGTAGATTGTCGGCACGACGCGGCTATCCGGGGCGGGCAGGTCGTCGGCAATGGCGCGCATCGCATCGATGGCGCGGCTGATTTCCTCGGCGGGTTTCTGGTCGATGACAGCGTCGATCACGCCCCGCTCCAGGGCCGCGCGGCTGTGCGGGGTCAGTTCGTGCAGCACCGCGACGGGGCGCGGGCCGGGGATACTGTCCAGCAATTCGATCAGCCCGCGGTTGCCGCCGCCGATCGAGTAGATGCCGGTGATGCCGGGATCGCCCTGCAAGATGTCGCTGAGGCGGCCGAGCATGATCTCGGGCCGGTCCTGCACCTCGATGGGCGGCAGGATCTCGAGGCCAGATCCGGGGACGGTGATCACCTCGGTCGCGCCCTGAAGGCGGTCGCGGTGGTCGCGCACGCCAAGCGTGCCGAGGATCGGCTGGATCTTCCCCGTGCGGCCCCGGTGGGTCAGGCGCATCAGCCGCCCCGCGGTGCGGCCGGCGATGACGTTGTCGATGCCGATATAGGTCTGCCGCAGCTCGCTGGCGCTGTCGGAGACGAGGGTGATGACCGGCAGCCGGTTCTCGACCAGCCGGCGAATAGAGGTGTCCAGCGCCGCGGAATCCACGCCGATCAGCGCGACACAGTCGAAGTCCTCGGGAGTGATCCGGTCCAGCTCCGCCGCCAGCGCCTCGGCGTCAAAGGCAGGGATCTCGCGGTGGGTGATCACCAGCCGGTCCACCATGCGCCGGACGGTTTCGCGCGACAGCGCCTCCCGCAGGACCGTGAAGAAGCCGTGATCGCCGCGGGGCAGAAGAAACAGGAAGCGGTAGTTGCGCCGCCGGGACAGGTTGGCGGCGTGAATGTCGCGCCGATAGCCCAACTCCTCGATGGCGCGCTGCACACGCTGCGCGGATTTCTCCGCGACACCGCCCCGACCGTTCAAGACGCGATCAGCTGTCGAATAACTGACACCTGCTGACCGCGCTACATCATGCAGCGTGGGGCTTTTCATGATTCTCCTCCCAAAGTGATCCTCACAGAGGGGGTGACAGGCGTCAATCAATTCTGACAGACGTCTGTCATTTCGCCACGCCTCGACCGACCGCGCGCCGCCGCCGGTCCCGTGCGCTAGTGGTTATGCCGCGGCAGGGTGCGCGAGATGCCGCGGAAATCGTCGGCGCCCTCGATGATCGCGCCATCCGACAGCTGCGTCACCGTCTGGCGATAGAGCCGCTGCCAAGGCGTCGCGTCGGCCGGGATCGGCGGGGCAGGTTCGCCCTTGCGCCGGGCGATCTCGGCCTCATCGACCAGCATGTCGCAGCGACCCTTGTTGAAGTCGATGCGGATCACGTCGCCGCTGCGCAGCAGCGACAGCCCGCCGCCCACCGCGCTTTCGGGCGAGGCGTTGAGGATCGAGGGGCTGTCCGCGGTACCCGATTGCCGCCCGTCGCCGATTGTCGGAAGCGACTGGATGCCCCGCTTCAGCAGGGCGTCCGGCGGTTGCATGTTCACCACCTCCGCCGACCCCGGCCAGCCGACGGGGCCCGCGCCGCGGATCACCAGGATGGTGCGCTCGTCGATGCCCAGTTCAGGATCGTTGATGCGCTTGTGGTAGTCCTCCGAGCCGTCGAACACCGCCGCCTTGCCCTCGAACACGCCCTCATTGCCCGGCTCGCTGAGGTAGCGGTCGCGGAACTCGGCGGACACCACGCTCATCTTCATGATCGCGAAGTCGAAGAGGTTGCCGCTGAGCACCAGGAACCCGGCCCGCTCGCGCAATGGCTGCGCGAAGGGCAGGATCACCTCGCGGTCCGTGGCCTCGCGGCCCTCAAGGTTCTCGCCCATGCTCTGCCCGGTCACCGTGCGGCAGGAAGGGTCGATCAGCCCGGCCTGCAGCAGTTCCCACATCACCGCAGGCGTGCCGCCGGCACGGTGATACCGCTCGCCGAGATAGGCGCCTGCCGGCTGGACGTTTGCCAGCAGCGGGATGTCGAGGCCGTGGACCTGCCAGTCTTCGGGATGCAGCTCCACCCCCGCATGTTTCGCCATCGCTGCCAGATGCGGCTGCGCGTTGGTGGACCCGCCGATGGCGGAATTGACG
>Ga0209347_1002716_pt1 | contig 22496 bp, 23 predicted proteins | sample AutmiccommuBRH23_FD_187382 | JGI IMG/M metagenome (GOLD analysis project Ga0209347, IMG submission 187382) | Deep subsurface microbial communities from Mt. Terri, Switzerland - Autotrophic microbial communities BRH/23 (SPAdes) (version 2) | ecosystem: Environmental > Aquatic > Deep subsurface >...
CTTCCACCTTTGCCATGCCGACCGCTCTGATCTGGATCCGCATGCGGCTGTAGATCATTTCATTCCATTCGGCGGCCAGCGGACTGGTCTCATCAAAACTCTGGAAGCTGCACTTTACCTGGTAGGCCTCCCGGTTAGGACGCAAGATGGTCACTGTCATTTTCCCGGTGTCGGTTAAATTCGCTTTCGTTTTGCCCAGGCGCAGATCCGCAAAGGCAATGGTTTCCGGGTTCAACGCCGCTATTGTATTCACAATCACAGCATTCGGTACGCCGCTGCCGTTAACGGTGCCCACCATTTTCATAGCGCCGGGATCGGCCAGCGCGTCCATAACCTTTTTGGGCATTTGTGCCATTTAATAACCCTCTTCCTGATTATGATTTTAATTCAAAGCTTTATCTTATTTACAAGACCCCCACTTCTAGAAGTGGGGGTTTCTGATTTTTACTTCAGGTGGAGATTAATCGCCACCTGAAGCCCCGATGTTCAACGTAAGCAAAACGAGTTCCCTATACCTCGTCGAAGCCCCTGGCCGTACGCAAACTGGGATCCCATGAGAATTCCGACGTGTCTGTCCTGAGCCGGTCTATTTGTTCGAAAAACTTGCATTTTGACGGAAATTCGGCGTAGACGCTCACTTCCAGGCCAAGTCCGTCATCCTGGATCTGCGCCATGCAGAAGCCGTCTTCCGCGGCGGAATTATTGGATTGATTCAGGAAGTTTTTGCAATCTCCACATCTCAATACTTTTGCCATTTCCTGTTCCTCCTTCAAGCCATCATTTTCCTGTTATTTACTTACACTGCCGCTTTTTCTTTTTGCTCTTCTTTCAACTCGTCGTTGAGCAGCCACTTGTAGCATTTCGGGCACTCACGGTAAGCGGTCTGTGAATCCAGGGTCGTATTGTAAAGATACCTGAAAGTGGATTTAAGGCCTTCAAAACCGCAATTTTCGCATTTCATTCGATAAAACCTCCTTTTTTTTACTGCGCAGCTCATTGTCTCTCTTTTTGACGCTGCCGTCGGAGACGGCAGCGTCAAACTTCGGACATTGATCGGTTATCGACCGGTTAATGATTCTTTTTCAGCGGTCCCGTCGCCTTTCTTACAGGTTCTGCACTGTTCTGGCAATAATCGTATCCTGGGCCTTTTTGTTCAGCTCTACAAAGTGGGCGCTGTATCCGGCCACCCGCACGATCAGCTCGCTGTATTTTTCCGGCTCCTTCTGGGCGGCAAACAGGGTCTCGTTATCGACCATATTGAACTGCACCTGGTTGCATCCCAGATCCCGCCAGGTCTTGATATAGCTGTGCCACAGCTCGAACCCCTTGTCGCCCGCCAGCTGCGCCGGCGACAGCCTCTGGTTCAAGAGGTTGGCTTTGAAGAAGGTGCGGTGGTCGAGCTTTCCGGCCGACCGCAGCACGGCCGTCGGGCCCTTCTTGTCCAAACCGGCTCCGGGCGAGCAGCCGCCGTCATACATGGTGTCCCCCAGCCGCCGGCCGTTGGGCAGGGCGCCCACCTTGGTCGACGCCACAATATAGGCGGCCACGTTCTGCGGCGCGGTGCTCCAGGGCACTCCGGAATACTCGCGGGTCGGCAGGCAGACCTTGTCGCGCACATCCTTGTGGGCGCGCACGACGATATCGTCCACGTAATCGTCGTCGTTCCCCCACTTGGGCGCCCGCACGAAGTCCATCCGCATCTCTTCGCTGCCTTCCCAGTTGGCCTTGAGGGCGTCTATCATCTGGGCCATGGTGTATTTCTTGTCCTCGTACACGAGTTTCTTTACGGCGGCCAGGGCGTCGAGCTGATCCATCCAGGCGAACACGCTCAGCCACGGGTTGCCGTACTCCTTGGACCGGGCGTGGTTTTCGCCGCTTTCCACGCAGCGCTCAAGGATGGCGCCCAGGAACGGGCGGCCGAACTTGGTCATTTCGACGTGGCGGCCGATTTCCCGGACCCGGAAGGCCTCCCAAGTGAAATACTTGTACTGCTCCAGGAAGGCGTCATAGAGCTGGTCGAATAGTGTAAATGTCGCCGGGTCACCCGTTTTAGGACCGAGCTGCATCCGGCTGATCGGGTCATAACCGTTGTACAGGGCCAGCTCCAGGGCCTTGGAAGCAATCGTCGAGCTGGTGGCGTAGCTGATCGGCTGGCAGCCCTTTTTGGTACCCGCGCACGGCACGATGCAGGCCTGGACGATCCAGGTGCGGGCTTCTTCTATAGGTACTTTTGCCCAGTAATGCATGCTGTCGATCAGCACATCGTCGTTCCTGATGTTCGGGTAGCCGAGGCCGTGGCGGATGCACTCAAAGACTTGCTTCAGGGTCTGGATCCGCACGTTCCGGTGATACCGGAAAGCGTATGTCGGAGACACCACTCTGGTCAGCCGGGCCGCCTTGAGGAACATATCGGTCAGGTCGTTGCAGGAGTCATTGCCGTCCTTGTCCTGACCGCCCAGCGTCCACACCCACGGACCCGGGTCACCGGTGAGAATTTCGCGCCACAGGCGGCTCCACGGCCGGCCGTATTCGAAAGCGCGCAGCTGCCACTCGCAGACATATTCCAGAGCTTCATCTTCACTCAAAACTTTGTCGTCGACAACGCTGCGCTTGTAATACGGGAAATAAGCGTTGTCGGGCCGGTTCGGCCAGGCGCGGCGCTGCGACTCATAGTGCTCAAGGGTGGACCGGAAAATGTCGAACTGGATGGCTTCCCAGAAATGCTCAGGCGCGTGGGCCGGCACTTTGTCACATGTCTCGGCTATCCTCAACAACTCGCTCTTTCTCTGCGCGTCGGACTCAAAGTTCTCGGCGATAATCCTGGCCAGCCGGGCATAGCGGCGCGCCCACTTGATGGCGGCTTCCAGGACCATTTTGCCGGCTTCCCAGTTATCTATTTTCTCGATCAAGGGCAATTGCTCGGGGGCGTTGGGCACGGTTTCGTGCAGCGTTTTCTTGGCGTCGGCGATGTTTTTCTCCAGGACTTCAATGATGCGGGTGTAGCCGCCGGGCAGCCACCAGTCGTACTGCGGCGTCGGGTAGCTGTCGCCGACGGTGTGGTGGGCGCCTGCGTAGGTCAGGGCCATGCCGGAGTTAATCTTTTCACGCCGGGTCAGGTACTGCTCGACATGCGTCTGGTAAGTCCAGGGCTTGATATGATCCATGGCCGCCTTCAAGACCGGCCGCTCCTCATCGTCCACCAGGCCCATGCGGTCGTTGTAGACGTCTTCGTTGATGCTGTAGGAAGCCAGGGGCGTCCAGTGCACCATGTGCGGAGCCGCTCCGGTATAACCGACGATCCTCGACTTGTCGACGATGAAAATGGGGATCGTAGCCAGGTTCTTGGCCAAAATCTTGGCCCAGGTTTTAATAAAAGGCTCAAATATGGCTTCCTTCTGCTGCAGCACTTCGTGCGCCACTTTCACCTGGTGCGTGCACACCTTGATCCCGGGCAGGAAGGCTGAGCCTTTGGTGGCTTTTGACCAGAGCGCTTTGCGCAGGAAGTCTACTCTGGAGGAGCGCTCTTTTTCCGCCCACCACCAGTATTGCCTCTTTTCCAAAAGTTCTTGTTTTTGTTTTTCTATTTCCGCTGTTTTCAATTCTTTCTTCCTCCTCCTAAATAATTTTTATGCTTCAGCCCACAGTCCTCTTATTTGGCCTGGTAATTGCCGCAGCCGCCGGCTTCGTCCATGGCCTGCTTCGGCTTCGCCGTCCAGTACGCGCACCGCGGGTCCACCACTCTGGTAACACAGTCCCCCTCTGTCGGGTCGTCTTCCAGGGGAAAGAACCACTTGCACTCTTCGCAAACAGCCATTGCTACACCTCCTTTGCTTCAACAAACACGCAATTTTCAGGCCATTTGAGACAATCCTTTATTTACCCGGATCAGGACAAAGAGTCTGATTCAAGATTGAATTAAGAATACTAAAAGTTTTTTCAGATATTACTCAATTTAGGTATAATTCAGTTAATTCATTATAGAATTACAATTCAATAATGAATTAACTGACTAATGTTAAGAACGATATTTTTTCAATCTCCGGACAAAGGTCGGCTGGCTGACTCCCAGCGCTTCAGCGGCTTTGTAAGTATTGCCGTGGGTCTTAATCGCTTCCAGCACCAAACTTTTTTCTACTTCGTCAAGGACCTGCTGTAAATTAGAAACTTTTTCGTTAAAGACATAAGGGGAATTATTAATATAAATATGTTTAGGCAGGTCCTGCATGGTGATTATATTACTCTGGGACATAATGGCGGTTTTTTCGATGATATTTGCCAGTTCCCGGACGTTTCCGGGCCAGTGATAGTTTATCAAAACATCCACCGCATCGGAAGCAATTGTTTTTTTCCAGTTGTACTTGCCGTTGAACAATTGCAGGTAGTGCATGATCAGGGGTAAAATATCTTCTTTCCGCTCGCGCAGGGGGGGAACGGTAATTGAAATGACGTTCAGGCGGTAGAATACATCTTCCCTGAACTTATTCTGCTTGACCATCAATGCCAGATCCTTGTTTGTGGCGGTGATAATTTGAATGTCCACCTTAATCGGCTTGACTCCGCCCAATCTAGTGAATTCTTTATCCTGAAGGAAGCGCAGCAGCTTAGCCTGAAGAAAAGCGGACAGTTCCGCGATTTCATCTAAAAACAAGGTGCCTTTATCGGCCAGTTCGAAAACTCCCGCTTTGCCTTCCTGTCTGGCCCCGGTAAAAGTTCCCCCCTCATAACCAAAGAGCTCTGATTCCAGAAGCTGTTCCGGAATCGCGGCGCAGTTGATTTTGATAAATGGGCCGCAGTCTTTCCTTTTGCTCGATTCGTACAGCATGTTGGCGATTACTTCTTTGCCGGTGCCGGATTCGCCGCAAATCAAGATGGTGGAATCAACCTGTGAGCACCGGTATACAAGATCCTTAACGTCCTGCATTTTTTTGCTGCTGGCGACAATGCGTTTTGACCAGTTTGTTACCCTTGACTGGTTTAATTCTTGCAAGTAGCGCATATTGAGCTGCTTTGACTGCTTCAGGCCCTCCTTTAATCTGTTTAGTTCTGTAATATCACGAATGTTCGTCACTACTTTAATAATTTCTTTGTTTTTGTTGAAGATAGGGATGCCTGTGACAAGACAGACCTTGCCTGTGTAAAATACCTGGGTTATGGTAATCGGTTTCTTTTTTTTCAGCACTTTAAGGGTTACCGACTCGTTCAAAACACCATCTTCTTCCATCTTTCGGACATTTACCCCGATAATTTCCGAATGTTTCAGATCGGTTACCCGCTCGGCGGCCTTGTTGGCTTTAATTCCGATGCCGTCCTTATCAAAGACGCAAAAACCGTCATGCGAGTTTTCAATGATTTCTTCCAGTTCGTAATTGATAATTTTCTGTTCGGAAATTCGTTCACAGAGCATTTCCAATAGCTGGTTAGTGGTTATCACCCCCTTGTAATTACTGCGGCGATCTATTACCGGGAGGAAGGCGCAGTCAAATTCAGGTACTTCTTCTATATCGGAATCCAAGTAGAGAAAAGGGAAATTCCTTATCGCAACTTCACCGACAGTTTTCTTTCCAGCGGTCTTGCCTTCTTCGTATGCCCGATAAAGCAAATCAATAGCAGTCACTCCCAGGTATGCGCCGGCAGCGCCTTTAACAGGGGCGGCCGCCACACATGCGACTAGGAGTCTTCTCAAAGCCTTGCGAACAGTGCAATCTTCTTCCAATACAACCGGCCACTCTTCTACCAGTTTTGCCACTTGCATTTGATAATCCTCCTAAAATTAACCATCCTCAAATCTGAGCAGTAGTTAGTCTTAGTTTATCGCTCAATCTTTCTATTGTACAGGTGTACAGGTCGCAGGTCGCATTTTTTTCAAATCAAGCTCCGCTCTTTTTCCAGCACAGCCTGCAATTCCGGTGGCAGGGGCGCGGTAAACTCCAGGTATTCCCCGGTGCGCGGGTGGTGAAAACCCAGCGCGGCGGCGTGAAGAAACTGCCCGGCCAGCCCCGGGTGGGAACGGGGCGGCCCGTATTTCAAGTCACCTGCCACCGGATGGCCGATGTAGGCCAGGTGAACGCGGATCTGGTGGGTCCGCCCCGTCTCAAGCCTTAATTCAAGATAGGTGTGCTGCTGGAACCGTTCCAGCACGCGGTAGTGGGTGATCGCGTGTCTCGCGTTTTGATCAATCACCGCCATTCTCTGGCGGTCGCGGGGGTCCCGCCCGATAGGCGCGTCCACCGTGCCGGCCTCTTCTTTGAACCGGCCGTGAGCCAGCGCCAGGTAGCGGCGCACGACCTGCCGGTCTTTGAGCTGGGCGGCCAGGGACAGGTGAGCCGCATCGTTTTTGGCAACCATGAGCAGGCCGGAAGTATCCTTGTCCAGGCGGTGAACGATACCCGGCCGCAAGACGCCGTTGATGCCCGACAGGTCCCGGCAGTGGTAAAGCAAGGCGTTGACCAGGGTTCCGCCGTGATTCCCCTCCGCCGGGTGCACCACCATTCCCCGCGGCTTGTTGACCACCACCACGTCACCATCTTCAAAGCAGATGTCCAGGGGAACGGGCTCCGCCTCGACGGTGAGGCCTTCCGGTTCGGGAATGTTCAGGATCACCAGGTCGCCCTCCCGCACCCTGGTATTGGCGCGGCATACCCTGCCGTTGACGGTGGCCAGACCCGCGTCAATCAGCTTTTGAACGTGCGAGCGGCTCAGGGGGGCCGTACCCGCCAGGAAGAGATCCAGCCGTTTTCCACTGTCTTTTTCTTCAACCGGATAGGAATTAACTGCGATCAAATTTCTTTCGACTCCCTCTTTTGGTCCTTATCGTCGACGCTTTTCAGGATTTCCCAGGCCAGCAGGCAGGCGCCCGCGACAATGGCCGAATCGGCCAGGTTAAACACCGGCCAGACCCGGAAGTCGAGAAAGTCCACCACCATCCCGTGGCGCAGACGGTCAACCAGGTTGCCCAGGGCGCCGCCCACCACCAGTCCGAGGCCGGCCTTCACCACAACCCGTCCCGCCGCCAGCCTTTTATAGGCCAGGAGCACCCCGGCCACCAGGAGGAGGGTAACGCTGATGAAAAGCATGTCCTGGTGGGCCAGGAGCCCGAAGGCCGCACCCGGGTTCAACACGTACGTAATGTAAAAAACAGGCGGGAAAACCGGGATCGATTCCCCGTGATACATTGCCGCCTGCACCATCAGTTTGCTCCCCTGGTCAAGCAGAAATACAATCACTATCAGCAGTAAAAACATTTTGTTCACCTTTCAGATAATACCACAGTTTAATCGAACTTACAAAATTATCAAATCGACACATTCTTGCCTCCAGTGATTATAATAGACTAAAGACTGGAGGTTTCGGCATGAAAAAATGGATTCACTGGCTTCCCGCCCTGACCATGATGGGGCTCATCTTCTACCTGTCCAGCCGCACCGGCAGTGAGCTGAAAAGCGCCTTTCCCTTCATCCGCGATTTCAACCCCGGCCACGGCCTGGCCTATTTTATTCTGGCCGGCCTTTTTTATCACGCCCTGTCCCGGAGCGTCGCCCGCCAGCCCGGTTTTTGGCCGGTTTTTTTGTGCGTCCTTTACGGTTTGACCGATGAGTATCACCAGTCCTTCGTACCCGGCCGCAGCCCCGAACTGCGTGACTTAATCAACGACACCGCCGGCGCCATGCTGGCCGTTGTTTTGATTGCCCTGGTTAAAAAGAGGTCCGGGAAAAAGGCGGAACGGGGCTAGTACACTGCTTCGTAATCATCATTCCAACAAATGCTTCGCCTTGCTCTTCCCTCCCCCTTGAAGGGGGAGGGTGGGGTGGGGGCTGGCCGATATGAATTCCGCCGGAAGGCAGCCGTCACCCGCCCGATCAGGATCCGGTCACGCGCAGGGCCGCCGCGCAGCGGGGGCAAATGGTCGGATGCTCCGGTTCACTGCCCACGCCTTCGTGGTACATCCAGCACCGCTCGCACTTTTGGCCCGGCGCCGGGCACACCGACACGGCCAGATCCGGTATGGTTTCCAGCGGGGCGAGGCCGGGGGGCGCGCCGGTCGACCGGTAAAGCCGGAGTTCCGAAACAATGAACAGGGTCGCCAGCTGGCCGGCTTCCGCCGCAAGAAAGTCGTACAGGTCGCCGCCGGCGTACAGGTCGACAGCCGCCTCCAGAGAGTTGCCGATCCGCTTGTCGCGCCGCGCCGCTTCAAGTGCCCGGGTCACTTCGCCGCGCACCGTGAGAATGCGCGCCCACTTTTGTGCCAGATCATCGTCGAGGCACTCCTCCCGGACCGGGGGCATTCCAGCCAGTTGAACGCTGGCAAGGCCCTCTTTGTCACCGGGAAGGCAGCGCCAGATCTCTTCCGAAGTAAAGGCCAGCACCGGAGACAGCAGCCGCACGAGCGCGTCCAGCACGGCAAAGAGAACCGTCTGGGCCGAGCGGCGCCCGGTCGAACGGGCCGGAGCGGTGTAAAGCCGGTCCTTGATTACGTCCAGGTAAAGGGCGCTCATCTCCACGGCGCAGAAGCCGTGCACGGCATGGTAGACCACGTGGTACTCGTAGTCCCGGTAGGCCGCCGTCACCCGCCCGATCAACTTCTGTAAAATGTGCAGGGCCCAGCGGTCGATCTCCGGCAGGCTGCCGCAGGGCACGGCGTCGGCGGCCGGGTCGAAATCGTAGAGGTTCCCCAGGAGAAAGCGGCAGGTGTTGCGGATCTTCCGGTAGGCCTCCGTCATCTGCTTCAGGATGTTGGGCGAGACGGCCAGATCACCCCGGTAGTCGGCCGAACTGACCCACAGGCGCAGGATGTCGGCGCCCATCTGCTTGATCACCTTGGCCGGGTCCACCACGTTGCCGAGCGATTTGGACATCTTGCGGCCCTGCTCGTCGACCAGGAAGCCGTGGGTGAGGACAGCCCGGTACGGCGGCTCACCGGTGACAGCCACAGAGGTGGACAGCGAGGAGTTGAACCAGCCGCGGTGCTGGTCGCTCCCTTCCAGGTAGAGGTCGGCCGGCCAGCGCAAACCGGGCCATATTTCCGGCTCGTCGAGGACGGCGAAGTGGCTGGAGCCTGAGTCAAACCACACGTCCATGATGTCGGTCTCCTTGCTGAACCCCTTCCCCCCGCACCGGGCGCACGTGGTCCCCGGCGGCAGGAGCCCGGCGGCCTCCCGGGCGAACCAGACATCGGAACCATGCTCCCGGAAGAGCTCTTGCAGGTGCGCGATGGTCTCGTCGTCAATCAGTTCCTTCCCGCAGCCGTCACAGTAAAAGATCGGGATCGGCACACCCCAGCTGCGCTGGCGGGAGATGCACCAGTCGCCCCGGCCGGCCACCATGTTGTAAATCCGCTCCTCGCCCCAGGCGGGAATCCAGCGCACGTTCCGGATGGCGTCCAGCGCCTTCCGGCGGAAACCGTCGATGGAGGCGAACCACTGCTCGGTGGCCCGGAAAAACACCGGTTTCTTGCAGCGCCAGCAGTGGGGGTACTGGTGCTGAAGGGTCGAGTGGTGCAGCAGGTGGCCGCGGCCGGCCAGCTCCTGCACCACACTTTTGTCGGCATCCAGATAAAACTGCCCGGCAAAGATGCCTCCCTCACTGGTGAAGCGGCCCTGCGCGTCGACGGGGGAAATCACCGGCAGGCCGTACTGCTGGCCCGCCACAAAGTCCTCCATGCCGTGTCCCGGCGCCGTGTGCACGCAGCCGGTGCCCTGCTCCAGGGTGACGTGCTCGCCCAGAATCAGGAGCGAATCTCGATCGGCAAAGGGGTGGCGGCAGACGACCTTTGCCAGGTCGGCGCCCTTGAACTCCTTCACCACCTCACCCTCCGCCAGCCCGGCGGCGGTGAGGAAGTTGTCTTTCAATTCCCCGGCCACCAGGTATGAGTCCCGGCCGGCGCGCAGCAGCACGTAGTCGAAGTCCGGGTGCAGGCAGATGGCCACGTTGGCCGGCAGAGTCCAGGGAGTGGTGGTCCAGATGACCACGTAAGAGTCTTGCTCCGGCAGCAGGCCCCGGCCTTCTTTGACCGGAAAGCGCACATAGATGGACGCCGACTGCTTGTCGCCGTACTCCACTTCGGCCTCAGCCAGGGCGGTCTCACAGGAGGCGCACCAGTAAACCGGCTTTAAACCCTTGTAGATATATCCCTTTTTGGCCATCGCTCCGAAAACACCGATCTGCCGCGCCTCGAAGTGGGGCATCAGGGTCAGGTACGGGTGATCCCAGTCCCCTCGCACACCCAGGCGCTTGAATTCTTCCCGCTGAATGTCGACGTATTGCAGGGCAAATTCCTTGCACTTGGCGCGAAACTCCACCGGACTGACGTTGTGGCGGTTGATGCCGAAGGCCTTGATCGCCTGCTGCTCAATGGGCAGGCCGTGGGTGTCCCACCCCGGCACGTAGGGCGCGTCGTAGCCCAGCATGGAGTGGCATTTCACCGCGATATCCTTCAACACTTTGTTCAGGACGTGGCCCAGGTGAATGTGGCCGTTGGCGTAAGGCGGCCCGTCGTGGAGAATATACTTCGGCTTGCCGGCATACTTTTCCCGGACTTTCCCGTACACATCGATCTCTTCCCAGAATTTCAGAAACTCGGGCTCCCGCTCCGGCAGGTTGCCCCGCATGGGAAAGTCGGTCTTGGGCAGGTTTAAAGTTTTACTGTAGTCCATTGCAGATCACCTCGAAGTTATTTCAGCTGAAAAAACAAAAAACCGGACCTTCGCTGACAGCTGCCGGCAACGGACCCGGACAAACCGGCTCAGGTTAAGTCTTTCAGGGCGCCCGTTATTTTTTCGGCGCTGACTCCCTCAATCCGGACGATCTTGTTCCGCCCGGTGTGCCCGGCGGTAATGACCACCCGGGCGCGCGGCACACCAAGGATCTCCGCCAAAAAGGCCCGGCAGGCCGCATTGGCCTCCCCGTCTACCGGCGGCGCCGTCAGGCGCAGTTTCAGGACGCCGTCGATCTGGCCGGCCACCTGGTTCCGGGCGGACCTGGGCTGAACCCGCACCCGGAACGACACGCCGTTCTTTTCCGCTCGCATGTCCAGCAAATTGCCCCACCCCTGTCCCCGGCAGCGTTAAACATGTCCGCAATAAGCCAAACCAACCGCGGAATGACTGCTAAATGTCCCTTTTTTGCAAACAAAATCACCCTCAATTCAAAAGCCGTCATGAATGTCGGGAGACACGCCCGCCCTCTGGCAGAGCTTGATGAAATTCTGCAAGATCCGTGCGGTCAGGCCCCAGATAAAATGCCCGCCGTACTCGTAGTAGTAAACGGCAAAGCTCCATCTCTTCTGCCACGTGTCCCCGTACAAAGCCGGCGAGACCCGGTCGAAAGGAAAATCGGGGCCGTAGCGCGTCGCTACATCGCAGGCACTTTGACCGGGTTTTTTTTGAATAAAAAAATCGACCGGCACGCAAAAGACCTGTTCGACCTCGGCCCGGTTTGGTTTAATCTCTTCCGGCCGCAGGATCTTTCCGACAAAAGGGTAGATCAGGGTGCCGGGCGGAGTCACCAGGTAGTCCAGCGGCCCGATCAGATCGATCTGGCTCGCCTCAATTCCCAGTTCTTCAGCCGCCTCCCGCAACACGGTCCGATGCGGGCTCCCCATTTCGTCCTTCTCAATTTTACCGCCGGGAAAACAAACTTCCCCCGGCTGCCGGTTTAAACTGTTGGACCGCACCTCGAAAAGAATGGAGTACTGGCCTTCCTTCTCAACCAGGGGCAGTAAAACGGCGGATAAAAAGTGATCCTCTTCATTTTGGATGTGCGGCTGCCGGCCACGTAAGTTCTTGAAGCAGTCCAAGCAAAAACTCTCCCCATTTCCCGGCATAAAAAAGCGGTGGCAATCAGATAAATTGCTGGCGCAGCTCGTCAATGGCCGCTTCGACCTGACCCTCGGCCGACAGCATCTCCAGCGCCCGTTCCAGGCGGAGGCGCGTGTCCGGCTCGCGCATGTCGTCCAGGCTCCGGTAGACCCCGCCCCGGCGGCCGAGGCGGAAAATGAGCTTCTCGCGTTCCGGCAGGTCCAGGTAGCGGTCGATGCTTTGCAGCATCTTTTCTTTCTCTTGCGGCAGGCGCCCCTCCACCTCTTCCAGCAGGTTCAAGATGTGGTCGCTGACCAGCCTGGTCCTGATCCCCTCCAGGTTCTCGATTAAAAGCCGCTCTTCCCGCACCACGTCGTCCTCGGCCAGGGGAGTAAAAAGCCCTTCGCTCACCATTTGGGCCAGGGGGGTCCCCTGTTTCACCGCCAGGGAGCGGAAGCGGACGAAGTCCGGGTCCGAAGCGTTGATCACGCCGGCGGTCTCCAGCGGGTGCTCTTTGGCCCAGGTGGTCCCGCCCATCCCCAGGATCACGTACTGGCACACGGAAATCCCGGCTTCTTTGAGCTTCCGGGCGGCCTGGATATGGTCTTCGCCCCGCGCACCCTTCTTGATCAAATCGAGCACCGCGTCGCTCCCCGACTCCATTCCCATGTGGACCCGCCGGAGCCCCAGCCCGGCCAGCCCCGCCAGCTCTTCCGCGCTTTTTTTTATAACCGTGCGCGACCGGGCATAGGTGGTGATCCGGTCCACCGCAGGAAAAACCGACCGCAGGTGGGCCAGAACCTCCGCCATTTCCGCGGTCTTCATGATCAGGCTGTCGGCGTCCTGCAAAAACACTTTTCTCCCCCCGCCGGCCAGCCACACGCCGACATGGTAATATAAAAACCCGTACTTTCGGTAGGCCTCGCCGGCGACGTGACCGGTAACCTGACCGCCGCAGCCGGTTTTTAGAGAGAGGGCTTTCAGTTCATCCGCAATTTTCTTCACCGTGTCGATGTCGTTCTTTATCTCCGGCACCGGGCGGAAAGAAAATTTCTTGTTCTTATAGGTTGTGCAGAAGGCACAGTGATTCCACGGGCAGTTGCGGGTCAGCCTGATCAGCAGGCTGCCGGCCTCGCTGGGCGGCCGGATCGGTCCCTGCTCAAAATTCACCTCATCACCCCCGGTCCAACAATCAAAGCACATTGCCTGCGTGTAAAGCGCAGCCCGATACCCCTCCCGACAATTTCCAGGCCGGCCGGGATGACCCGTTCTAAAACCTTTCCCGGCATCATCTTCACGCCGGTACCGTCAGCGGTTCTTCCGCCGGCGCGCCTTGAGGCGCCGGATCGATTTCCTGTCCGTCCAGCAGTTTCAGCTCAGCTTCCAGGAACGAGCGAAAACGGGAGCGGAAAACGCGTGCCTGCCGCTCCAGCTGGTGGTATTCTTCCATCAGGGCGCCGACTTTTCTCTCCGCTTCGCCGAGCACATGGCCGGCGCGGCGTTCAGCCTCGTCAACCAGCTCTTTGCTCTTTTCTTCCGCCTCCATCACGATCACTTTCGATTCCTGGCGCGCCTTATCGAGAATCAGCCCGGCTTCCCTGGAGGCGTTGTCTTTCAGGTCAACGGCATTTTTTTGGGCCATGACCATGGTGTTTTTCAAGATCTCTTCGATTTCCTTGTAGCGTGCCATGCTGCGCTCGGACTCGGCCAGACGCTCCTTCAACTCCAGGTTCTCCCGGTAGAGACTCTCGTAGTCCTGATTAATCCGGTCGAGAAAAGAGTCGACAGCCTCGTCATTGTAACCGCGAAAAGAGCGGCGAAATTCCTTGTTTTGGATTTCCAGCGGCGTCAGCACCGTTTTTTACCTCCGTCCAAAAGAAGTCCTGCATCTACTTTTTCAACACGAACGCCATGCGCCCGTTTCTCAGAGGCCCCGCCACTTCAGCCCGGCCACGCCCCCGGATGGAAATCATATCGCCCTTTCGCACGGAATAATTATCCGGTTATGACCTAAAAAATCAGTCTCAGAAATTGAATAACCAGCCAGTGTAAAATTCCCAGGGAAAAGAAAGCGACGATGGGCGACAGGTCCATTGCTCCGATGGGCGGGATAAAACGCCGGAACAGCCCCAGGTAAGGTTCTGTTACCTCGTAAATAAAGCGAATGACCGGCTGGTGCGGGTTGTGCCGCACCCAGGAGAGGATAATCCGGACGATCAGAATCCAGGTGTAAACCTGAAAGGCAACGTCGATGGCAGTAAATAAAATACCCATTTCAACCCCCACATTTAATTTAGCCGGAAAGCTCCCGGGCCCGCCCGGTCGCCGCAACCACCGCCTTCATCAAATGGCCCCTCACGCCCCCCTCCTCCAGGGCGGCGAGGCCGGCGATGGTCGTGCCGCCGGGGGTGGTGACCATGTCCTTCAGCCTGGCCGGGTGGTCTCCGGTTTCCAGCACCATTTTGGCGGCCCCGAACATCGTCTGGGCGCCTAAAATCAAGGCCACGTCCCTGGGCAGGCCCATCCGCACCGCGCCGTCCGCCAGTCCCTCAAGCACCAGGTACATGTAGGCCGGCCCGCTGCCCGAAAGACCGGTTACGGCGTCCAGGAACTCCTCCGGCACGGCCACCGCCCTGCCGGAGGAGCCGAATACAGCCAGGGCTTTATCCAGGTGCTCTTTTTGAGCGTATTTTCCCGCGCTGACCGCGCTGGCGCCGGCGCCGACCAGGCACGGCGTGTTGGACATCACCCGCACCACCGGAACAGGACGGTCCAGGAAGGACTGAATCAATTCCGTCTTAATCCCGGCGGCGATTGAGATGACGGTTTTCTCTGCCGTCAGCGCCGGCGCGATTTCCGCCAAAAGGGCGGAGACCACCTGCGGCTTGACGGCCAGAATAACGATATCCACCTCACTGACGACGCGGGTGTTATTGTGCGCCGTGTTGACTCCGAGCCTTTCCGCCAGGCACTCCAGGCGTTCCGCCCGCACGTCTGTCGCAAAAACGTCTGCCGGTTTCACCAGCCCCGCCTGAATCATGCCGGTCAGCAAGGCTTCGCCCATGGCGCCCCCGCCCAGGCAGCCGATTTTCTGCCCCTTTAAAGGCACAGCATAACCCCCTTGCGATCTTATGGGCGCGTCCAGGCAAAGATACCTTTTTCCCGGCCCTGGTCTTTCATCTCGCTCGCAATGTCGATGTTGTTCGGAACGCACAGAAAAATGCCGCTGCCCACCTTTTGCATGGCGCCGTTCAGGGCATAGACGGCTCCGGTCATAAAGTCCAGCACCCGCTTGGCCAGTTCGGCGTCGGCTTGTTCCAAATTGACGATCACCGGCCGCCGGTTTTTTAAATTATCGGCGATTCCCGGCGCCTCATCAAAGGAGCGCGGTTCTGTTACCACGACCCGCACCTGGCGCTGGGCCGGCAAGCCCACCAGCGTCCCCTTTTCCTTCTTCTTATGCCGCTGGCCGTCCGGTTCCTCTTGCTTTTCCTCTTCTTCTTCCATGACATCTTCTTCGAAGCCAATAAAGTGCAGGACCTTGTCAAACACCCCTTTAGCCGCCATCAATAACCCTCCTTAATAAATGAGATTCTTTTAGCGGGCGCCGAAAATGGCCGTCCCGACGCGCAAGATGGTGGCGCCTTCCTCCACGGCCACCTGGTAGTCTCCGGTCATGCCCATGGAAAGGTGCCGCATGAACAAACCGGGAACGCTTTCCTTTACTTGATCAAACAGCGCTTTCATTTCCCTGAAAAAGGGCTTCATTTCCCCGGGCTCCCCGCACCGCGGAGCAATGGCCATCAGGCCGCAGACGGGCAGGCCGGGCAGGCCGGCCACCCGGGCCGCAAATGAAACGAGCTGGCCCGGTGGCAAACCGTGTTTGGTCTCTTCGGAACCGATGTTAACCTGGAGCAGCACCCTGGCTACTTGTCCCGTCTCACGCGCCGCGCGGTCAATCTCTTCCGCCAAAGCAATCCGGTCGAGGGAATGAATTAAACCGGCCCGGCCAATGATTTTTTTGACCTTGTTCGTCTGGAGTGTGCCGATAAAATGCCAGTTTGCGTCGGGCGGAAGGTGTCCGCATTTTTGCAGCAGCTCCTGGGCTCTGCTTTCACCGAAATCACGCAGACCACAATTGTAGGCTTCCATCACCTTATCGACCGGTACGGTTTTGGTCACGGCCACCAATTTGACAGCACCCGGGTCACGGCCGGCGCGATTGGCCGCTTCGGCTACTTTTTCCCGCACCTCCTGGATATTTTCCCGGATCCCCAAAAAAGCAACACCCCTTTACTCCACCCGCCGGCCATCCCGTACAAACCTCGGGGTGCTGACATAGCGGTCGCCCTCTTTTAGATCCGGACCGGTGATCGCCACCTTCCCGTCCAGTTCCCCATCGATCTGCACCGGCGTCCAGCGGGCTTTTTTCTTGACCACCAGGTAAACGCCCGGGCTGCTTTCCCGTTCGACCACCGCGGAGCGTGGGACCAGAAGACCTTCCAGTTTTTTCGTGGTCAGGCGGATACGCGCCTTGCGGTAATGCAGGATGTCGTCGGGGTAGTCGGAGAGAAACAAAAATGCCTCCCACCGGTCGCCCTTGTCAATCAGCCGGTGCACCCGGACGGTAAGCGGGCGGTTTTCCCAAATGCCCTCCATCTTGCGCCGGGCGGACAACTCAGACGCAAGTTCGCCGCTGGAGATGGTACAGTAATAATACACAGGACTCAGGTTGTCAATGATTTTAAAAACCGGCTGTCCTTTTCCGACCCGTGCCCCGGCAAGGATCTGGTTCTTTTTTTCACCTATTCTTTCTATTTTCGCCAGATCTAATACGTCCAGCTTGTCCGGCGTCAGAAGCCCTTCCGCCCCGTCAATATGGGTACAAAACACCCCGGCCTTTGGGGCGGCAATCCCCTGGATAATCTCTCCGGCGTCATCGGCCGCCACAACCACCCGGGCCGCCGGCGCGCCGAGTTCCAGGCGCTGCCCGTCCAAAGGGACAAATTGGATTTGCCCGTCCGCGGGGGACCGGACCAGTGCTTCCTCCTTGATTAACATTCCGTCCAGCGCAACGGCCGGTGATACTTCCCGCCGGTAGAGCGCCTCAACCCCTGCCGTTTTCGCCACCAGGAAATTACCGGAAAGGTCAAGCAGAAGCCAGACAATAACTGCCGCGACCATCAGCGGGGCAAGCTTCGGCCTGCGCCTGCGCACTCCGGCCGGCACCGGTTTTTTTTCGTTTGTCATGGAATCATCAGAACAATCATAAATTTACCTTTAAAAGTAGATCTATTCGACGAATGATAGATTTTTCCTGCCAAGAATGGATTCCATCCCGTTATTTTTAATCACTTTTTGTAATCAGGGGGAGAATGAAAGAAAATGTACTCCCCTCGCCGACCTTGCTTTTCACCTGGACAGTCCCGCCGTGGGCCTCGACAATGTGCTTGACGATGGAAAGCCCCAGTCCCGTCCCCCCCTGTTCCCGGGAACGGGCCTTGTCCACCCGGTAAAAACGCTCAAACAGCCTGGGCAGACTTTCCGGGGGAATGCCGATTCCGTTGTCCTGCACGTCCACTTTCACCTCGCCCGCACTCGCCGTAGCCCGGACCAGAATCCAGCCGGCGGCGGGGGTATAGCTGACGGCGTTGTCGATCAGGTTGATCAGCACCCGGCTCAGCATATCGGGATCTCCCTGTACCGGGGGGATATCGCCCGCAATTGCGAGCTGAATGGCAATGTCCTTTTCTCCAGCCCGCGGCTGGAAAATAGCGATCGTCCTCTCGATCAGCGGGGCCAGCTCCACCGGTTGCTTTTGCAGCACCGATTCATGGCTTTCGATCTTGGACAGGTTCAACAGCTCGTCGATCAGCCTGGTCAGACGCTCCGCTTCCGCATTGATGATTCCCAGGAACTGCCTGGCCACGGCCGGTTCTTCCAGAGCGCCGTCCAGCAGTGTCTCGGAAAAACCGCGGATGGAGGTGAGGGGGGTGCGCAGCTCGTGGGAAACGTTGGCGACAAAATCACTGCGCATTTCTTCCAGCCGTTTTCTCTCGGTAATATCCCGCAGCAGGGCGACCACGCCGGCCCGTTCCCGGCCGGCGCCCTTCAGCGGCGTCACGTGGACGCGGAAAAACCGCGGCTCAGGCATCAGGATGCGCACCTGCTTCTCAATGCCCTGGTCCGTTTCCAGAGCCTGATTTAAAATGCGTTCGAGCTCATTGTTCCGGATCACCCGGAGGATATTTTTACCCCGGCAGTTGGCGAAAGAGATGCCGAATATCTCTTCCACCACCGGGTTGATCAAAATGACCCGTCCCCAGCCGTCCAGGGCGATCACTCCGTCGGCCATGCTGGACAGGATGGCCTGAATCCGGTTCTTCTCAGCCACCACGTCGTCCAGGTTGCTCTTCAGCTGCCTGGCCATATAATTGATGCTGCGGGCCAGGTCACCTAGCTCATCCTGGGCGAAAATGCGGATCTCCTGGTCCAGGTTTCCCCTGGCCATATCCTGGGCAACCGAGGACATCTCATCAATGGGGCTAATCAACCGCTTATAAAGAATCCAGGCCAGGGCAACCGAACAGGAGAGCGCCAGGGTAACCGCCCCCCACAGGTTCAGCTTTTGCACAGAGTAGAGATGGGCCAGGGCGAAGAAAACCAGGAACATAAAGAAGTAGCTGGCGACCGGCCGCCAGCCGGCCACCTTCAACGTTCTCATCCCGGTCAGCACCTCCAGCCTTCTTTAAAGCGGTAGCCGACTCCGCGAACGGTTTCAATCAGTCCGGCCCCCTCCGTCAAAGCCTCCTCCAGTTTTTGCCTGACATGACGGATGTGGACGTCCACCGTCCGCGAGTCGCCGGCGTAGTCATAACCCCAAATCTGCTCCAAAAGGTACTCCCGGGTAAAGACCCGGCCGGGCTGGCGGTTCATGAACCGCAGCAGTTCGAATTCTTTGGGGGTGAGTTCGATCTTCCGGCCGTCGGCATACACCGCGTAACGTCCCTCGTCGATCACCAATCGCCCGGCATTCAGACTGGAGTCACCGCCCGCGCTTTCTGCATCGCCCCCTTCTCCGGTCCTGGTCCGGCGCAGCCGCGCCTTGACTCTGGCCACCAGTTCCCTGGGGCTGAACGGCTTGATCACGTAATCGTCCGCGCCTATTTCCAGCCCCAGCACCCGGTCCACCTCCTCGGCCCGGGCGCTGAGCATGATGATGGGGATGTTTTTCGTGGCCGCGGTTTCGTGCAAGGCCCGGCACACGTCGAGGCCATCCAGTCCGGGCAGCATCACGTCCAGGACGATCAGGTCGGGCACTTCCCTGCGGGCCGCGGCCAAGGCTGTGTCCCCGTCCATCGCGGTCAAAACCTGGTAACCCTCCCGCTCCAGGTTAAACCGAACCAGCTCCAGGATGTTCTTCTCGTCGTCTACGACTAATATTTTGGGCACCGACTTCACCCCCTTCAACCCTATATCATGATCAGCGCCGCCATCCGGCCGCACACGCCTCGCTGGGCCCGGTAAGAAAAAAAGGCGTCGTTGCGGCAGGCGGCGCACAATCCGGCAACGGTGATATTATCCGCTAAAAGCCCCGCTTCCAGCAGGAAACGGCGGTTGGCCTCCCAGAGGTTGAAAAACCATTTGCCGGGACCGGCAGGGGCGGCCACCCCTCCGACGGCGGCAAAATCCGCCGGGAAGTGTTCCAATAGCGCCTGGTCCACCTCGTAACAGCACGGTCCGATGGACGGCCCGATCCCGGCCAGGCATTCCCGCGGATCGGTGCCGAAAACTTCACTCATCTTCCGCACGGTCTTGGGGCCGATGCGCAAAGCGGCGCCCCGCCAGCCCGCGTGGGCCAGCGCCACCACCTTGCGGGCCGGATCCCAAAAAAACAACGGCGCGCAGTCAGCATAGAAACTGGCCAGCGGCAGTCCCGGCTCACCGCAGATCAGGGCATCCGTAGCCGGAAGGCCCTCGTCGCAAGAGGTCGCCCCCCGGCCGGCCTGTTCAGCCGTGATCACCTGGATCCGCTCGCCGTGAACCTGCCGGCCGGCCACCAGCCTTAACGGATCGAGGCACAGGCTGCGGCAGGCTAGTTCCCGGTTCCGCAAGACGTTTTCATCCCGGTCACCAAGGCCGAAGGCCATATTCAAAGAAGAATAAGGCCCTTCGCTAACGCCTCCGGCGCGGCCGGTAAAACCGTGCGCGGGCAGGCCGGCGGCCGTAAAGCCGGGAATGGTATAGACCGTTACGCCGTTAACCGTCTTTGCCTCAAACAAGCGGTTCACCCATCCTTGTCTGGCATCAATGTCTGGCATCAATTGAAACGCGCATCGGGAAGGGAGAGATTATCGAGTCCCGCCCGGCAGCGGCTGAACACCCGGCTGAGCCGACCGGACAAAGCTGTCCAACTCCGCCAGGCGGCGTAAGAGCTCTTCCCGCTCTTCCGCGCTGATTCCGGCTTCCAGGAGTCCCTGCACCTTCGTCGCCAGAGAGGCGACAGCGCTCCGGACCGGGTCCTCCTCTTTGGCGCCGGGGAGCAAGTCGACAACCTGCTGCCAGGCCGGCACTGTCGCGTTATACCCGAACTCGGTCCGGAGCAGCCTGGCCAGGACGCCGGAGGAGTCCGGCTCACCGTGCGTCACAAAAATTTCTTGCGGCGGCGCGGCGAAATTTCTCACCCAATCCAGGAGGCCGGTCTGATCGGCGTGGGCGGAGTAACAATCAATAGAGCGGATTCCGGCCCGGACGGCGATGTCCTCGCCCAGGATGCGCACCATTTTTTCGCCGTCCAGAAGCTGGCGGCCCAAGGTCCCCCTGGGCTGAAAGCCGACAAAAAGCACAGTGCACTCGGGGCGCCAGAGATTGTATTTCACGTGGTGCCGGATCCGGCCGGCCTCGCACATGCCGCTGGCCGAAATGATAATGGCCCCGCCGCCCAGGGTGTTCAGTGTCTTGGATTCCTCCAGCGACTGGGTAAACTTGACTCCTGGCCAGTTCAGCGGGTCGCGTCCACGGCGCAGGACTTCGCTTGCCTCGTGGTCGTAAAACTCCCCGTTGCGCCGGAAAACGGCCGTCGCGGCCGAGGCCAGCGGGCTGTCGATATACACGGTCATGGACGGCATGCGGCCCGTTTCCATCAACTGGTTCAGGTGGTACAGGAGGTCCTGGGTGCGCTCCACCGCAAAGGCGGGGATAATCAGGTTGCCGCCCTTTTTATAGGTTTCCCAAATTACATCGTGTAATAATTCTATTTCCTGATCGCACTGTTCGTGCAAGCGGTCGCCATAGGTGGACTCCATGATCACGTAGTCGGCGGCCGTAATGGCGGACGGGTCCTTAAGCAGCGGCCGGTTCTTGTTGCCGATGTCTCCCGAAAACACCAGTTTGACCTGTTCGCCCCCCTCTTTCACCCATACCTCGATCATGGCGGCCCCCAGGATGTGACCGGCGTCGATAAAGCGGGCCTTGACGTCCGGCGCGATCTGAACCAGTTCGTCGTACCTGACCGGACTGAAGCGGGAGAGGCTCTTGACAGCATCTGAAGATGTGTAAATCGGCTCCAGGAGCGTCCGGCCGGCCCGCCGCGCCTTCCGGTTTTTCCGCTCCACCTCCATTTCCTGGATGTGCGCGCTGTCGGGCAGCAGCACCTCGCATAGATCCACCGTGGGCGACGTGGCGTAGATCCGGCCGCGGAACCCCCGCTTGACAAACTTGGGAATCAAGCCGCTGTGGTCGATGTGGGCGTGGGTCAGCAGGACCTGCTGCACGGTGCTCGGCTGGACGATAAAGTCGCCGTAGTTGCGCTCCCGCACCTCCTTCGGCCCCTGAAACATGCCGCAGTCGATCATGATCCGGGACCCGGCGGTTTCCAGCAGGTAGCTCGAACCGGTCACAGTACCCGCGGCACCTAAAAATTGCAGTCGCATCTTTTCTGGCCTCCCCAAAGTGTCCTGTTGATCCAAGATAATTCCCTCCGGAACCGGCGAATCCCTGCTTTTGTTGTAAAAAAGTGCTCTTTCAGGCAAGCGGGGGCCGCTGAACCGCCATGCAAAAAATAAAAACAACCGGTCCCCTTGACAGGGCGGCGATCATGGTCGTAATCTAAATGTGAAGAGCGAAAAGGGGGTCTCATAATGCCGATTTATGAATTCCGGTGCAAAGCCTGCGGGCGCCGTTTTGAAAAATTATGTTCTATGAGTGAGAACGGTGAGAGCCTGCGCTGCCCGAACTGCGCGGCCCCGGCCCCGCGGCGGGTCATGTCTTCCTTCAGCGCCAAAGGCGTGGAAGTCGCCGGCGGCGGCTCCGGCTGCACGGCCTGCTCCGCACACAACTGCAGCAGCTGCGGACACTAAATTGCAGCAAAGCAATGGGACATATACGGCACCATGTGGAGCAGCGGTTGATAACGCATCTGCGCAAGCGGCACAAGGTCAGAGACAGGAAGACAGGATACGCAAGGTTTAAATACCGGGCGTTGTACGAGAGGTACGGGCTTTACAAAGTGCCGACAACAGCGGTCTGGACGAGGGCGCATGCCTTGTAGTGAAGAGCATCGGAAAGCCGTGTGCGGGAAAACCGCATGCACGGTTTGATGAGGGAGGACTGGCAAGTCTACTATGGTGCGGCTATTTAGACACCGTCAAACGAAAGGGACGGAAACAGATAATCCAGCCTAAAGCGGTCATTGCCAGTTCTCTA
>Ga0209347_1002717_pt1 | contig 22494 bp, 36 predicted proteins | sample AutmiccommuBRH23_FD_187382 | JGI IMG/M metagenome (GOLD analysis project Ga0209347, IMG submission 187382) | Deep subsurface microbial communities from Mt. Terri, Switzerland - Autotrophic microbial communities BRH/23 (SPAdes) (version 2) | ecosystem: Environmental > Aquatic > Deep subsurface >...
GATTTCATGATTAAAAACAAAATGCGCCATAATTTCCGGACGCATTTAGCAAATTTAAATTTTTAGCCTATATACACTTCAACCCTGGTTCCATCCTCATCATTGACATGAACATACAACGGTTCATCTTTTTTAATTTGCTGATCAATTGTATCCATTAGTTCTTCAATGTCAAAATTTCCCATCTTTGACGACATTTTTCCTTTGAATAATCTAAAAATCAGACCCAATAATTGAAAGGGTAATGGAAATGCAATTAAAATTCGTTGAGGACGCTCTCCTTTTGGTTGTTTAATATTTACATGGATCCATCTGGCTTTTTGTAATAACCAACCAAAATAAATCATAAACACACCAATTAAGAAGGGAATCCAGGTCAACCAGAATTTAAAGCCCAGACCAGATGATTGATAATTTTGATATAACCATGTGGATGAGAAAATAGTCAAGATCAATCCAAATATTAAAGGAATTGCCCAGAAAATAAACGCCCAGGAGGGTTTTTCTTTTGATGATGTGGCCGGATCCTGAATTGACTTATCGGAATGATAAATCACCTCAGGTTGAGTGATATTTTCGCCCTGATTTTGTTCTAATAAAGTTAACATTTCAGAAGCCTGATCTAAAGAGATTTCACCTTGTTCAACTTTTCGTAAAATATCCAATCTGTTATGTTCCATTGCATCTTCCTAATTTTTTGACCTGATTTTGAATTACCATAAAATCCTGGAACGGAGTTTTTTTAGTGGTTGTTATCACCAAAAACACACTGAATTTTCATTTAATTATCTAATTTTGTTCTAATGCATTTAATAATCGGTCTGCTTCTTCAGCATTAATTTTATTTTCCTGCAACATGCGCAGGATCATCATCTTTTCTTCATTGCTGATTGGCGCAGATTTGGGTGTTTTTAGTTTTGTTTCAAAAGGAGAGACTGGTCGAGGAGGTCTTGGAATGTCACCAAACTCTTCTTTAAAGGAAAATTTTCTTTCCATTTTCTCCATAGCTCGCTGGATCTTCTCATCAGCCATTTGCGTTTTCTCACGGATTTTTTCTCCAATTTCACCATCGAAATCGAAGAAATCTGAGAAATCAAAACCAGTACTCTGTCTTCCTCGTGCTTCAAATTTTTGTTCCATCTGATCAACATAATCTTCATCAACAGAACTAAAGGTCTGATTTATTTCAAATTCAGCTTCTTGATCACTAATTTTTATGTTTCCCCCAGCCCTTAATTGAATAATTCTCTCAGCATTACCAAGTTTTTTTTCAAATTTTCCATTTTGGAATTTTTCGGATTCATCTTTATAGACATAGGAGGCAATTCCACCTGCTTTTGCATCAATCGTTGAATTATCCAGGTCAGAAATATTTAACTTAATTGATCCGCCAGCCCGTAAATGGTTTCCTTCTCCTTCAAATTTATTAATGACTAATTTGAGGTTACCACCCACCGTAGTGGAAAGACAGATGCTCTCAGCCTTTCCTGACAAATTCCCTCCCACACCATTAACATTTATTGACCCATTATCAACAATGAAATGAAAGTTACCGCCAACATTCCGTATTTTTGATTGTGTTCCCGTCGATCCAATCTTACAATTTCCACTTACATTTTGGATGGATAATGATTCCACAGATTGAATTGAACAATTACCAGAAATATTATCAATATCAATTGTGGCTAATTGTCCGGCGAATTCAAAATTCCCATAAACTCTTTCAATAGATAATTTGACATGGCCTGGCATGGAAATGATACAATAACTTTTAGCATTGATTTCCATATGACCATGATCAATCCCTATTTGACATTCCTTATTTTCAGGATAACGTACTTCTATTTCATTATTTTCCCACGATCGAACAAACACACTTTTTTTACAAATTATATTTAATGAACTAATTTCATTGAAAGTTTCTCTATTCATAGGTTTCTCCAATCGAACGTTTTCTAAACTTAGTTTAGCATATTTTTAATATTTGTCAATATAAAATTAAATATTTTCAACATATATATAAATATAATTAATATTCGATAAATGATTATAAATTAATAACAAAAATCACAGAAAATTAAAATCTCGTGCAAAAAAATTGAAAACCATGTAAACTAAAAAGCCAATAAAACATCAAAAGAATCTTTTCATCATTGTTGTGAGGTTGTTTTTGGTAAACCTCCATTACAACAATTTTCATGAGATGATCCAACTAAAAGGAGCTATGAATGAGTTACCTGCCTGAACCTTTTCGAATAAAAATGATTGAACCAATTAAGTTGATAGACAATAATGCAAGAAAGTCAGCCATCAAAACAGCTGGATACAACCTTTTTAATTTGAGAGCTGAGGATGTTTTTATTGACATGTTAACAGATTCAGGCACAGGATCGATGAGTCAATTTCAATGGGCTGCAATGATGACGGGCGACGAATCATATGCAGGCGCAAAATCATTTTTCCGATTCAAAGAAGCAATGGATCGGATTTTTGCATTTGAATTTTTTGTTCCCACCCATCAGGGACGTGCTGCTGAAAACATATTAGTGAATATTTTGGTCAAGCCTGGTCAATTCATTCCTTCAAACATGCATTTTGACACGACTGAAGGAAACATTCGAGCTGGAAATGCAATTCCAATAAATCTGGTGAATGATCAGGCTTATAACCCTGAAAATCTAGATCCTTTCAAAGGTAACATGGATTTACAAAAACTCAGAGAATTCATCATTTCCACTGGAGCTGAGAACATCCCCTTTGGAACTATTACAATTACAAATAATGCAGGTGGTGGGCAACCAGTCAGCCTTGAAAATATTCACCAGGTAGCAGACCTCTACCATGAATTTGGAATTTTATTCTTCATTGATGCCTGTCGATTCGCTGAAAATGCGTATTTCATCAAACAACGTGAGCCTGGATATCAAAACAAATCGATTCTAAGTATTGCCCAGGAAATTTTTAGTACAGCAGATGGCGCGTGGATGAGTGCCAAAAAAGATGCATTGGTAAATATCGGAGGATTCCTGGCGGTACGTAATGAGTCACTGTATCAAAAAATTTGTAATGAATTAATACTTCGTGAAGGATTCATTAGCTATGGCGGTCTGGCAGGGCGTGATCTGGATGCTATTGCTGTTGGTCTTTATGAAGGACTTGAGGAAGATTATTTAGCTTATCGGGTAGGACAAACTGCCTACCTGGCAGAAAAATTATCAAAAGCTGGCATTCCAATCATGCATCCAGCAGGAGGTCATGCTGTGTACATTGACGCAGGGAAAATGATGCCACATATCCCACCAGGTCAGTTTCCTGGTCAGACATTGGCAGTCGCATTATATGTGGAAGGTGCTGTGAGAGGGGTAGAAATTGGATCAGTCATGTTTGCCCATCCTGATCCGACTACAGGGAAAATGGTATATCCTAAGTTAGAGCTTGTGCGTCTTGCGATACCAAGGCGCGTATACACTCAAAGCCACCTGGATTATGTTGTTCAGACTGCAAAAACCGTATTTGATCAAAGAACAAAATATAACGGATTTGAATTCACTTATGCACCTGAATTAATGAGACACTTTACTGCACGCTTCAAACCTTTATAAGCCTAACCTTTTTACTTGATCCCAAAAATCATCCAGTTCAGTCAATGAAAAATCTTTCATTGACTTATTTAATTTCTTAACTTCCTGCTCAATGAAATTAAATCGTCTGCGAAATTTCAAGTTGGTTTCTCTTAAAATTGATTCAGCATCACCATCGTACCATCGAATCAGATTGACAATCGCAAACAATAAGTCTCCTAATTCTTTTAGTTGATCCTCCCTGTCGGATGAGTCAGCTATTTCATTAATTTCTTCGTGTATCTTTTGAATCACAGGCTCCACCTGATTCCAATCAAAACCAACTCTTGCTGCCCGATTCTGAATCTCCTGGGATTGTGCGAGAGCTGGATATTCATTCGGAACACCTGACAGGACCCCATTATCATCCTTCTTACCATTTTCTGACCGCTCAGTCTCTTTGATTTTTTCCCAATTGGTCAGAACATTCTCCACCCCATCAACCTGCAGTTGGGCAAAAACATGCGGGTGTCTTCGGATTAATTTATCACTGATCCCTTTAATGACATCAGCCATTAAAAAATCACCCTCCTCAGCAGCTATTTGTGCATGCAGGACGATTTGTAAGAGTAGATCTCCTAATTCTTCTTTTAAATGTTCAGGGTTTTCATCATCCAAAGCAGATAAAAGTTCATAAGTCTCTGAGAGTAAATGTGGACGTAAGCTTTTGTGATCTTGTTCCCGATCCCATGGACACCCATCCGGAGCCCGCAAATGAGCAATAATTTCTTGAAATTCTTCAAAGGATGTGCCTTTATCAATCGGTTCTACATACAACGAAGTCAGAATACCAATGTTCTTACTGCGATCAATTTCATAAAGTGGAATACTTTCAATCAATTGTTGCATTGTTCCTGCAGCATGAATTAGTTTTACCGGATGTTCATCAGGATAAACTTCCAATAAAGTTAGTTTCACTTCACCAGCAATCATTCGAGAATATATCTGTGAAATGAGTACAGGCCTGCTGGGGGGGAATTGAGGAAAGTTCGCAGCGGCAACGTCAAAAGCATCCATTAATGTAATACTTGAAAATGGATCCACTTTTAAAGCAGTAAATGTGGGTTCCAGGAAGCTTACAGCCTCAAAAACTCTAACAGGAATATCGCCTTCATTTGCTTTTTTTATAATAAGTGGGCAGGTCATCTCAGCTACAAATGGGTGCCCTGGAACTGCATAAGTTACAGGTATTCCCGCCCTCGCAATTCCAATAATGGAATTAACAATTTCTTCATATACTTTTTCAAATTCGGTAAATTGTTGATAGTAATCATCAAACGAGTTGATTTTTAATCCTTTTGGAAAACCAGCAACGGCAGGATGTTGAGCAGTCCGTAAGTAAATAACGTCCAGCTGATTAATCCACTCCCAGGTCTGCTTAGTGACCAGATCAATATTGCCTGGCCCAAGGCCAATAATAGTTATTCCTTTAAAAGTTTCCACAAAATCCGCCTGAATAAATAGTATATAACTATCTTAAAATGCATCATTTCAAATAAACGGGGTTGTGGGGGTTTTTGACGGGCATCGTTGTCAAAAACACACTGACCTCGAAGATGAAAAGATACCTCAAAATCTTATTCTAATCCTGTTTAATTAAACAATACAGAACCTGACAAATTTATCTCAAGTTCTGTGAATGTTGTAACCAAACAATGACTTAACGTTTTGTATAAGTTGGTGCTTTTCGAGCTCTTTTTAAACCTGGTTTCTTGCGTTCTTTTACACGGGCATCACGAGTGAGAAGACCTGCTTTTCGTAATGATGCCAGATTATCCTCATTCATTTTTACAAATGCACGTGCCAGACCCAAGCGAACTGATTCAGCCTGTCCGGTAACACCACCACCACTCACTTTGACAGTAACATCATAAATACCATTGTCCTGGTTTACTGCATTGAAAGGTGAAAGAATAGAATCCATATCGCCCATTCGGCCGAAATAAACATCTAAAGGTTTTTCATTGATGAGGAACATACCAGAACCAGAAGTAACTCTAACTCGAGCAGTACTCTGTTTTCGGCGGCCAACACCTTCATAATATTGTGCCATAATTCAATCTCCTTTACGCTACGGCTTCTGGTTTTTGAGCTTCGTGTGGATGCTCTGCACCGGCGTAAATTCGTAGGCGTTTAATTAATTTTCGCCCTTGTTTGGTATGAGGGATCATCCCCCAAACTGCTGCACGAATAACACGGTCCGGATAAATATCCATTTGACGGCGCATTGTAACGCTCTTCAAACCACCCGGATATAACGAATGGTGGTGATACATTTTTGTATCCAATCGTTTTTGATCAATATTAAGATCCTTTGCATTGATCACGACAACAAAATCGCCCATATCTACACCTGGCGTATATGTCGGTTTGTGTTTTCCCAACAAATAACTGGCTATCTGCGTGGCCAGGCGTCCGAGTTTCTGATTCTTGGCATCAACCAATAACCAGTCTGATTCGGGGGTGCCTTTTATGACATACGTCTTTTCCACGGTCATCCTTTCTCTTGAACAAAAGGGGTCAATCCTTTTTTTCTAATCTATAATTTGATTTTGATATTGAACCTTTACCAATGTAAGCCCATTTGGGATTGCCAGTCCTGGCATTTGATCAATTTGATGATGTATGCCATCTCTTAATCGATCTATTGTCCAAATTCCTTTTGCAACCTTTACCTGTAAAAAAACGATTCTTCTTACCATGTGATAAAGAAATGCATTTGCTCTGATTTGAAAATGAAATTCATCCTGAACATTTCTCCACTCTGCTTCAAAAATCGTTCTAATTGTGTTACCACCTTTTTTGGGAGGTAATCCGAAAGCAGCGAAATCATGTGTTCCGATCAGTTCTCTTGCCGCTGGTTGAAGTTCCAGGACTGATATTGGAGGCCAAACGCGCCACGCGTATTTTTCACGCAGTGGATCTCGGTTTGGTTGGCAGTAAATGCGGTAATGATAGCAACGGGAAATTGCTTCAAAACGGGGATGAAACACATCATTTGCCATCTTTACCGCATTCGCTGCAACATCCTCAGGTAAATTTGCATTAAGTGCTTTAAGTAGTGCTTCGTTTGAGTGTCTCCATTCAAAATCAAAAGCAATAACTTGACCCGAGGCATGTACTCCGGTATCCGTCCTTCCTGCAGCAAGAATTGATTGACCTTCCCATCCGATTTTTCTCAGGGCATTTTCAATCTCAAGCTGTACGGTGCGGACTTCTCCCTGGCGTTGAAAGCCAAAGAATTTGGACCCATCATAAGCTATTTTTACTTGGTAACGTGCCATTTCTTCCGGTATTCCGGAGGAATTATTCTTCCACCAATTCCAATAAAACCATTTCAGCAGCATCTCCCAATCTGGGACCAAGTTTGAGTACTCGGGTATAACCACCTTTACGGTTCATGAAGCGAGGTGCAATATCATCAAATAATTTTTTCACAATTTCGGGATCATTCCCGAGTCGCGCTGCTACCAGACGGCGTGCATTGACTTTGTCAATATCACTACCCTCGGCGCTGTTGCGCGCAACAGTAATCAGACGTTCAGCTTCTCCACGAATAGATGCTGCTTTTGCACGAGTTGTTTGAATTCGCTCGTGATCAAAAAGCTGCCGGATCATGGTTCGGCGAAGTCCTTTGCGCTGGTCGTTGGTGCGACCAAGTTTGTAACCTGCTACACGATGACGCATAGTTGCTTACTCCGTCTCATCTTCTTCTTCATCATCTTGTTGTAAGAAGCCTTTTTCAATCATTTTTTGGCGTAATTCGTCCAGGCTTTTCTCGCCAAAATTGCGAATCGACATGACTGCCTCTTCACCTTTTTCAAGCAAATCAAGAACATCACCAACGGTGGTTACGCCTGTACGCTTCAAAGAATTGAAGACGCGTACAGATAAATCAAGGTTTTCAATAGGTGTTTCAGCAGCTTCACTGGTCAAACGACTGCCGCCAGTTGGCTCCTGTTCACTACTCACAACAAATGTTTCTTCCGAAATACCAGAAATAAAGCGCAGATGGTCAATTAAAACTTTGGATGCCTCACCAAGTGCTTTTTCTGGCTCAACAGTTCCATCTGTCCAAATTTCAAGTTCCAAACGATCAAAATTGGTACTTTGACCTACTCGAGCTGACCCGACATTGTAGTTTACACGGCGGACGGGACTATAAATTGCATCCACAGGTAATTCACCAATTGGCAAGCGACCACTGCGGTCAGATGCTGGGGAATAACCACGTCCACGTTCCACTGTAAAATCGATCTCTAGCCGAGTTTGATTATTGTCAACAGTAAATAAATACAACTCTGGATTTACTACTTCCACTTCAGCAGGAACTTGAATGTCCGCTGCAGTGACAACCCCTTCACCACGTACTTCCAGGTGTAAATGAGCTGAATCAGAATCATGCAATATTAAGTGCAATTGCTTAATCTGTAGCATCACCTGAATTACATCTTCCCGTACTCCTGGGATATCACTGAACTCATGCAGGACATCCGAAATTCGTACAGAACTGACCGCCGCTCCATCCAGCGAGGAAAGCAGTACTCGGCGTAAAGTATTGCCAAGGGTGACACCGTATCCCCTCTCAAGGGGACTGATGATAAATTTACCGTAATTTCTAGCTTCGGCTTCTCGTTCTACTTTCGGTGTTACCATACTACTTAAGGCGCACATGTTTCACCCCTTCCAGATAACTCAGTGAACTCATTTTTTTTCTCATTACCTTGAGTAATACTCAACGATCAACTGTTCATCAAGGCTGCCATCAATTTCAGCACGTTCTGGGAAGCGAGTGACTTTTCCACTCATCGTTCCTAAATCACGATTGAGCCATAATGAAGGTGCTCTTTTTTCTGCAACTGCAGCCATATCCTTGAAAAATTCAAGTTTTGCTGATTTTTCACGCAAAGTCACAACATCCCCAATTTTCAAAATCATGGATGGAATGTCAGCTTTTGTGCTGTTGACAGTGAAATGGCCATGATTGACAAATTGTCGTGCCTGATTACGGCTATCTGCCAAACCCAGGCGGTAAACAACATTATCAAGACGTAGTTCAAGCATCTGAAGAAAATTCAAACCTGTGAGACCACGCTTTTTCAAAGCATTTGAATAATAACGTTGGAATTGACGCTCCAACACACCATATGTACGGCGAGCACGTTGTTTTGCACGAAGTTGACGTGAATAGTCAGATCCTCTTTCAACACGAGTTGATCGAGAGCGACCATGCATTCCAGGTGCATAATTTCGTTTCTCTATTGCACATTTTGGACTGAAGCAGCGCGCACCCTTCAGGAAGAGTTTTTCTCCTTCGCGCCGACATAATTTACATACCGGACCGGTATATCTAGCCATAACTACCCTCTCTTAATTTGAATTAGACGCGGCGTTTCTTCGGTGGCCGGCAACCATTATGTGCTACCGGAGTAATATCTGCGATCGAACGGACTTTAATGCCCATGCCTTGAATTGCACGGATCGCTGATTCACGACCAGGACCTGGACCCTTGATAATTAAATCCACTTCCTGTACACCCATTTGTTGTGCAGTTTTTAGCGCTTGCTCAGCGGCTAAGCGTGCTGCAAATGGAGTGCTTTTTCGAGAACCCTTAAAACCCGCTGATCCAGAACTCGCCCAACAAACAGTGTTCCCTTGTAAATCTGATACGGTCACAATTGTATTGTTGAATGAAGCAAAAATATGCACCTCCGCAGAGGCCAATTGTCGTTTCACTTTTCGAGCCGAAGCAGTTCGTCTAGCTGTACGTACGTTTTGAGCCATATTTCCTCACTAACCTCAAATTTCAGTTCTCATCTTAATAACCTGTTGTTATCTGGTTGGGTTGCCGCGGTATGTAAGAGGGGGGTTATACCATCCCAACCAATTATCCAACAAGGATTATTTCTTGGTTGCGCCTCTTCGACGTCCACGACCTGCCACAGTACGCTTTGGCCCCTTACGAGTGCGAGCGTTTGTGCGGGTGCGCTGACCACGAACTGGCAAGCTGCGTCTGTGACGTAAACCACGGTAACAGCCAATTTCCACTAATCGCTTGATATTCATTTGCACGGCACGTCGTAAATCACCTTCAACAATAAAATTCTTTGCGATATATTCTCGCAATAAATTTGCATCATCTTCTGTGAGATCTCGTACCCGTGTATCAGGGTTTACCCTAGTCAATGCTAAAATCTCTTTAGCACGAGTCGGTCCAACACCAAAAATATAGGTTAAGGCAACTTCAATGCGCTTATTGCGCGGTAAATCTACACCTTCAATTCTCGCCATAAGTCCTCTTAGCCCTGTCGCTGTTTATGCTTTGGGTTTTCGCAGATCACAATTAATCTGCCATGTCTTTTTACAATTTTGCACTTTGTGCATCTTTTTTTAATCGACGGTGATACTTTCATCACAACTCCTCAATACTAGCTAATTTACAGCCAAAGCCGCAATTATACCTCTTCTTAGATTTTTCGTCCAGGCTTAGTTCCATCCTCAAGTAATGTCAAAATCATTGGTCCATTCTCTGTAATTGCTACAGTGTGTTCATAATGTGCAGTTAAGGAACGATCTGCGGAAATTACTGTCCATTGATCATTCAATACTCGTGTCGCAGGTGTCCCCACCAACACCATGGGTTCCAAAGCAATCGTCATGCCGGGACGAAGGATAATTCCTCTTCCTGGCAACCCATAATTTGGAACCTGCGGCCCTTCGTGCATGTCCCTGCCAACGCCATGTCCTGTATATTCTCGGGTGACAAAAAAACCTTGATCTTCAACAAATTCTTGAATCGCTGACGACACATCACCCACTCGATTTCCAGGTACCATTTGCTCAATGCCAATATACAGTGATTGTTCAGTTACTGATAAAAGCTTTTGAGCAATATCAGTTAATTGGCCAATGGCTACTGTGATGGCGGAATCTGCAACAAAGCCTTCATAAACAGTGCCACAATCCACTGAAACAATATCGCCTTCTTTTAATACTCTTTTTCCAGGAATTCCATGTACTAGTTCTTCATTGATGCTAATCGTTGTACTGGCTGGATAAGGAGTTGCTCCCGGATAGTTCAAAAAAGGTGAATAGACACCATACTTCTTGAGAACAGCATCTGCAGCAGCATTTAATTCACCCGTGGTAACGCCAGGTTGGGCTAAATCCGCAATTGTCTGTAATACTTCGGCGTTAATCTTTCCTGCCGTTCGCATTAACTCGAGTTCTTTTTTGGATTTAATCGAAATCTGACGTTCCCAGGACATCATAAGGAATTACTCCTTAGAATTGCTTCCAATAATTGAGAAGTAACTATCTCAATTGCTTGGGTTCCATCAATTTCAGCTAAAGTTCCATTTTTGCGATAATACTCTATCAATGGCGAAGTTTGTTCCCAATACACATCAATACGTTTTTTGACTGTATCTGCCTTATCATCGACTCGTTGATAGAGCTCACTTTGATCTTTATCACATGTACCTAAGTTGATTGGTGGATTAAATTTCTCATGATAGACATATCCACATTTCGGGCATGTCCACCGCCCACCTAACCGCTCAACAAGTACTTCACCAGGAACATTTATGTATGGCACACAGTCAATTTTTTGATTGTTTTCACTCAACATATTATCAAGTGCTTTAGCTTGAGTTGGAGTCCTTGGAAATCCATCTAACAAAGCCCCATTATTGCAATCCGGACGACCTAAGCGTTCTCGAATCATGGCTATGGTCACATCATCAGGTACTAGAGCTCCACGATCCATGAATGTCTGAGCTAAGTTTCCGAGATCTGTTTGATTTTTCAAATTTTCCCGGAAGATATCACCAGAAGAAACATGCGCAAGATCCAATGTCTTCGATATGATTTGAGCCTGAGTTCCTTTTCCAGCTCCTGGAGGTCCAAGTAATACAATAAACTTTGTCATTAAGTAATTCCTCGGTTATCCCTTGATCAGACTTTCTTCATAACCATGTAACTTAAGTTCAGTCTCAATAATGTTGAATGTGTCACGTACAACACCAACCACAATCAACAAACCTGCAGATTGAATCAAGAAGGGACTGGATCCACCCACACTCTGTGGTAAGAGAAGGTTTACGATGTAAGGTAATACTGCTACCAAACCCAGGAAGAATGCACCAGGAAATGTAATTCGACGTTGAACTTTCGTCAGGTACTTTTGAGTTGGGGCTCCCCGTAATACACCTGGAATCTGAGCACCTTGCCGTTTCAGGTTTTCACCATAGTTCTGCTGGGCAAATAATACATCCGTATAAAAGAAGGTGAATAGTACCACCATCAAAAAGAACATAATTGCATAAGCAAAACTTTGCCCATTGAACAGGTTGTAAATTCCGGTTGTAAAATTAGCCACCCAGGTAGTCTGGCTGTTCATAAAATAGGATGCCAGAATAGCCGGAAATGTAATAATTGATTGAGCAAAAATCAACGGGATCATACCTGCCATATTAACCATTAATGGTAAATTGCTGCGTACTGGCATCGACATTCGGCTGCCAATTCTTCGTCCAGGGAATAAAACTGGTACATGCCGGCGGCCTTGCTGGACAAACACGATAGCAAAGATGGTTAAAACCAGGATAACAATTGTCATCAGGAATAACCACCAGCCATTCTGTTGATCAGAGAATAATCGAACCAGATTGATCGGAATTTGCGCAACAATACCTGCAAAAATGATCAAGGAAAGTCCCTGTTTTGGGATACCATACTCAGAAATCAATTGTCCTAGCCAAATACCAAACATTGTGCCGGCCATCATACTGACTAGAATAGTCAATGTAGGAATAGCACTCGCTCCACTCAACCCAAACTGAAACGTCAATACTGTCTGCCCACCTAATTGTTGTGCCATTGAATTGAAGATATTAATCTGACCCACAGCAGAAAGCAAAGCCATTGGAACAGTCAGGATTACTGTCCAGCGTTCCATCCACTTTTGTCCTTCGCGCGGGTTTTCTTTCATCTTAGCTTCCAATGCTGGAATAATGGGAACTAACAATTGGAGAATAATTTGTGCTGTAATGTAGGGATAAACCCCCATCGCCAGAATGGAAAAATTAGAAATTGTTCCACCTGATAAAAGGTCCAGTAATCCTAAGAGATTACCAGCTGCTCCTCCCTGGCTGACTAATCCAGCGATCACCTCACGGTTGATCCCAGGAACCGGCACGTTGGCTGCCAACCGGTAAATTACCAGCAACAGCAATGTCATTAGTAATTTCTTGCGAATATCTTCTGATTTGAATAAATAGCGCCAAGCGGACCGTTTCATTTGTTGGTCTCCTTTAAAGATTGCATCTACGCAATCAATTCCACTTTTCCACCAGCCGCTTCAATTTTTTGTTGAGCGGATTTTGACACACGTTGAACTTTTACAGTCAAAGGCACCGAAATTTCTCCACGACCAAGAACTACAACTGGATTTGCATTCTTATGCAGCATGTTGTGTTCTACTAACAATGCAGGAGTAATTTCAGTATTAGCTTCAAATTTTGCCAATTGACTAAGATTGATTTCGTTATATTCAACACGGTTTGGGGGGGTGAAACCTTCACCACGCATGAACGGAAGACGCCGGAAAAAAGGCAGATTGCCACCCTGTCGATACAGGTTGCCACCTACACCAGAACGAGAGTTTTGACCCTTTGTTCCTTTACCGGCTGTCTTACCTTTGCCCGCAGAGATACCTCGTCCAACTCTCTTACGAGATTTTCGCGATCCTTCATTGGGGATAAGATCATTCAGTTTCATTCTTCCACCTGCTCTTCAATTGATACAAGATGATTCACTTTTGATAACATACCACGAATGGTTGGATTATCTTCCTGAACCACCGATTGATTCATTTTTCTCAAACCTAATGCACGAACTGTTGCTTTGTGGCGCTCAGAATATCCGATAGCACTTTTAACTAAAGTAATCCGTAACATTTTCTTCTTTACTTCAGTTTTCTTAGGCATTCTTCCTCCGATCCCAGAAAGGTAAAAGTTCCTTCACGGGTTTTCCGCGGCGACTTGCTTCTTCTTCTGGAGATTTTAATTGTTCTAATGCTTCGAAAGTAGCCTTCACAACATTTAGTACATTTGCACTACCCAGTGATTTGGTTAAAATGTCTCGAATTCCAGCTGCTTCTAAAACAGCACGAACACCACCAGCGGCAATAACACCCGTTCCACGAGATGCAGGTTTTAACATAACTCTTGCTCCTGCAACTTTTCCATTTACTAAATGTGGAATTGTTGTGTTATACACTGCAACGGATCGCATGTTCTTGTGTGCTCGTTCTGTTGCTTTTCGCATGGCGTCAGGAACGGCGTTGGCTTTACCAACACCAAGACCAACTCGACCATTATTATCACCAGCCACAATCGCTACACGAAACTGGAATCGGCGACCACCTTTTACAACTTTGGCCACACGGGCAATTTCGATTACGCGTTCATCATATTGTTGTTCCATACCAAGAAATTCTTTCTTTTCCATATGTCAGGCCCTTTCTTTTCCTAAAACTCCAAGCCAGCCTCGCGGGCTGCCTCTGCGAGAGCCTTAATTCGGCCGATGTAGCGAAAACCACCACGATCAAAAACGACTTTAGTGATTCCTTTTTCTTTCGCACGTTCTGCCACGAGCTTACCAACCAGGCGAGATTTTTCAGTCTTGGTTTTACCGTCAACCTGATCACGCAATGCATGATCAATACTTGAAGCAGCAGCCATTGTATGGCCTGCCAGATCATCAATCACCTGGGCGTAAATTTCTTCACTACTGCGAAAAACTGCCAAACGAGGGCGTTCTGCATTACCACTGATATATTTACGCACACGTGCATGCCTTCGCAAACGTTGTTCTTTACGACTCAGCTTTGCCATTTACGTTCACCTATTCTATTTCTTTCCAGACTTACCAGCTTTACGGCGAATTCGCTCACCCTGATAGAATATTCCCTTACCTTTGTAAGGTTCCACTGGGCGAATCTTGCGAATATTTGCCGCTACCTGACCAACCTGCTGTTTGTCGAATCCCATAACTTTGATGAGTCCAGCACGGGCTTCAACTTCAAAGCTTATGCCTTCCGGTGGTTCAACTTCCTTTGGATGGGAATATCCAACATACAGCACCAGGTTCTTACCATTCATATCGGCGCGGTAACCAACACCTTGAACCTGTAAAACACGGGTGAAGCCTTCGCTTACACCTGTTACCATATTACTAATTAATGCCCGGGTCGTTCCATGTAAAGAGCGATAAGTTGCTTCTTCAGCCAAGCGGGAGACAATAATTTCATTGCCTTCATGTTCAATTTTGACTTCCGGGTTGAATTCATAGGATAATTCACCCTTAGGTCCTTTGACATGTACATGTAGGCCTTTGACTTTAACTTCTACACCAGCCGGAACGGTTACCGGTAAACGTCCTATACGCGACACGTTCTACCTCCTTGACATCCAGGATTACCAGACTTTACAGAGTAGTTCACCACCAACATTTAGCTGGCGGGCACGCTGCCCTGTCATCACACCCTTAGGTGTGGAAAGAATGGATATGCCCATTCCTGAGAGAACCCACGGAATGTCTTGTTTCTTTGTATAGTATCGGCGGCCAGGACGACTTACACGCTGTATCCCGGTAATCACCGGTCGTTTGAAACGACGTTCACCAACATATTTTAATTTGACTCTCAATGATGCCAAATAGGGCTTTTCACCTTCAACCACTTCGAAGTCCTCAATGTAGCCCTCTTCCTTCAGGATCCTTGCGATTTCCATTTTCAATTTTGTATTTGGCATCGCAACTGCTGCCTGTTGGATCATCAAACCATTGCGAATACGTGTCAGCATATCGGCAATTGGATCGTTAATACTCATGCTAATACCTCCACTTGAGAACTACCACGATGATTTCTTAATGCCTGGAATTTGACCTTCCAACGATAACTCGCGGAAGCAAATACGACACAGACCAAATCGACGAATAAAACCACGCGGGCGAGCACACTTAGTACAGCGATTTCGCACCTGCACAGCAAATTTTCGTCGTTTTTCACGATATTCCATACACTTCTTTGCCATATTAGTCCTTTCTGAATGGCATACCTAACAAACCCAATAGTAATCGAGCATGATCATCGTTATTTGCAGTGGTTACAATAGTGATTTCCAATCCACGAACTTTGTCAACTTTGTCAAAGTCAATTTCAGGAAAGATCAATTGTTCCCGCAAACCAAGGGTATAGTTTCCGCGACCATCAAATGAATCAGCAGATATACCGCGAAAGTCACGGACACGCGGGAGAGCAATATTTAGCAGGCGATCTAAGAAAGCCCACATGCGTTCTCCTCGCAACGTTACTTTTGCACCAATTTCTCGACCTTCTCGAAGCTTGAAAGCAGCAATACTTTTAGAAGCTTTGGTAACAACTGGTTGTTGCCCGGTAATCGTTCTCAAATCATTTACCGCAGCGTCCAAAGCTTTGGGGTTATCTAAAACTTCACCCAAACCGATATTGACAGCGATTTTGTTAATCCGAGGTAATTCATTCGGGTTTGTAAAACCTAATTCCTTCATCAGAACAGGCGCTACTACATTTTGATACTTTTCTCTTAATGAATTCATACTCTTGCTCCCAGATGGCCTATTCATCAATTAATGCATTGCATTTTTTGCAAATTCTTGACTTCTTTTCACCTTGGTCTGATTTTCCGACACGAGCTGGTTTTCCACATTTGGGGCAAACTAACATCACATTGGAAATATCAATCGATGATTCGAAGCGTACCATACCAGGGTTAATGGTTCGGCCTTGAGACTGAACTTGTTTCTGATGTTTGCTGCGCAAATTGACACCTTGCACAACAACACGATGATCTTCAGTCAAAACCTTAATGACCTCTCCCTTTTTACCTTTATCTTCAGAGCGACCTGTAACAACTACTACATTATCGCCTTTACGAATTTTTGTACTCATTGGCTATACTCCTACCATTTTCCTAAAGTGCTTCCGGAGCCAGTGAGACGATCTTCATAAAGCCCTTTTCACGTAATTCACGTGCAACTGGCCCAAAGATACGGGTCCCTTTTGGATTCTGCGTTTCGCCATCTAGTATTACGGCTGCATTATCATCAAACCGGATGGTGGAACCATCTTCACGACGCCATTCTTTTGCACAACGCACAATTACTGCCTTGACAATATCACTCTTCTTAACAGAACCTTGTGGGGTTGCAGATTTTACTGTCGCGACAACTATATCTCCAACTCGACCATAATGAACGACTGAGCCACCCATTACATGGATAACCAAAAGTTCCTTAGCTCCGGTATTGTCAGCAACTTTTAATCTGGATTCTACCTGGATCATATCTATTCTCCTTCAACTATCTTGCCAGCATCTGCTGGTTCGCCAGTAGGACGAACAATAGATTGCACAACCCAGCGTTTTTCTTTGGAAAGCGGGCGGCTTTCCACAATTGAGACCTTGTCACCAACACTACATCCTAATTCATCATGCGCTTTATAGCGTTTTTTGCTATGAACCACTTTTTGGTAAAGAGGATGACGAAAAGTGCTTGTAACTTCAACAATCACGGTCTTCATCATTTTGTCGCTGGTAACAACACCCGTTAATCGACGTCGACTATTCATGCTTCACCTTCCTGCGCTCGTTCCAATTCGCGTTGATGGAGAATTGTCTCCAATTGGGCGATTTGACGACGAACTCTTTTAAATCGACTCGTATCTGTTAACTGACCGGTAATAACTTGAAATCTCAAATTCATTAATTCCTGGTGGGTATCATCGATACGGCTTCGAATTTCTTCGTCAGACATGTTTCGAATATCAGCTGTTTTCATTCTTCTTGTTCTCCTACTACTTGTTCAGTACGGCTAACAACTTTCGTTTTAATTCCGAACTTAAAACTAGCTTGATTCAGAGCATGCAAAGCAGCTTCTTCAGGAACACCAGCTAACTCGAACATAATACGACCTGGACGTACGACCGCCACCCAATATTCCACATTACCCTTACCTTTACCCATACGGGTTTCGGCAGCTTTTTTAGTATATGGTTTATCTGGGAAGATTCGGATCCAAACCTTACCACGTCGTTTCATATAACGCACAATCGCTCTTCGGGCAGCTTCGATTTGACGGGCTGAAACATAACCTGGTTCAAGTGCTTGTAAACCATAGTCACCATTCAGTAACTCCGCTCCACGCAACGCTTTTCCGCGCATACGACCACGCATTTGCTTACGCCACTTAACACGTTTTGGCATCAACATAGCTATTAATTCTCCTTACTACTCACTGACGTATACGCCTTCGGTGCGTTCGAATTTCTCTTCCGCCTCGGGCAAAACGTCGCCTTTGTAAATCCATACTTTAATACCGATTTGACCGTAAGTAGTCGAGGCTTCATATCGGGCAAAATCAATGTCTGCCCGTAATGTCTGTAAAGGTACTCGACCTTCTCGCAACCAGACAGTACGTGCCATTTCAGCACCAGCCAGACGACCAGCTACCTGAATTTTGCAACCTTTTCCGCCCTGTCGAATTGCCTGGCTGATCGCACGTTTCATCGCACGACGGTAAGCAACACGACGTTCAATTTGTCCGGCAATGTTAATTGCTACCAGGTAAGCATCCAGATCAGGATTTTTAATTTCTTTGATATCCAAATCTACCTTTTGCCCGGTTAAGGTTTCTAAATCACCTCGGACTTTTTTGACATTATCACCTTTACGACCAATCAAAATCCCTGGTTTTGCTGTGTGGACAATCACGCGAATTTTACTTGGGAAGCGCTCGATCTCAATTCGAGATACACCAGCTTTCACAGAGTATTCCTTCAACATCTTTCGAATAGAAAGATCTTGATTCAGGTGTTCGCCATAGTCACTATTCTTAGCAAACCATCTGGCATCCCAGGGTTGAATGATACCTAATCGGTAACCAATCGGATGAACTTTTCGACCCATATTATCTCCTACATTTCCTTTGTCAACTTATGATCGCTCAGGTCTTATTACCGCTCGCGTAAGACCACATTTACATGTGATGTACGACGTAAAATCGGCTTGAACCTGCCACGTGCACCGAAGCGACGCCAACGACGTGTGGGTGCTTCATCTGCGGTGATCATATAAACAAATAAGTCATCCCGGCTAATACCGAAATTTTCTTCTGCGTTAGAAACAGCTGAAATCAACAATTTTTCCACAGGTTTAGCTGCACTTTTTTGTAAGAACTTCAACACATTGATTGCTTCCACCACAGGTTTTCCACGCACGGTGTCCACTACAAGGCGAACTTTCTGCGCTGAAATCGATAAGTAGCTTAATTTTGCACGAATGTCTGTTGCCATATTCTATCTCCCTCTCGAAGATTTTTCAGCAACGTGACCGCGGAAAGTACGTGTTGGTGCGAATTCGCCTAAACGATGACCCACCATGTTCTCGGTTATATAAATCGGAACGTGACGGCGACCATCGTGGACGGCAATTGTATGTCCCAGCATTTGCGGGAAAATTACACTTGCACGGCTCCAGGTACGAACCACCTTTTTCTCTCCACGGGCATTCATCTGCTCAATTTTCTTAAGTAATTTTGGCTCAACAAATGGCCCTTTTTTCAACGATCGAGACATAATTATCCTCTCAAACCTTTAGCATCTTTCTATCCGCGTTTGCCGCTTGAGCGGCGACGAACAATATACTTGCTCGTACTTTTATTCCGGCGGGTCTTATAGCCCAAAGTTGGTTTACCCCAGGGAGTTTTTGGTCCCGGCATACCAACAGGTGAACGACCTTCACCACCACCATGTGGATGGTCCCTCGGAGACATTGCTGTACCACGTACAGATGGGCGGATACCAAGATGACGCTTGCGACCAGCTTTTCCAAGCTTGATGTTCTTATGGTCCAGATTTCCTACCTGACCGACAGTTGCATAACATACCTGTCGTACCAATCGAACTTCACCGGATGGCAAACGAACTTGAGCGTAATCACCTTCTTTTGCCAATAACTGTGCTGCAGTACCTGCGGATCTAACCATCTGACCACCACGTCCTTCTTTAAGCTCAACATTATGGATCATTGTTCCTAAAGGAATACGTGAAATGGGCAAGCTATTACCAGGGCGAATATCAGCTTCAGACCCTGATACAACGGTATCACCAACCTTCAAACCAACCGGCGCAAGGATATAGCGTTTTTCACCATCGTTGTAAGTCAAAAGAGCAATACGAGCTGTTCGGTTTGGATCATATTCAATCGCACTTACGGAGGCTGGAATATTACGTTTATCACGTTTGAAATCAATCAAGCGGATATATCGTTTATGTCCACCACCACGATGTCGAACTGTGATACGACCATAAGAATTGCGGCCAGAATGAGCTTTTCGAATTACAATTAATGATCGTTCTGGTTTTGATTTGGTGATTTCTTCAAAACTGTACCCGGTCATATTTCGCTGACCTGGGGTTACTGGTTTATAAATCTTAATAGCCATTATTCAACCCCTTCAAAGATCGCAATATTGTCTTCTGGTGCCAGAGTGACGATTGCTTTCTTGTAACCAGGATTGCGAACTGCTAATCTTCGGCTACGAGCTCTTCGTGTGCGTTTTGCAGGAACGTTTACAATGTTCACTTTTACAACTTTAACATCAAAGATTTGCTCAACTGCATCTTTAACCATTGTTCGGGTTGAGTCACCAGTCACTTCAAAAACGTATTGATGTAATTTGTTTACCTGGTAATTGGTTTTTTCTGTCACCAAAGGACGGCGGAGAATTTCATAAATAGATGTCATTGTTTCCTCCTACCTACCCAGAAAACTTTCTACTAAACTCAGAGAATCCAGAGGAACTATCACTTTCTGATATTTCATAAGATCACGGATATTGATGTAATTTGCTAAAAGCACCTTAGTTCCTGGCAGGTTATTGCTTGTGCGAATAACTTCCTCGAAGGTTGCTTTTGCCGGGATCAAAACCAATGCAGTATCCTGTCCAACGAGGTTAGTCAAAACACTAGCCATTACACGGGTTTTTGCTTCCGGTAAATTAAAATTATCAATGATCACAATTGAGTTCTCTGATGCTTTTACGGACAGTGCAGAACGCAGGGCAGCATGACGCATTTTTCGCGGCATTGCCTGGGCGTACGAACGTGGATGGGGAGTATGGATGCGGCCACCGCCTTTCCACTGCGCAGCACGAATGGAACCTTGACGAGCACGGCCTGTGCCTTTTTGACGCCATGGTTTACGACCACCACCAGCAACTTCATTACGAGTTTTGGTGGCATGAGTGCCCAAACGAGCGTTCGCGAGTTGGCGAACCAATGCCTGGTGCATTAAATCAACGTTTATTGGGGCTTCAAAAATTGCGGGTGATAACTCCACAGTTTTAACTTTTTTACCCTCAATGTTTAAGACATCTGCTTGCATAGTCTCTCAGCTCCCTTAGTTCTTTCGTGTCTCTTTAACCATAACCACCCCGCCTCTTGGTCCTGGTACAGATCCGCGCACACCTATCAGATTCCGTTCTGGATCTAGCAGAACCACTTTTAAGTTTTGCGAAGTTACGCGCTCATCACCCATATGTCCTGGGCCACGTGCGCCTTTATAGACACGACCTGGAGTCGTTCCTGCACCTCGAGAACCTGGCGCGCGGTGTCGATCCGATTGACCATGGGTCTTTGGACCGCCACGGAAATGGTAACGTTTCACAGCACCTGCGAAACCTTTTCCCTTTGAGGTACCGACTACATCAACATACTCACCAACTGTAAATACATCAACAGACAATTTATCGCCTTCTTTTTCCACTGGGGTTTTAACGCGAAATTCGCGCAAAAACCGAAGAGGAGGTAAATTCAGATTAGTGCGATTCAAATGTCCTTTTTGTCCGTTGGTCAAGCGTTTTGGTTTTACCTCGCCATAACCTAGTTGTACAGCAGTGTAGCCATCACGTTCTTCTGTACGTACCTGGGTTACATAGCAAGGCCCAGCCTCGATAACGGTTACCGGAATTGCGGCACCATTTTCATCGAAAATCTGGGTCATACCGATTTTCTTGCCAATTAGCCCTTTCAACATATCAGTTTTCTCCTTATTTATTGATTTGCCAGGACTGTCAGCTTGGGCTAAGCTGCATCATCCCCGTATACTGAGCAGTTAATTGTCCGCTGCAAAACTCCGCATTTTTTCCAGTTCGCGCACAAAACAACTCTTACTCAGCCTAAGCGAAACGGGTTTCGTTAAACCCGCAACCTTACAAATATATCATGATTCTTACGTTTTGAGAAGGATAGCAAGTATCGCTGCCATCCTTCTCGGATTTTTTACCTATTTAAAGTACTGGTTGTTGCTATATTTTTATTTCAATATCAACGCCGGCAGGTAAATTTAACCGCATCAGCATGTCAATCGTTTTTGAATCTGGTTCCAAAACATCAATCAGACGATTGTGTGTGCGAATCTCAAAATGTTCATGTGAATCTTTATCGATGAAGGATGATCTTCGAACAGTAAAGCGTTCTTTTTTTGTTGGCAAAGGAACTGGTCCGACAACTTTTGCGCCTGATCGTTCAGCAGTATCTACAATGCGTTTCGCTGATTGATCAAGAACACGATGGTCATAAGCCTTAAGACGAATACGAATACGTTGTTTAGCCATTTAACACCTACTTAAGAATCTTTGTGATCACGCCAGCGCCCACAGTCAGGCCGCCTTCGCGTATAGCAAATTTTGAACCCTGTTCCAAGGCAACCGGGACGATCAGTTCGACCATCATGTTGACATTGTCACCAGGCATTACCATTTCCACACCTT
>Ga0209347_1002718_pt1 | contig 22480 bp, 22 predicted proteins | sample AutmiccommuBRH23_FD_187382 | JGI IMG/M metagenome (GOLD analysis project Ga0209347, IMG submission 187382) | Deep subsurface microbial communities from Mt. Terri, Switzerland - Autotrophic microbial communities BRH/23 (SPAdes) (version 2) | ecosystem: Environmental > Aquatic > Deep subsurface >...
GGTGCTTAGAGGATTATCCTCCTAACTTACTTAAATGGAGGTTTGCAGGATGGATGATAATACTTTGAATGTTAAATTGCCAAAGGATTTAACACATGCATTGAATATAGTCTCTGAACATACGGGTGTATCAAAAAATGAAATTGTTATATTATCATTGGTTTCATTTCTTTCCGACCCGGGTCGAATTTCCAGAACTGATGACTCCATAAATATTTCAAAAAAAGAAGATAAATACCTTCATTAAAGACACAGCCCGTATTAAAAGTAATACCCGCTTATCCCCAATTTATTGTGCCGCCACAAGGAAATGCTTACAAGTAGTGCTGCTACATATTTATATTCATGCAACAAATAAAACATAAATAAAACCGCCATAACTAGCTGCCTAAATAGTTTTTTTAAAATACCGGTGCATTATTTTTACAACAAGAAAGGGTTTGCGAAAATTCGCAAACCCTTTAGTTTCAATGGTCGGAGCGACAAGATTTGAACTTGCGACCTCTACCACCCCAAGGTAGCGCTCTACCAAGCTGAGCCACGCCCCGACAAGCTTTTGTTTTTAGTGACAAAGTATATTCTACCCTATTAAACAGCTATTTGTCAAGCGTATTTAGTTGGTCAGTTGGACAGTTGGTTAGTTGGTTAGGGTTGAGGTTAGCAAGCAGTTGAAGCTTCTTCTGCCCCATCCAGGTCGAACTTGCTGTGGATAGAGGTTACGGCGTTATGAGCTTCATCTTGTTTAATAATACAGGATACTTTTATTTCTGAAGTGCTTATCATTTGGATGTTAATTCCTGCATCCGCTAATGCCTCAAACATGGCCGCCGCGACTCCCGGGTTACTGACCATACCTGCACCCACAATAGATACCTTAGCTACGTTACTATCATAGGTAAAGCCTTTTGCCCCTATCTCTTCCTTAATTATTTCCATGGTCTGAAGAGCTTTCGCCAAATCGTCCTGGGCAATGGTGAAACTTATATCATTTACATCATTTCTATTAGCACTTTGAATAATCATGTCTACGTTAACATTCTGAGATGCTAGGGTGCAAAATAATTTCTGTGCAATACCCGGTTGGTCCGGCACATCAAATAAAGCCATTTTTACTACATTTAAATCATGAGCCACTCCGCTCACCAACATTTCTTTCTCCATCGAGCCAACCTCCTGTACAATAGTTCCCAACTTTTTATTAAAGCTTGAGCGAACATGCAGTTTTACCTGATGCTGCTTTGCAAATTCTACCGCTCTAGGCTGCAATACAACTGCACCTAAACTTGCCAGTTCCAACATTTCGTCATAGGAAATACTATTCAATTTTTGAGCCCGGGGCACAACCCTGGGATCACAGGTGTAAACGCCTTCTACGTCCGTAAATATTTCACAAACGTCAGCCTTAACTGCAGCAGCTAATGCCACCGCCGTAGTATCCGAACCACCCCGTCCGAGAGTGGCAATATCTCCTTTGGCGTTACGCCCTTGGAAACCGGCTACCACAAGAATTTTATCCTGGCTTAATTCCCGCTCCAATCTTTCCGTATCCACTGCCATGATTTTTGCTTTGGAGTAGACTTCATTGGTGGATACGCCTGCTTGGGGACCGGTTAAGGAAACTACTTTTTCCCCCATACTATCAATTGCCATAGCAAGTAATGCTATGGATATCTGTTCTCCGGTTGAAAGCAGCATATCCATTTCCCGATCTGAGGGACTGGCATTTAATTGATTTGCCATTGCTATTAGATCGTCAGTGGTATCCCCCATAGCTGAAACAACTACAATCACGTTGTTTCCTGCACGTTTTGTTTCGACCACCCGTTTGGCAACTCTTGTAATTCTTTCCGGATTTGCAACAGAACTTCCGCCAAATTTTTGTACTACCAGCACGATGTCCACTCCCCCTTATGTTGAATCTCAACCCCTTTTGGACAAGCAGTTAAGTATTGTAAACTACAAGCCACTCCCGCTTGGGAGAATGCCTGTTTCATACTATCTCCTATAACCTTTATCTTGTTCTTGTTATTTACAAAAGCAATTACCGTTGGCCCAGCACCGCTTAAGGCCACAGCCAAGGCTCCCTGTTCCTTAGCAGCGGCAAATACGTCCTGCATCCCCGGCACTAAGTTTAAGCGGTATGGTTGATGCAGTTTATCATCCATCATCTGCCCCAGCAAGTCATAATCTTTTTCAATTAGGGCCAATACCAGCAAGCTGGCCCTGCCGACATTAAATACCGCATCATTAATGGGCACCTGTTCGGGTAAAATATCCCGAGCAACCCTGGTAGAAAGGCTGAACTGGGGCACGGCCAAAACTAAATCTATGTCCTTGGGCGGGTCAATTCGCCTGTAGATTTGCTGGTCATCTAAATTGGCTGATACCACTATACCGCCTAGCATTGCAGGAGCAACATTGTCGGGATGCCCTTCGAACTTCGCCGCCATTTGTAATAATTTATCTTTGGATAATTTATTTCCAATCAACTGGTTTGCAGCGACCAAACCGCCAACGATGGCCGAAGCGCTGCTTCCCATTCCCCGGGAGGTAGGAATATTAATAGTTTGACGGATTGATAACCCTTTTGGGAAATACCCCACTACCTTAAAAACCTGTTTGGCCGCCTGGTATACCACATTTCGCTGGTCTAAAGGAATGTAGCCGGCATCTTGTCCCAACGCCTCAATTTTCAGGCCCTGCCGGCTTTCCTTCATCTCCAGATAATTATACAGTCTTAATGCCATTCCAATAGTGTCAAATCCTGGTCCCATATTCGCCGTAGTTGCCGGCACCCTAACTTTTACCATACCCGTCTCCTGTCTTCTTTCATCGTCTCCTGCTCTTAATCTTTTGCCCTTGACCTTCTCCTGCTTCTTGCTTCCTGCCTCCTGCTTCCTGAATCAGCTATTAACAATCTCCAACACCGCTGCTTCATCGGCAGGAACGGAATAAGGCTGAGAAACCTGCTTAATGGCCGTATCGGGGTCCTTTAAGCCGTTTCCTGTCAGCACGCAGACTACCGTATCTTCCTTATTGAACAGACCTTGTTTGGCCTCTTTAATAACACCGGCAACAGATGCTGCTGATGCGGGTTCTGCAAAGACGCCTTCTTTTTGTGCTAACAATCGCTGGGCCGCTAAAATTTCTCCATCAGTAACCATCTTGATAAAACCACCGGAATTTTCGGCTGCTTCAACAGCACTCTTCCAGCTGGCAGGATTACCTATTCGAATAGCGGTCGCTACAGTTTCAGGCTGTTCCACCACTTTATCTAGAACGATGGGAGCTGCACCGGCTGCTTGAAAACCAATCATTTTAGGCAAGTTCTTTGAACGTCCTGCTTCTTGATAACGACGGAAACCCCGCCAATAGGCAGTAATATTACCGGCATTACCTACGGGAATTGCCAAGTACTGAGGTGCATCACCCAAAACATCACAAATTTCATAAGCGCCAGTGGTCTGTCCCTCAATGCGATAAGGATTGAGAGAGTTTACCAAGGTTATGGCATTTTTTTCAGTAATACTGCGTACAATGTTTAACGCATCATCAAAGTTTCCTTGAATGGCAATCACTTTGGCACCATAGATTAAGGCCTGGGCCAGCTTACCTAAAGCTATATTTCCTTCGGGTATTACGACGCTGCAGGTTAAGCCGCAGCGTGCTGCATAGGCGGCGGCAGCCGCAGAGGTATTTCCGGTAGAGGCGCACATAATAGATGTGGAGCCATCTTCCACCGCCTTGGCAACTGCCATAACCATTCCCCGATCCTTAAATGAACCGGTAGGGTTTAACCCCTCATATTTGACGTAAATATTGACGCCTAATTCTTCAGACAAATTATTTGCCCTAATTAGGGGCGTATTTCCTTCTTTTAAAGAAATCAGCGGTGTTTTTTCCGTGACCGGCAGATATTCTTTATAAGTTTCTAATAGTCCAGCCCAAGCCATTATTCATCCTCTCCTTCAACCCTTATTACGTTTGCTATGTCCTTGGTTATTGACATACCCTTAATGATGGACAATGCATCCTGTAAATTTTGTTCCTTTACTTTATGAGTAATCAAAACTACCTCTGCCAAGTCTTCAACATTCCTCTTTTGAATTACCGTTGCAATACTCACCTTTTGGTTACCAAGGACGCTGGCAATACTTGCTAAAACGCCCGGCTCATCTTTTACTATTAAGCGCAGGTAATACTTGGAGGTTATATCACCAATTGGCTTAATCTCCTTCTCTTCATAACAAGTACAACTGATACGGCCGGTGACGTTACTCTGAATATTTCTTGCCACTTCTATAACATCAGCCACCACCGCACTGGCAGTGGGTAGTTCTCCGGCGCCCGGGCCGTAAAACATGGTTTCACCTACGGCGTCTCCGGTAACAAAAATGGCATTAAATGCATCATTAACTGCTGCCAGGGGATGGGCATTAGGGATAAATACGGGATGCACCCTGACTTCTACCTGTCCTTCCAGGTCTTTGGCAATACCCAGCAGTTTCAGTGTATAACCCAACTCATTGGCGTATTTAATATCCATAGGGCTAATTTTAGTAATTCCCTCAACATAAACGTCCTGATAGGTTACCCTTGTATTGAAAGCCACTGAAGCTAAAATGGCTGTTTTTCTCGCGGCATCCAATCCTTCTATGTCCGAAGTAGGATCTGCTTCTGCATAACCTAACTGCTGCGCTTCGGAAAGCACATCATTGAAGTCTCGACCTTCCTTGGTCATTTTGGTAAGAATAAAGTTGGTAGTACCGTTTATAATACCCATTACGCCGCTGACCCTGTTTGCAGCCAAGCACTGCTTTAAGGGACGAATAATGGGAATTCCTCCCGCCACACTGGCTTCAAAGAACAAGTCAGTATGATGCTCTTTTTCAGCATCAAATAATTCTTTTCCGTGCTCCGCGATTAAGTCCTTATTAGCGGTCACTACATGTTTTCCTCCACGCAGCGCCTTTAGGATATAGGTCTGGGCCGGTTCAATTCCACCCATTACCTCTACTACAATATCAATGTCCTGGTTATCCAATACTTCCTCTACGTTATCGGTTAGCACGCCCGGAGCAATTTTAATATTTCTCTCTTTATTTATGTTATTAACAACAATTTTCTCAACACTTATGGACGCACCTACCCGGGAAGCAATGGCATCCGCATTTTGAGTTAATACCTTATAAACGCCGGTTCCAACTGTACCAAGACCCAACATTCCAACTCTAATAGTTTTCCCCATTTTCTATTAGCACCTCTCTTATTCTAAGTTTCAGTTACCGTTCATTATGTCTGGCCGACCAGATCAACTTTCTTAACCCCGGTTATTTCCGCCAGCTTCTCAATCATTTCATCAATATGCATATGCATTTCGCCAATGTCAATAGAAATGGATACGTTGGCTACTCCTTGCAACGGAATATTTTGGTTAATTGTCAGCACATTGCCCTGAGCATTGGCGATGGTATTTAAAAGTCTAGACAACACCCCAGCTTTATGTTCCAACAGCATACTAATAGTTATAATTTGTTCTTTACTGGCATTGTGAAAAGAAAAAATACCGTCTCTATATTTGTAGAAAGCACTGCGGCTTAAGCTGACTTTACTTACCGCCTCATGAATAGTATTGGCTTCACCCCTGGCCAAAAGTTCCTTGGCTTGGGCCGTTTTAACAATAGCTTCAGGTAAAATTGCAGCATCTACAATATAAAGCTTTTTACCATACGGACACATTATTATCCACCCGCCTTTTGTCCTTCTACAAAATACATCAATGCGTGTACGATAGACATTATAGCATAAGAAGCCCAGGCAGAAAAGATGTTTTTTAAATTATTAGCGTTAACTGCTACTACTGTTAAAAAGATAATAACGGAGGTTGAAGAAAAATCCTTCAAACCTCCGTTATTGTCGTTATTTATTCAATGCTTGGTCCAAGTCTGTTTTTAGGTCTTCAATGTCCTCTATTCCCACCGACAGCCTCACTAAATCATCAGAAACACCGGATGCTTTTCTTTCTTCTGATGTTAACTGCTGGTGAGTTGTGGTGGCCGGATGGATCACTAATGATTTAGCATCACCCACGTTGGCCAAATGACTAAAGACATTTAACGCGTCAATAAAGCGTCTGCCCGCCTCCAGACCACCTTTAAGGCCGAAGGTGAGTATTGCCCCGTAGCCGTTGGTGAGATAGGCTTTGGCATTTCCATGGGTCTCATGGCTGCTTAGGCCAGGGTAGTTTACCCAGCTTACTTTTGGATGTTCTACTAAAAATTTGGCCAAGGCCAGAGCATTATCGCTATGGCGCTGCATTCTCAGCGGTAGAGTTTCCAATCCCTGCAGGAATAGAAAAGAATTAAAGGGACTAATGGAAGCTCCTAAGTCACGCAGTAGCTGAACTCTAGCCATTACTATATATGCTGCCGGGCCAAAGGTTTCAGTGTAACTTACGCCGTTATAGCTTGGGTCCGGTTCGGTTAAATCAGAAAATTTGCCGTTGTCCCAGTTAAACTTGCCGGAATCAACAATAATTCCGCCGATGCTGGTTCCGTGTCCACCGATAAACTTGGTGGCGGAATGGATAAGTATGTGGACTCCATAATCAAAAGGTTTACAGAGGTATGGAGTTGCAAAGGTATTATCCACTATAAGAGGTACCCCTGCCTCCTCAGCAATTTTCGAAAGTCCCGCAAAGTCCGGAACATCCAATTTGGGATTTCCAATGGTTTCTACGTAAACGCCGCGGGTCTTATCATTGATGGCGGCACGAAAATCCTCCGGGTCAACGGAATTTACGAATCTTACTTTAATGCCAAGTTTAGGTAAAGTTGTTGCAAATAGATTATAGGTCCCGCCATAAAGACTGGTAGAAGCAACTATTTCTTGGCCGGCGGAAGCAATGTTGCAAATAGCAAGGGTGATAGCCGCCTGCCCTGAGGAAGTGGCTAATGCACCTACACCACCCTCCAGCGCAGCTACCCGCTGCTCGAAAACATCAGTGGTCGGATTCATAATACGCGTATATATGTTTCCCGCTTCTTCTAAACCGAATAATCTTGCCGCATGGTCGGAATCCTTGAACACATATGATGTTGTTTGGTAAATCGGTACTGCCCGGGACCCTGTAGCAGGGTCCGGCTCTTGGCCTGCATGTACAGCCAACGTATCAAACTTATAATCTTTGCTCATCTTGATGACCTCCTGTTAAAATAGTTTGTTTTTAAGTAAGAAAAACTATGGCTTACCCTTTGAAAGTGACATTTTAGATAAGATATAATAAAAGCCTCTTCTGGTGAGAAGAGGTTTATTACACATACCTCCTTATCTCACAGGGTAATCCTGTAGGAATTAGCACCTTTCCCGTTTTCTGAGAAGGTTGCCGAGCTTCATAGGGCCAGTCCCTCCACCACTCTTGATAAGATTCAAAGCATTTTGTAATTTGTTAATACTAATATACATGTCTTATTATTAAAAGTCAAGCAAAAACATCGGAATACAGGTAATTAAATTCGTCCGCCATAAATTAATGTTTACTCGTTAGAAATGGTCGGCAGCAGATTACTCATTTCAAGGGCGGTGACTCCGGCATCCCAGCCCTTATTACCAGCTTTAGTGCCGGCCCGTTCAATAGCCTGCTCAATAGTATCAGAAGTAATAACGCCGAATACTACCGGTTTCCCGGTATCCAAGCCCACTTTGGCAATTCCTTTGGACACTTCATTGGCAACAAAATCAAAATGAGGCGTAGCTCCCCGAATTACTGTTCCGAGGCATATTACCGCATCATAATCCTTGGCAGCCATCGCTTGGGCAACAAGCGGAATTTCAAAGGCACCCGGAACCCAAGCCACTTCAACATCGTCATCTTCAACGCCATGGCGCTTTAATGCATCTAATGCTCCGTCAAGCAGCTTACCAGTAATAAATTCGTTAAACCTTCCAACTACAATGCCAAACCTTTTCCCTTTACCTAACAGTTTTCCTTCAAATATCTTCATTTGTTATTTCCCCCTTTTAACTGCTCAATAAATGCCCCAGCTTTGTTTTTTTAGTGCTTAAATAAAATTTATTAGTTTCCACCGGACACACTTCAATGGGCACCCGTTCAACTACTTCCAAGCCGTAACCTTCTAACCCTTTGATTTTTCTTGGGTTGTTTGTCATTAATTTAATTTTCTTCAGTCCAACGTCGGCCAGTATCTGGGCCCCAATTCCATAATCCCGCAAGTCTGCATCAAATCCAAGGGCCTCGTTGGCTTCCACAGTATCTTTACCTTCATCCTGCAATTTATAAGCCCTTATTTTATTAACCAAACCAATGCCTCGGCCCTCCTGACGCATGTAAAGGAGCACTCCGCGCCCTTCTTCTTCGATTTTGCGCATGGCGGTGGCCAACTGGTCGCCGCAGTCGCATCGTTTGGAACCGAAAACATCTCCGGTCAGACATTCGGAATGGACCCTGACTAAGACCGGCTCATCCCCTGTCACATCGCCCTTTACCAAAGCAAGATGTGCCTCCCGGTCAAGCATGCTTTCGTAAGCTGCTACCAAAAAATCACCATATGCGGTGGGAAGTTTAATAGTTTCTACTTTTTTCACCAGTTTTTCCTTATGACGCCGGTATTCTATTAAATCGGCTATGGTAATAATCTTCAAGTCGTGCTCTTGAACAAAATCCATCAACTGAGGCACCCTGGCCATGGTACCGTCTTCATTCATGATCTCACAGATCACTCCGGCAGGATATAATTGTGCCAGCTTTGCAAGATCTACAGCGGCTTCCGTATGTCCGGCTCGGCGCAGCACTCCGCCTTTTTTGGCCCGCAGCGGGAAAATATGCCCCGGTCTGCGTAAATCTTCAGGCCTTGTTTTCTTATCTAAAATTGCAGCTACTGTTTGGGCCCTTTCGTGGGCGGAAATACCGGTAGTTGTCTCAATATGGTCTACGGATACGGTAAATGCCGTCCCTTGATTGTCCGTATTGCGTTGAACCATCGGTTCCATTTCAAGTTCATCAATCCTGCTGCCGGTTAACGGAACGCATATCAACCCCCGACCATATTTGGCCATAAAGTTGATTGCTTCAGCGTCAGCTTTTTCTGCCGCAATTATTAAATCTCCTTCATTTTCCCGATCCTCGTCATCTACAACTACTATCATTTTACCGGACCGGATATCTTCAATAGCTTCTTCTATAGTATTAAATTTCACCGTAACCCCTCCTATTAGTTGGACAGTTGGTCAGTTGGAAAGGTAAAAATCCAAACCAAACAACTGAATTAAACAAAGCCGTTTTCAGCGAGAAACGCTTCTGTAATACTTTGCTCCTTATTATTGGTTTCATCCCAACTCAATAACCTGGCAACATATTTAGCCAGCATATCGGTTTCGATATTAACATTATCACCAACGCCTTTTATTCCTAAAGTAGTTGCCTTGGCGGTGTGGGGAATTAAAGATACGCTAAAGCTGTCAGCTTCGACTTCAACTACTGTCAAACTAATACCGTCGATAGCCACGGAGCCCTTAGGAATAAGAAACCGTAATGCGTCAGAAGATGTCTCTATCCAGGTAACTTGCGCTATATCCACTTGCTCCTGTTTTATGATAGTTCCAACCTGATCAACATGACCACTGACCAAGTGCCCGCCCAAGCGGCCCCCCATGCGCATGGCCCGCTCCAAATTAACGTGATCTTTTGCTTTTAACCACTTAAGATTGGTACGATTGATAGTTTCGGCCATAACATCGGCTGTGAAGTGGGTACTATCAAAAGCAGTAACAGTCAGACAAACCCCGTTGACTGCAATACTATCGCCAACTTGTACATCTTTTAGTACTTCTGTTGCCTGAATATCCAGTTTAGCCGATTTAGGACCGTGTCTGATTCCTTTAACCGTTCCTAATTCTTCAATGAGACCGGTAAACATAAGCACTTCTCCTTCCACTTTAGCACCTTACATAAGTAATACCTAAATCCTCATCATGCTGTTCCGTCTTAACCATTTTATACTTACTCGCCTGATCCACTTTATTTACCCCAAGGCCGCCTACCGGACCGGGGGCTTCACTACCGCCAATAATTTTGGGAGCCAAGTATAGGTGGATAGTATCCACCAGGTCTTGTTCAAAAAAGCTTCCATGGACCTGACCGCCTCCCTCGACTAAAAGCGCTGTAACTGCCTGCTCGCCTAATTTTTTTAATAACCAAGGCAAATTAATCTTGCCAGAACCAGGTTGAACCAAGAGCTTTACTCCTAATTGTTCCATTTCCTGCTTTTTTTTATCCGAGGATGCCTCAGTAGTTACAATGAGAGTTTTTGCCTCACTAACCTTCAATACTTGGCTGTCCAAGGGGATTCTCAAACCACTATCCAGAACAATCCGCAGTGGATTTTGGGTCTTTACCCCATCCAGCCTCACTGTTAACTGGGGATTATCGGCTAATATGGTACCACTGCCGACCAAAATTGCATCGTAAATATGCCGCAAATAGCGACCGGACGCCCGAGCTTTTTCCCCGGTTATCCATTGAGAACTACCTGAACGGGTGGCGATCTTTCCATCTATGCTGACTGCCATTTTAGCAGCAACCAGCGGCTGCCCGGTTGTAATGTATTTAATAAATGGCCGGTTTAAGGCCGCAGCTTCTTCTTTTAGCACCCCCACGTCCACTGCTATACCGGCTGCCTGAAGTATGGCTGCTCCGCGGCCGGAAACCAACGGGTTGGGGTCAGTGATGGCCATAACCACTCTTTTAACCCCCGCCTCAATCAACGCCTTGCTGCAGGGCGGAGTACGACCATAGTGGGAGCACGGTTCTAAAGTAACATAGACAGTTGACTGATAGGCTTTTTCACCTGCCGCCCTTAAAGCGTGAATTTCGGCATGGGGAGTGCCCGCTGCCTGATGATACCCCTCGCCCACAACTTGACCATCCCGAACCACTACTGCACCAACTAAAGGGTTAGGGCTGGTCCATCCTTCCGCCCGCCTTGCCAGTTCCAAAGCCCGGCGCATATACTCCATGTCTTGAGCAATTATTGTCATAAATGTCTTTCCTCCAACTTCCTCCAATTAAAAAGCCCCGAAGCGAGAAACTTCGAGGCAATTAGACATAGACACAGACATAGGCATAAGCCTAGCGTCTTTCTCCCTTCTCCCATCCAGACTCTAACTGTCGGCCCCGGAATTTCACCAGGTCTGCCATAACGGCTCGCGGGCTGTACCGCCGGTAAGGAATTTCACCTTGCCCCGAAGGAAAATACGTATTTAATTAAAAATATTATATCACCAGCACCTAACTTCGTCAACTTAAAACGGGGACGGTTCTCGAGTTGAATTTATTCAACTCGAGAACCGTCCCCGAATTCAAGTTTTATATGATTATGCATATTAAACCGCCGCTGCCGTCGTTGGCAATGCGGGATAATGTTTCCTGGAGCTTGTCGCGGGCGTTTTCCGGCATACGATAAAGCTTACCTTGGATACCTTCCCGTACCAAATCACTCAAGGATTTCCCGAATACTTCGGTACCCCAAATCTTCTGCGGATCGTCTTCAAACTCTGACATAATATAGTTTACCAATTCCTCGCATTGTTTTTCCGTTCCGATTAGCGGGGTAATACTGGTAGAAATATCCGCTTTAATCATGTGGAAGGATGGGGCTCTAGCTGTCAGCTTGACGCCAAAGTTTCCTCCCTTTTTGATTAGTTCGGGCTCTTCCAATATCATATCATCTAAGGCCGGAGTAATAATCCCGTAGCCGGTGGCTTGGGCTTCATTATAACCCATGGCAACTCTGTCATATTGTTTTTTGGCTGTAGATAATTCCTTAAATACTTTTAATAAGGTATGATCTCCATCAATACTGTAACCGGTTTGTTCCTCCAATACCTCGTAAAATAATCCTTCTCTGGTAGCCATATCTATACTTGCGGTTCCACTGCCCATATTAATTTCCCTTAAAGAAACGGCTCCAACATAATCATTTGCATCCAATTCCTCAAGAGAATTGTCAATATCTCTAATACGCTTTACCTTCTTAATGGATAAGGTAATGGCGTCTTCAAATGCATGTCGCAGCCAATGGTCTCCTGCTAATTCTTCGATCCACTGAGGTAGGTTGATATCAATTTGATTAACGGGAAACTCATAGAGTGCTTCTTCCAACACTCCGTAGACATCGTCACTGCTCATTTCTTGGCAATTTAGGGGAAGCACAGGGACCTGATACTTAGCTTCCAATTCATTAGCTAAGGCAGCTGTTGTTTGAGAATATGGCTGTTTGGAATTAAGCACTATCACAAACGGTTTGCCCAACTGGTTTAGTTCATCAATTACTCGAGTTTCCGCATCCAAATAACTGTCTCTATTAATATCCGTAATCGTACCGTCAGTTATTACTACCAAGCCAATGGTGGAATGCTCTTCAATAACCTTACGAGTTCCTACTTCGGCTGCCTCTTGGAATGGGATTTCGTCCTCAAACCACGGGGTTTTTACCATTCTCGGGCCTTCCTCTTCTTCATAACCCAAGGCTCCCGGAACGCTGTAGCCAACACAATCAACCATTCGAACGTTCATATCCAAACCTTGCTTAATATTAATATTTACGGCATCCGCGGGGATAAACTTGGGCTCTGTGGTCATAATTGTTCTACCTGCACCACTTTGAGGCAGTTCATCAGTAGCTCTGATGCGATCATTGGCATCTTTGATATTTGGTACTACCAAAAGGTCCATGAACCGTTTGATGAAGGTAGATTTTCCCGTGCGCACCGGACCGACCACACCTAAGTAGATATCACCGCCAGTACGTTCAGCAATATCTTTAAAGATATCGTTCCTTTCCATCAATTTCCCTCCCTTAGTTAATTCTGAAACCCTAAAACGTTTCTTCTGCATCTTCCGCCCTAAGCCATCCCTCCTTCACCCAGTTTAATAATTATAAACTTAATAAATTATTTTCTGTGCGCAGTACACATTTCATTAAAATATATGAGCTTGTTTATTATTTATTACAAAAAAAGTGCCCTAAAAGGGCACTTTTTTCCATTAAGTAAAACAACTCATATAAAATTTTCCATAGTTTTTTCGTTTATTTCCACTCTTCTGTTTTATCCCTAAGCATTAGGTTGCTAACGCCTTCCCGTGCATCTTGACCTTCGTACAGTACCTTATAAGCCTCTTCTACTATGGGCATTTCTACATTTTTCTGCTGGGCCAGCCCATAGGCGACTTCCGTAGTCTTAACACCTTCTACCACCATACCCATATCCTTTAATACCTGGTCCAGATTTTTCCCCTTGCCCAATTCAATGCCCGCTCGACGGTTTCGAGAATACATGCTGGTACAAGTCACTACCAAGTCACCCATACCCGCCAATCCGGCAAAGGTCATTAATTCGGCTCCCATTGCAACACCTAGCCGGGCTATCTCTGCCATCCCCCGAGTCATTAAAGCCGCTTTGGTATTATCGCCAAAACCTAGGCCATCGGAAATACCGGTACAGAGGGCAATAACATTTTTTAATGCTCCGCCCAGCTCGACACCAATGAGGTCAGGATGAGTATAAACCCGGAAAGATGGCGCCATAAACAAGTCCTGTACTGCGTGGGCTACCGTTTTTTCAACGCCTGTAGCCACCACGGCTGTAGGCAGCTGCCTGCTCACTTCTTCAGCGTGACTTGGCCCGGATAATACTGCAAGCTTTCTTTTCAATCCCTGGGGCAACTCTTCTGCCATTACCTGACTTAACCGCAATCCCGTTTCCTTTTCTATGCCTTTTGCAGTATTAATGACGATGGGCTTCCTATTAAAAAGCGGCGCCAACTCTTTCACCATACCTCTAACTGCCTGAGAGGGGACTGCTAAAACAACTGCATCTTTACCATAAACCGCCTGTTCCAAATCGGTAGTTCCTGTTAAGGTTTCAGGTATAACAATATCAGGAAGATAGTGTTTGTTGGTGCGCTGTTGGTTAATTTCCGCAATGCGTTGGGGATTTCTAGCCCATAGGTCTACATCCGCACCCTTATTAGCCAACAATATGGCCAAGGCGGTGCCCCAACTACCGCCGCCAATGACTGCAACATTCTTTTTCAAAGCAAAACACCCCTAACGAAATCGCTCGCTAATTTTTGGTTCAACTCCATTTCTTAACCGTTCAATATTAGCACGGTGTTTATAGATAACGAATGCAGCCGCCAACAAGCCATAGATTACAAACTGCCAAGGCTGCCCGGAAATAATCAATAATATTGGCAGCGAAGCTGCTCCCGCTATGGATCCTACAGATACATACTTTGTAATAACAATCATTAATACAAAAATAAGAGCGGACCAAAATATTACTTGGGGCGCAATAGCCACAAAGGTCCCGGCCCCGGTTGCAACTCCCTTCCCACCCTTAAAACCGAGAAAAATTGAAAATGTATGCCCCAGTATGACAATAAGCCCGGCCAAAACTATAAGATAGGAACCTCCGGCTGTTCCGGCAAGCAATACGGCAATTACTCCTTTTAAAATATCCGCGATTAATACCACTGTGCCAATTTTTGGGCCCATAACTCTAAAAGCATTAGTCGCACCAACATTGCCGCTGCCATATTTTCTAATATCAATTTTCAGCCAAATTTTTCCCATCACAAAAGCCATAGGAATCGAGCCAATTAAATAGCTGATGATTAAAATAATAACTGCAATCATCACTCGTCTCCCCTTTTATTCGTCTCTTTTTCTTATCAGTAACCAAACCGGGTTCCCCTCAAAGCCAAAGGCCTGGCGCAGCTGATTTTCCAGATATCTTCTGTAAGAAAAGTGAAGTAGTTTGGCATCATTAACAAATAAAATAAATTTTGGCGGTTGTACTCCGGCTTGAGTTGCGTAAAGAATTTTAAGCCGTTTTCCTTTATCGGTGGGCGGCGGGGTTAATCGAACAGCTTCGTGTATAACGTCGTTGAGAACACTAGTAGCAATCCTTCGGGTTGCCTGTTCGACAACGAAATCTATCAACTCGAACAGTCTCTCTACCCGTTTTTTTGTCAATGCTGACACAAAAGCAGTCGGTGCATAATGTAAAAATGGCAGCTCCGCTCTAATATCTTCCTCAAAAGCATTTATAGTGTTGGAGTCCTTATCAATCAAGTCCCATTTATTAACCACCAAAACCATTGCTTTACCCGCTTCATGGGCATACCCGGCAATACGCTTATCCTGTTCGGTCACTCCCTCTATAGCGTCTACTACCATTAACACAACATCCGAGCGGTCTACGGCTCGTAATGAACGGATTACGCTATAACGCTCCGTAGGTTCTTCAATTCTGGCTTTTCTTCGCAAACCGGCCGTATCAATAATGATATATTCAGTACCATTGCGTTTCAGTACCGAATCTATTGCATCCCTTGTAGTTCCCGGCACATTACTGACAATAACTCTTTCCTGTCCCAAAAATACATTGACTAAAGAGGATTTTCCTACATTAGGACGCCCAACTACAGCTACCTTAACGGCATCGGGCTCATAGCCATCATCAGGCAGAACCGGCAGAGCATCCACCAATTTGTCCAATAAATCGCCGGTATTCATACCATGCATGGCTGAGACCGGCACGGGGTCTTCTAAACCCAACTGATAAAATTCCATAAACATGGGGTCATCAAACTGCTCAACCTTATTAACTCCTAAAATAACCGGTTTTTTTGTTCGGCGCAGCAGCTTGGCAACCATATAATCATCGGGATTAACACCTGTTTGACCATCTACTACAAAGAGAATTACATCTGCTTCCTCCATGGCAATTTCCACCTGCTTTTTTACCAAAGAAGTGATGGTATCATCTTTTGTAAATTCCATACCGCCCGTATCTATAAGCGTAAAGTTCTTTCCGCGCCAGCTGGCATCACGATATAGACGGTCTCTGGTCACTCCTGGCACGTCCTCTACTATGGCTGTTCTACCCCCTACTATTCTATTAAACAAAGTGGACTTTCCCACATTTGGTCTTCCCACAATTGCTACAATCGGTTTCATTACTATTTACCACCTTATAGAACGTGTTCGAAAAGTCCTCTATTTAATGTTCAGATTGAAACCCCAACGCCTTCAACAATGCATGGGGATCAGTTTCCACTAATTTAACTTCCATTTCCAGCTGTTCGGAGACTTCGGCAACGGTTAAGCCGTCTAAAAAAATATTATCATCCTTTTTTAACATTACGGACGGTAATAACAAAATCCCTTCCTGTCTCTCATTTGGTGTTAGCTTTTGGGCCATATTTTTGATAACGTCCTGCCCCGTAATTAATCCTGTTACCGTTACACTTCTGCCAAAGAAATGGTTATCCAAAGTGACCACCTTGAGATGTGCCTCGGGAAACTTCTTCACAATGTCTACCAGCATAAACCGCATTACGGGAGCCATGGAGTAACCGGTACCGACATAAAAAGGCTTATCCTCCACCATTGTCATTTCCCGATTCATAGCTTCTTCCCACCCATCCAAAAACAAACGGGTCAATCCTACGCCATTTTCAGTTTGAGAAAAATCTTCATAGGATTCTCTAGGTGGAATCTTCCGGCGGGCCTTTAAGTAGAACTCATCGGCTGAAAATACAAACCGGCTGCCGTACTTCTTGAAATAATTATGCTGTTTATCTTCAATAATATCAATTACTGCCCTGGCTTTTTCAGAAGTAACCTCCATAATATCCGGTAAGTCTTGTCTATGTTGAGTAAGACCTACGGGCACCACTGCAAGCGATTGAACGTGGGGCCATAACCCAGCAAGATCTTCAATAGTTCTTATTAATTCAGAGCCATCATTAACTCCCGGGCATAGAACAACTTGGGTATGCATGGATATTTTATGATCTGCCAAGTATTGCAGTTGTTTCATAATTTCTTTCGCTGTTTTAGAACAAAGCATTTGTTCTCTAAGTCCAGGGTTTGTAGTATGTACGGATATGTACAAAGGGCTGAGACGAAGCTTAGCGATACGTTCCAGTTGAAACTCACTAACATTGGTCAACGTGATAAAGTTCCCATGCAAAAAGGAATGACGATAATCATCATCCTTTACGTAAAGACTGTCTCGCATTTCGCCGGGCATCTGGTCAACGAAACAAAAAAGACACTTATTAGCACACTGTCTTATTTTCCCAAAACCTTCCAGCTCTATCCCTAAGCCATGACCGGGCTCTTTTTCAATATCCAGCAACCATTGTTCCCCATCACGTTTTTCAATGAGAATCTCTAGTTTGGCATCCGTTATTAAATAACGATAGTCCAAAATATCGTTGACGTTTTCATTGTTAATCGCAATTACCCTGTCACCGGCTTCAATTCCCATTTCTTCCGCTATGGTTTTCTTGTGCACCTCTAGTATTTCTACACCTCTTGCCATATTTAGCCACCTTACTCATATTCTTCCCTATTATCCTCTATAATAAAACAGTAGTCAAGTTAATTCAAGTATCCAAGCTCTACCTTCAGCCTTTCCACCTGCTGCACATAGTTAGGGTAAGATTTTCTTATGGCTGTCATAATGAGGGGCCTGCCAATAAATTTCATATTTAAATCCAAGGATAAGTACGCTCCCCATTTGAGCAGAGCCGTAGTGTATTTCAATGCATCAACTAAATAGACATCTTCCTGGGAAAGTTGAAACAACTGCAAAAAGTGCCTAATTGATTTTGGGGCAAGAAATCTTTCATTCCCAACGGCCAGGGTATAAACCTGGCTGCCTTTTTCATCCTCACCAATAAAAAAAGGCGTTCCCGCGGGCCAGCCCTGCCTATCATCAAAATAAGGCAATTCCAAAACTAAGCGTTCGTTTAGTTTGTTGTTTTGAGGGAGCAGCCCCAGGTGTATCCCTGCAGCGACAACACTTTCATGCACACCGCTATGACAGTAATAGAAAACCTTCACTGATGTTTCTCCTTTTCCGGCAGTACTGTAGTCTTTATTCTATTTACCAATTTGACAAAATTACCGTGGGCCTGTTGGGTGCCATAAATAACAATAGGCCGCCCCAAGCTGATAACACCCAATTTTCTTGATAAGATTCCGCCCACTACCATAATCCAATTGACACAGGGCATAGTATTTATCACTAGGTAGTCGTCCGAGGGAATTCCAAAGATTTTAGCTATCCCGTGCAGCATGGGCTCAAACATTGGCCCCAAGTTTCTTCTGCCGACAATGTATATTTGATTGCCCAGATTATCATCGCCCATATATTTAAATTCACCATGGTCCTCTGCTAACTGGGTATCGAAATAGGGAATTTGTGTCAATTGTTCTCCAGTAGGAATACGACTTTCCGAGATTTGTCCCAAATGCATGGCTGCGGCAGTGACGGAGGAGTGAGAACCGCCAAAGCAGTTGTAAATAATCTTCAAAGTTAAGCCCCCCTAGTGTCTCACCAAAATATAAATACCGTTTTCCAAATCATGTACCATGGCCTTAATAATTCGACTGACCAGTAATGCAACTCTGTCTTGTTCCTTTTTATTTGATACATAAAAAGCAGGTGCTTTTCCTGACGATACATTATCCCGCACTTCTTCCAATACAACTATAGCTACTATACTTTCGTCATTCATTAAGTAACACCGCCTAATCTGCTGCCCGACGGCCCGGAGCGGACATTAGCGGAAGAACCTTGCTGCTTTCCAACACCGGCGTCATTTTTACGGCTTTTATTAATGGGTTAATGTCTGGTTCTATGGGTAAAATATAGAGGGCTATCTTACCAGTATCGATATCCTTTCGCGCCAAAGGAGTCCAATCCGGTTCTCCTACTTCCATTTTGCTTCCTAACAAAGTAGCTGCAATCTGCAAAATTGCCTGGCGCTGTCCTACACTGTTCAAAATGGCTCTGGCATTATCGTCCTTTGGCTTAATTATCACTCCTAATGCCTCTTTAATGATTTTATCCCGGGATTCTTGCAAACCAACGTTCATAATCACTACATTATCTACTAGCAGCAGTGAACCTTTAAAATATGGTTCTGACGGTATCACTTCGGCAATATCTCCAATGTTTTGACCTTTCATCAAATATGAACTAATAATAATAGAGCCGATACCGGCCAAAACCCCGTAGGACCAACTAGTAGCAAATGTTACTCCGCTGCTTATTAATGCAGTTCCCATAACAAGATAATTGCGAGATTCGAAAACTCTCGCAATTCCCTCAATATAATCCTTGCCCCGGGGTACCAATGCCAATTCCTCCAGTTCTGCCAACGATTGTCGTTCCATGTTACGGATATCGCGAAACTGTTGGGCTGCCAAGGCCAGAAAAGTTACCGCAGTATACTCTTTTTCTACTAGGGCAGGGATTGCTACAGCCCCTAAGGCTGCAGCAATTAGGCCCAGTCCTAAATGAGTTACGTGGCCATGGGGGTAACCGGGAAACTGCCGGTAATCAGACCTCAGCATACGTATACGAGCCATGACACCTAATATTATTCCGGATAGTATGGTGGCACTATATCCTTCCATCTCCCAAATCCCCCTAGAGCCTAGTCCTTTTGATATTCTGCTCTTTCATCATTGGTATCGGCTATTTTTTCTTCTACTTCTTCAACCCTGAAATCCTTCTCATTAATTTGGGATTCCAACATATTTCCCTTTTTATGGCGCTTCCGGTTCTTTACGGCTTTACCAAAGAAGTTGGCCCATTCTTGACCGGCGCCGGCTTTTTTAACAGAATCCCAGGACTTTTGCCAACTGCCTGTGCTGATTAAGAGAAAGATTCCGCCACCGACTATTAGTGCACCTAATACCCAAAGAACACTGGTCCAGTCGCCAGGGTTGGTAGCGCCGTTTCCCATGGCACCGCTGGGGCCGGGACCGGCTTTACTAGGTGCAGTATTAATGCCCAAAATTTCCGGCAGAGCATCAGCAAACAACTGTACACCATTTATGGCTCGCTGCTTATCATTAGTATGGGTTCCAACTTCAATTAGTACTGACCTTGGAGATAGATCCTGATTGTAGTTGCCCTTGGCCATAAATATTTCCCGTATCAACCCAGGGTACTTTTTATTAACATGAGCCTTAATTCTTTTGGCAAAATCCAAGTTAGCCTGCATATTTTGGTTTTGACGGCCCACAACCAGTCTTAGTTTTGCCACCTTCTGACCACCTACAGAGGCTCGATAATAGTCTGGGTCAGGAATTCCATCCCGGTGAACATCAACTAGTGCTGTCGGCCTCTGCTTTAATAATTGAAAGGCCGTTCTTCTCGAACGTTTATAGGCATTTTGGTCGTGAGGCAGGTGCCCATTATCACTCCATACCGTATTTATTCCCTGGGTCTTAAGTTGTTTTGAAAAAGCCTGGCCCACATCCACGATGCCCCCTGCGCCTTGAATACTGTCTTTCCCATCGCTTGGAACATATGACTCGTCGTTATGTGTTTGATAAATTCCGATTAAGTCTTTGGCATTTTTTTGAACCGGAATGGCGTCGCTATTAACGGGTAAGGTAGTATTTTCACCCACCACCGGCATTTCTATATCTTTGATATATTTGGCATAAGCTGTATCTTCAGATACCCGTTCCACCCGGTATAACTTGTCATCTTCTGATATCACCTCATCCTCCGGGTAGACAAAACGGCTTGTTTTAGAAATAATATTACCTTTTTCGTCAACTATTGTATAATAGCCGCCGTCATTACGTTCACGTTCAAATAGCCCTACTATGGGTAAATCAACTTTTGCTTCCAGCGCGGAATTGGCCATGTATTGAGCACTGACAATGGTAGTTACTCCTATTACTATTGCAATTAAGCCCAATACTAGACGAGTCCTTCTATTCATTCCTATCACCTCTTTCGTTATGCTGGCGGCTTACGGAAGGGTTAGTTTCCGTGTCCGGAGCCAATTTATCCCCTGCTTCGGCGTCTAATTGAGGTTTTTTTAGTCCCTGAAGCAATTCTTTCGGGCGCCCTTCGGAGGCCGGACCGCCCTGAAGTCTTTCCCTGCCTTCACCAACAATTTCTGCTAGCAGAACTGCTATAAATCCGGCTAATACTATGGCATCAAAGGCCCCGGCGCCGCCTATGGCCACAGTGCCGCCTAAGCCACGACTGGCTAGGTAGAAATAATTTATAAAATCCAAACTTAATACTCCTAGGGTGGCCGCAACAAACGCCGCTCTTCTGGACCTGCCTAAGAGATAAGCAATGGCTCCACCTACGATAGGATACATGTAAATGGGGTCAATAATATCAAACCTGCCTCCTGGATCACCTGTCATTAAGCGGCTACCTATAAACCAAATGGCTGCTGCTGTGGCACCGGTCGCTATTAAGGCACGACCCCATTCCTTAGGGGTTCCGGCCCGGAACAAAATATAGAACGACAGTAGGATCGGGATAACTCCCCCCCCCAGATTAATAGTTGTGTCTACCCTGCCTGTAGTGATGGGGATGTCAATAAAACTGCCAATAATTATGGCCGCAATTATGGCCAATGCAGCCTTATCAGTTAGCTTTAACCTATCCAGTATGCGCTGAGCTAAACCAAAGTAAATCAGTACAGAAACAACTAACAACGCTATCATGCCTATGGGAAATCCTGCCATGATTTATTCTCCTTTCATTGTCTAAGTCTTCGGTGGTTATTTTCCCCTGGCTATAAAAAAACTATTCCGAAAGGGGAAAAATTGCCTAGAGTTAAATGATGTATGTTGGGTTGTCAGGCAGTTGTATTATTTTCTCGAAATCTGCAGGAAGTAGCAAGAAATAATAGAATATATTTACATTATTGTAATAATCAGTCGGAGGTGTTCTCTTTTGAAAACAATTAAAGCTTTAGTAACTGCTCTTCCATTTTTTATTACGCTCTTTCTTTTTTCCGGGATAGCAGCTGCAGGAATAACTGTTGAGGGATTGCAAAGTGAAGTAGGAGTAGATGTGCCAATACAGTTTTCTGCATCTGTAAACTATTCTGACCCTGACGGCAGTGACATCGGAGTCGCTCACTATGCCATCGACTTGAAAAAAGATGGTACGGCCGCAACCCTTACAGACCCCAGCCCCCAAGCCATAGTTGAATATTGGGATGATTTCAACGGCCAATGGGTGCGGTTATTAAGCGCTGATGTAGGCAGCGTTTTTAATGCGCCTCAAACATTAACTGAAACTCTACTCTTTCGCTTCACGGCTAAAGAAGCAGGCGAATTTACTTTTGTTGTCAGTCTCTTAAATGGTGTAAATGCTACAATAACAGCATCAGATGCCGCAATTATAACTGCATCAGAGGGACAGGATTCCGCCAATTTCCTTTTTGGGGTTAGCTCCAGCAATCTTCCTGGATCTCCCGCCTCTGTGGTCAGCGTCCAAATACCAGAAAGTCTTGATTTTGGAACCGTTACACAAGGACAAAGCACATCCCAAACAATTATTATTACCAACATTGGAAATGTCACTGCTGCCGTCACTGCTTCGGTTA
>Ga0209347_1002719_pt1 | contig 22478 bp, 19 predicted proteins | sample AutmiccommuBRH23_FD_187382 | JGI IMG/M metagenome (GOLD analysis project Ga0209347, IMG submission 187382) | Deep subsurface microbial communities from Mt. Terri, Switzerland - Autotrophic microbial communities BRH/23 (SPAdes) (version 2) | ecosystem: Environmental > Aquatic > Deep subsurface >...
AAAACAGCGGTGTGGCGCATGGCAACGCCCCGGCAAACCGGGGGAATGGATTTTTCCCTATCTTAACCAAAAACGGCGCAGACGCATCCCGAGCGCAGCAAACCGTCCCCGATTTTGGCGCACGTGGTGCCTGTTGCTCCGGCGGTGCCGGGCGGACCCGGGGGCAAGCGGTCAAGAATTCAGCAGTTTTTGCGCACCGGAAGGGCGCGCCCTGCGTGCGACGCTGTCCCGGTTCGACGCATCCATCGGCTCTGTTGGACGTTATGCAGCGCCAACCCGCATCCAGCCATTTGGCTGTGTATTTTTTAGGCATCTGTCGCGGCAAAAATATTGATTTGGCTTGGGTTTTTCGGGACCCGGAAAAAAGACGGAAAAACATGCCGGCTGGCGGTTGACATGTGGAGCCAGAAAACTAGAATTTGTACTTGATCCCCGTCTGCACCACAACATGTTGTGAATAACCGTGTGCGCGGGGGCTGGGCAAGCTGTGCATAAGCTGTGGATTTCAGGCTGCATGCGCCCGTTTTTTCGTACGACCCCATTACGCCAAAGATACCATCAGGAGAGCCATTGATGCTGAACGTCGCCACCGAAACCGTTTCATCCGCCCCCATCCCCAGCCGTGAAACGGCCGAACCCGTGGCGACCGACGCCCGTTATGCCGATTACAAGATCATTCGCCGTAATGGCGCCGTGGTCGGCTTTGCGCCGAACAAGATCGCCATTGCCGTGACCAAGGCGTTTATCGCGGTGCAGGGCGGGCAGGCTGCCGCTTCGGCACGCATCCGCGAGCTGGTCGAATCGATCACCAGCCAGGTCACGGCCGCGCTGCTGCGTCGCACCCCCAACGGCGGCACCTTCCACATCGAAGACATCCAGGACCAGGTCGAACTGGCGCTGATGCGTTCGGGCGAGCACGAAGTGGCGCGCTCGTATGTGCTCTACCGCGAAAAGCGCACCCAGGAACGCGCTGCGCAAAAAGCCGCCGGCGTCGCCGACATTCAGCTGCACGTGATCGAAGACGGCGTCAAAAAGCCGCTCGACATCGAGCGCCTGAACATTCTGCTGGGCGATGCCTGCGCCGGTCTGGGCGATGGCGTCAGCGCCGCACCGATCATGCAGACCGTGCTGCGCGACCTCTACGACGGCGTGCCGATGGCTGAAGTCGAAAAAGCGCTGGTACTGGCCGCGCGTTCGCTGATCGAGCAGGACCCGGCGTATTCGTATGTCACCGCGCGTCTGCTGCTGAACTCGATCCGCCACGAAGTGCTGGGCGAAGCCGTGCTGCAAACCGAAATGACCGCGCGTTACGCCGACTATTTCGCCGCCTACATCAAGAAAGGCATTGCCGCCGAACTGCTCGACGAAAAGCTCGGCCAGTTCGATATCGCCCGTTTGGCTGCCGTGCTCGACGCCGATCGCGACTACAAGTTTGGCTACCTCGGTCTGCAAACCCTGTATGACCGTTACTTCCTGCACATCGAAGAAGAACGCATCGAGCTGCCGCAGGCGTTTTTCATGCGCGTGGCGATGGGCCTGGCGATCAACGAAGTCGACCGCGAAGCGCGCGCGATCGAGTTTTATCAGGTGTTGTCGAGCTTCGACTTCATGAGCTCGACGCCGACCCTGTTCAACGCCGGCACCCGCCACAGCCAGCTGTCTTCCTGCTACCTGACCACTGTCACCGACGACCTCGACGGCATCTATCAGGCGATCAAGGAAAACGCCATGCTGCAAAAGTACGCAGGCGGCCTCGGCAACGACTGGACCCCGGTGCGCGCCATGGGCGCCCGCATCAAGGGCACCAACGGCAAGTCGCAGGGCGTGGTTCCGTTCCTCAAGGTGGTCAACGACACCGCGGTGGCAGTGAACCAGGGCGGCAAGCGCAAGGGCGCGGTCTGCGCCTACCTGGAAACCTGGCACCTCGACATGGAAGAATTCCTCGAGCTGCGCAAGAACACTGGTGATGATCGTCGTCGCACCCACGACATGAACACCGCCAACTGGATTCCCGACCTCTTCATGCAGCGCGTGATGGAAGGCGGCGACTGGACCCTGTTTTCGCCCAACGACGTGCCCGACCTGCACGACCTCTACGGCCGCAAGTTCGCCGAGGCCTACACCGAATACGAGCGCAAAGCGGATCGCGGCGAGATCAAGGTATTCAAGCGCATTCCCGCCACCCAGCTGTGGCGCAAGATGCTGTCGATGCTGTTCGAGACCGGCCATCCCTGGATCACGTTCAAGGACCCGTGCAACATTCGCAGCCCGCAGCAGCATGTCGGCGTCGTCCACAGCTCCAACCTGTGTACCGAGATCACGCTCAACACCAGCGACACCGAAATCGCCGTGTGCAACCTCGGCTCGGTCAACCTCGTCAATCATCTGAAGGATGGCAAGCTCGACCTCGAGAAGATCAAGACGACGATCCACACCGCGATGCGCATGCTCGACAACGTGGTCGACGTGAACTACTACGCTGTCGGCAAGGCGCGCAATTCCAACCTCAAGCATCGGCCGGTGGGCCTCGGCATCATGGGCTTCCAGGATGCGCTGCAGGAACTGCGCGTGCCGTATGCGTCCGACACCGCGGTCGAATTTGCCGACCGTTCGATGGAAGCCATCTCCTACTACGCCATCTGGGCGTCGACCGAGCTCGCCGCCGAGCGTGGTCGCTATTCCAGCTACGAAGGCAGCCTGTGGAGCCGGGGCATCCTGCCGCTGGATTCGATCAAGCTGCTGGCCGAAGAGCGCGGCGGTTATCTCGAAGTGGACAGCTCCAGCGCGCTGGACTGGGACAGCCTGCGTGCCCGCATCAGCGAGCACGGCATGCGCAACTCCAACTGCATGGCGATTGCGCCGACCGCGACGATTGCCAACATCGTCGGCGTGTCTGCCTCGATCGAGCCGACCTATCAAAACATCTACGTCAAATCCAACCTGTCGGGCGAATTCACCGTCGCCAACAAGTACCTGGTCAACGACCTGAAAAAACTCGGCCTGTGGGACGAAGTCATGGTCGCCGACATCAAGTACTTTGACGGCAGTCTGGCCAAGATCGACCGCATCCCGGCCGACATCCGCACGCTGTATGCCACTGCGTTCGAGATGGAAACCAGCTGGATGGTCGAGTGTGCAAGCCGTCGCCAGAAATGGATCGACCAGGGCCAGAGCCTCAACATCTACATGGCTGGCGCCTCGGGCAAAAAGCTCGACGAAACCTACAAGCTGGCGTGGATACGCGGGTTGAAGACCACGTATTACCTGCGCACCATGGGCGCCACCTCGGCCGAGAAATCGACCGGCAAGGGCGGCGAACTGAATGCAGTGTCGTCGAGCGGCGGCGCCAGCGGCACGCACAGCGCCATCAGCAAGGCGGCGGCCAACCTGCCCGAGCCGGAACTCGACGGCGTGGCCTGCACCATGCGGCCGGGCGATGTGGGGTTTGAGGAATGCGAGTCGTGTCAGTAAGGCGTTTGGAGTAGGGGAGGAGAAGCAAGCAGGTGCTAAAAGAAGAGGCCAGCCTGGCCAATGGGGGTTTCGCTTTATGCGAGGGTTCATTGGCCGGGGGTAGCCCGGCGGCTAGTTACTTTCTTTGTCTCGCCAAAGAAAGTAACCAAAGAAAGGCGACCCCGCTGCGCCACCCCGATGGGACGTGCCTCGACTGAACCGAACTGACGGGGCGTCTGCGCAACTCGCCCTGGCAGGCCACACAAAACGTGTCCTGCTGCGGAGCTCAGACAGTGCTCGCCGTGATCCCCGCCAGCCCGGCCCAGCCGAGGTGGCGCAGAAGGGGGAGAACAAACCGCAATGTTGAGTGGGCTGTTAGCCCGCCAACAGATTAATAAAAGTAGTGTGGGCACCGCCCACTTTGGTAAACCCAAAGGAGATTTGGAACGATGCTGAATTTTGAAGATGATTTCACCCCCGCCACCCAGCCTGCGCTCAACGTGCCGTCATTCCTGCGCAAGGATGAAGCCCCGCGTGCGGCGGCTGACGAGGCGCCTGCTGCGCCCGAAACCCAGCGCGTGCGCGCCTCCGACAAGCGCATCATCAACGGCGCCACGGACGTGAATCAGCTTGTCCCCTTCAAATACAAATGGGCGTGGCAGAAATACCTCGACGCCTGCGCCAACCACTGGATGCCGCAGGAAGTGAACATGAGCCGCGACATCGCGCAGTGGAAAGACCCCACCGCGCTCACCGAAGACGAGCGCCGTCTGGTCACGCGCAACCTCGGTTTCTTCGTCACCGCCGATTCGCTGGCCGCCAACAACATCGTGCTCGGCACCTATCGCCACATCACCGCGCCCGAGTGCCGCCAGTACCTGCTGCGCCAGGCGTTTGAAGAAGCCATCCACACCCACGCCTATCAATACATCGTTGAGTCGCTGGGCCTGGACGAAGGCGAAACTTTCAACGCGTATCACGAAATCGCCAGCATCCGCGACAAGGACGAGTTCCTGATTCCGTTCATCAACACGCTGACCGACCCCGAGTTCAAAACCGGCACGCCGCAAGCCGACCAGGACCTGCTCAAGTCGCTGATCGTGTTTGCCTGCATCATGGAAGGCATGTTCTTTTACGTCGGCTTTGTGCAGATCCTCGCCCTGGGCCGCCAGAACAAGATGACCGGCGCCGCCGAGCAGTATCAATACATCCTGCGCGACGAGTCGATGCACTGCAATTTTGGTATTGATCTGATCAACACCATCAAGCTGGAAAACCCCCACCTCTGGACCAACGAGTTCAAGAAGGAACTCACCGGCCTGTTCCAGAAAGGCGTCGAGCTCGAATACCGCTACGCCGAAGACACCATGCCGCGCGGCGTGCTGGGCCTCAACTCGGCCCAGTTCAAGGAATACCTGCGCTTTATCGCCAACCGCCGCTGCCAGCAGATCGGGCTGGACGAAATGTTCCCCGGCGTCACCAACCCCTTCCCCTGGATGGCCGAAATGATCGATTTGAAGAAGGAGAAAAACTTCTTCGAGACGCGGGTCACGGAGTATCAGACAGGCGGGGCATTGAGCTGGGACTGATCGGCTGGAATGGAAAAAAGGCGCAGGGGACTGCGCCTTTTTTGTTGGGACGTTTGTGTTGGTGTTGTTTTCTGCTTCGTGGCTGGCCCGTTTTCAGTTTTTGGAGCTTAATACAGTTTTGACAAAATTAACCGATAAGTTAAACTGCCGATGAAGTTACGTTTGTTATCCAGAAAGCGTTTTCGCGTAGCTTCAGTGGCCGAAAAGAACACTGAGAATGTAGAAAAGTTCTTGCAGGACGCCTCCGCGCAATGGCCTGCTTACGCTAAAGGTTGCTACGCGTTGTTTGAGCGTTACGCTGAATATGGGCGGCAGGGAATGATGGCCGATTGGTTCCATGAGGCGGATAAGCAGTGCGAAATTTGGCAATTTAAAAAAGGACGTCTCCGTGTCTATTGTTTTTTGGATGACGGAGACTTGATTATTTTGACGCATGGGTCGGTCAAAAAATCTCAAAAAGCTGATTCAAAGCAGGTAGAGAAAGCTGTAAAACTTAAGGCCCAGTACGAGCAGGATAAGGCCTTAAACAAAATTATATTTTTGGAGAGCGATCGTGGATAAATCAGTTCTTGATTGGCAAAAGTCACTAGATCAAGATCCTCAATATTGGGCAGAGCATACGAAGCTAGACTTTGCCTATGCACTCGGCAGAATGCTTCATCAACGCGGCATGACACGCACGGCCATGGCTGACGCGTTGGGTACAAGTCCTGCCTATATAACCAAAGTTATGCGTGGCGATGCGAATCTGACAATTGAAACAATGGCGAAACTCGCTTTGGCTATAGGTGGACGTGTACATGTTCATATTTCTGATGCGGACAATCGCGTGCGCTGGATTGAGTCGTTGGCAGCAAAAGTTCAACATAAAAGCGTAGATCCGGCTAGCAAAGTATGGGCGAACTGCACTCGTGAAGGAAAATGCCATGGCATTGCCATTGCAGCTTGAACGATATTTTTTCCCCGTTCAAAAGGTAGAAGCTAATCCTACCCATGATCCAAATCTTCCCATGGACAGTAAAAGTAAGCTGGATGTGAATGTCGGAGAAGTAGAGGAGCAAGCCGGTGCCTATGCTGTTGAGCTGACATTGAGCAGTTCGGCCGACAGTGTCAATGAGTCATACACATACACAATAATGGCCTTCGCATTGTTGCGGGCCACTGATAACACTATACCGGCGAGCGATTTGTCGGCTGCGGCAGCAAGTTTTGGCGCAAGCATATTGGTTGGCGTGGCGCGTGAACGCTTGGCGGAATTAACGTCTCGCGGGCCTTGGCCAACAGTGATTCTTAATGCCGTACCGCTAAATATTCTCCCTCCACAGCAAACGGATATTCCAAAGAAAACATCAAAGGTAAGCTCAGTGAAAAAAGGCTCCAAAAAGCCTGCCCCAAAGTTAGCAAAACCAAAATAAGTGATTTGAATTGGAGTTACCAGGATCTAGTGGACACCTGATCTCCGGCTGCGATGCGTCGCTTCAAACTCATCCGGACTAACGCCGCCGAGATAGCTATGCCGACGGCTTGAATTGTAGAACCCGCAAACTCCGGGTTAAAACAATAGGGGACAGACAAAACAATAGGAGACAGACCACGGTTTCTTGAAATACTGGGTGCAGTTCAGGCTCGAATTATTTTGGCAAGCATCAAAACCCGTCCTACCGCTTCATCCCGCCACCTTCAGGAGCGTCCGCAGCCATGCAAACCGAAACTATCCCCGTTCGCGTCACCCAGTCCGGCCAGATCATGGACGTGGTGGTGTACGACAAGCGCGCCGATCACATTACCGTGGTGCTTGGCGAAGGCGCCAACTGCATGAAGTGTGAACTGACCCCCACGCGCACCGGCCAGGCCTACGTCGGCTCGCTGATGGGGCGGGAGATCGTGTACGAACACAGCCGCGCTCAGGTGCAGGCCGACCTGGACCGCGACAACCCGGCCTTGCGGCAGTCGACACGGCGAAAGAAATGAACAATTGGGGGCAGACCACGATATAAGCGGTCAGGCTCGAATTGCCCTGGCCATATTAAAAGCCGAGAACGATGCCCAAGCTGAGCGAATACGTCGAAATGGCTGCAACGGAATATTTGCAGGAGACCGGACAGGACGAACTGGATGCGCGCTGGGTTGCCGCGTTCTTCCAGGATGGGGGCGTGCAGGAGGACTATCCGCGGCAGGACCTGATCGCTTTTTCGGACCTGGTGCAAAAAGAACTGACCAAGCGATCCGAGCGTGCCGGCAAACAAACGCGCTTTCAATTGGACAAGATCATCCACTTTGTCCGACGGCCGCGCAAGCCGTAAGAACGCATAACGGAACTCGGAAATTAAAGTTCGAAACTTACGGGGTCAGGTTGCGCCTTTAGCGCCAAAAACCCAACCCCGTACTTCGCTAGCAAAACGCTAGTGCATCGAACGGTCAGACTCGTCTTCCTTTTGGAGCGCTTCTCTTTCTTCCTGCTGCACTTTCTGGGCATATTCGACGGCCCATTGATCCGACTCGTATTCGCTCCAGTGAAAATGATGATCTTCTCTCTTCCAGGCGCGAGCCACCTCCTGGATAGACACGTCGCCACCGTTCTTGCGCGTCATAGGTTGCATGTTGCATCTCCTTCGAAATCAGAAAAGTTAGTGTTGCAGGATCACGAGGATGGGTCGTACTGACCTGACCTCGCGAAGGGCCGGCCACATGGGCGATGACAGCGGTCACGCCCGCCATGTGGAACGAGGCGATTGAACCGCTCGCTCTAAAGCGGGCCGTTCGTTCAAGCAGACGGGCTGATAGTTAAAGAAACGCGAGAAGTCGAGGTCGCACTTAGTGCCGCGACTCGACGCCCACGCCTTCCTGCCCTCTGCTTCTGTCGATCCCGTATCCGCCCCGTCGGATCGACTTGATTCTTTATAGCAAACGATAAGCTGGACGCTTCGCAAGGACGGGGTCACAAGGACGGGGTCAGGTCTTGCCTTTTGCAAGGACGGGGTCAGGTCTTGCCTTTTGCCACAAAAGACAAATCCAGCAACTAACGGGGTCTGCTTCGGATAACTAAAGGGTTCAGCTTGAGCTAGCCCGAGTTACACGGACACGTTAATGAAGCGCCGTGATGGGCCCACCTGATGGGCTTGCCAGACTAAACCTTGTCTATCCCGCGGCTCGGGTTGGGACCGCCGCCGTAATACTTGATTGTTTTTGTCAGGAATTAGCCTACAAAGAGGGTTCCATGAGCCTGCTTACGCTTTTACGGCTCATTCAAGATATTTCAAGCTATTTCAAGGACCTCAATCATGCGAAACATACAGATCGATTACCGAGGGGCGGATCACGGCTTTCAGGCCGCCAGCCTTCTTGCAAAAGACGCTGCGAAGGAAAACAAGATGAAGGACCCAACCATCATGGCCTGGCATCAGGACAGCAGGCTGGGAACAACGCCCTACTACGATGGCGCCAACCCGGAAACCTGGTGGGAAAAATATGGCGAAGGTAATGGTGGCAGGCTGGAAGTCAGCGTGGGGGATGAATACCAGTTCATCATGATGGATGCGCGGGGATACGAAACCGTGGGCGAGATGCCTTTGCGTAACCTGACGGATAGCGAGGGCAATCAGTACCTCTGCTACACGCCCATTCAGGGCATGGATTCCTCAGTACCCAAGCAGGAGGCCTGCTCACTGCTGGACGGTTGGCTGGCCGATCAGTACTGAAACGCTGCCCTGGCTCGCCCCAGGCATGACCCAAGGATGAATTGTGGCGACGCCCGTCCAGTTTCTGGACGGAATTATCTACAACTTTACAAAAGGATCGCAACATGGAAACCATAGATTTTCTGGTGCATATAGATGAGACCCTGGATGATTCGGAGCTTGAAGTCATCGAGGACTCGATCCGCGATGGCAATGCGGTGGCCGCTGCCAGCCACCAGGCCAACAATCCCCATGTCATTCAGGTCGTATACGATTCGAACATGATCCACGCCAATGACATTGTTCAGGCAATCCGTGATCACGGCGTGCATGCACAGGCGATTGGGCTTTAGGCACTGAAAGCGCACGTCGCAACCGGGTCTTCCCCATAAAGGGGTCTGACCCTTCCCCTCATATTTCTTATATTTGCCTCCCCCAAGCCATATTGCAATCAAAGGGGCCAGCAATCAAAGGGGCTCGGCTCGAATTGATTTGGGAACTGACGGGGTCAGGTCTTGCATTAACACATTGGCCACCTGTAACAGGCCAGGGCCCTGCAACGCCGAGACGGTGGGTCCCTCTTCTCGGTCAGTTATCAATGAGCAGGTGGCCAAAATAGGCAAATATGCCAATCATGATTCCGGTGAGAAATTGGGCATGGACCAGATAGGAGAGTTTCTTCAGTTCCTGCGGCGTATAACGCCATGTAAGAAACAGGCCAAAAACCCCCTGCCAAATGACCAGCGCCAATACGGCCGGAAAGAACAGGATCTGCATGGGGATACCCATCATTGCAATGTGCAGCAGGATGATCGCCACCGTGGCAATGCCTACATAAACATGGGTTCGATCCAGGAAACCAAGCAGTTGCTGGAAAAGCGATGGGGCCACGGGCGCTGAATAATCCGGGAGCAGGCGCTTGGCAAGTGGACCTTTGCCCATGACCAGCTTCAACAGGGTGCGCGCATAGATAAAAAGCAATGCCCAAAGCCCCACCTCACCCAACCCTTCGCCTATCTCGCTGAGAAGTGTTTCCCGCTCAGGTGGGGTTGGATACACCGTATAGGCGTAGCCGAAGTAGACGGCCGAAGCGATCAGGACACTCGCTGTGTAGATCAGGATACCTTTGATGCTTTTTATCATCGGGCTCATCCGCTATCGATACCCTTTGAATATATACGCGGTGGTGTCTAATACCACGTCGAAAGGGTGTCCGGCCCCATGGGTTCTAGCCACTATCCGTGGATAAACGCCCACGTCAGGCTCGGATAGCCCTGTCGCGCGGCCAGGAATTTATTCTTTCGGCGCTTCGGGATCGAGTAGATTTTGTGTATCCAATGCGCGCTCGTCGTGCTCGAGCTGGGCTTGCAGCTCGGTATTGACGCCTGTGTCGACGGTTTCTGCGGAGACGGGTTGTTTTGGCTTCGCCTGGGCGTGTGCCGCCATGGCTTCAACGGCCGCTGCGCGCTCGGTAATCTGCACGCGGTAGATGGGCTCGGGCATGTCGAGCCCAGCCTGCTCCAGTGCCGACTTTACCCGGCGGATGGCTTCGCTCTTGAGCATCAAGAAATCGTGCGTACGCTGGTCCACCCAGCCGTAATAACGTACCTGGACGTTCGAATCGCCGAGTGCGGCGATGAAGGCGCGCGGCGGCGGATTATCCAACACACCGTCGAGCGCCAGCAGAACCCGTATGCCGATCTGTTGCGCCAGCACCAGATCTTCGTTGACACCGATACCCACATCGAACTCGAAGCGCCGGTTGGGATTGCGCGTGTAGTTCAACATCACGCTGCGAAACACCAGCGCGTTGGGCAGGCGCAGGTGATTGCCGTCTGGCGTCATCAGTATGGTGGCACGGGAGGTCAGCGCGATGACGATGCCTTCGTTGCCGCCGATCACCACATGGTCGCGGGGAGAAAACGGTTGCCGCAGACTCATCAGGATGCCGGCCAGATAATTTTCCAGTGTTTCTTTAAATGCGAATCCCAGGGCGATCCCAAGCACCCCTGCGGTACCCAATAACGCCCCAACCAGGGCCGTCGCATCCAGTATCTCGAGCGCAATCAATAGGCCAAGGAGCGTCACGGTCCATCGGACAGTGGTGCGGGTCAGATCACGCAAAAACGGATTGCGCTTTGACACGCGATCAAGCACGGTACGTCGCGCGAGCCAACTGCCCACCATCCAGGCGGCCCACAAGACCAGCAGCGCCACGACCAGCACCGGCAGGGCGGCAAGCAGGTCATAGACCTCTTGCAGCAGGCGTTGCAATACCGTATCGAAATTAAACTGGATGCGCTCCACGCTCGATCCCCCTGGCTACCACCCCGTCATTAGCCGCATAACAGAATAAATGGTGCAGCCCAACCATAGCCGGGAATGTCTGCTGTTTCAGGAGGAGTCCAGTCAAGAGTAAGCCAGCGGAATCCATTGCACCCCCGATCGATCTAAAAGCTGCCCACCGACCGCGGGGACGGAATGCATTTTAGTGCTTCTGCACGCTGCGGACGCGCGCTCGTAGAGCGTGCGTATCGTATCTGGGGAGTCCATGCTTTGAATCATCGGAGCGATGAACTGAGCATCAAGGCGTTTACGTCTTGATGCTCAGAGTCTGCTTTGGTCTTAGCCATTCACCCTCGATTGCCTTGCACACTGACGGATAGAAAACCGCTTCTTCACGTCAAGTAGATTGCAGGCATCTTTGGCGGGAGCTAAGACCGTGGCGTTGAGTGCCTTGAACAAAAGTGTGTTGACGGTCTAGAAAAACAAGAAAAAGATAAGCAATATCACTCCAGGTACGCCCAATAGCCAGGCAAGTAGATATTTACCCATGATTTTATCCTTTTAAAAAATGAAATTAATCGCTTGCGCGACTGGTTTATAGGGTGAGCAGGGCAGCTGATGTCAGCTCAACCCAGTCAACCAATGCCGACTATGCGGCAATCTGACTAATCGGTAACGATAACGAAATGATGCAGATAACGGCGACGATGGGTAGCGTAAGGTCGTCCGATATCCGTGTAAGCCCTGTCTGAAAACGGGTGTAGGTATTCGTCGTGCTGAGGCCCGTGCGCAGCGTCAAATCCAGCGCACCACGTCTTCGATCGCCCGCCGGCCTTCTCCGGATACGGTTTGATGCGGTAGCCGAACGCGACCATGACGGCGAGGCCGAAACGCTCAACTTCGAGCAGGCTTGCTTCAACTAGCACGGCTTCGGCATCCTAGCGGTTGCAACCTTCCACCGGTCAAGAGTCGATGCGGATCAGCGCTGCCGCGGTCGTCATGTTGGTGAGCGCGATACACCGATACACCGGGGTCAGGTCTTGCCTTTTGCCGCAAAGACAAGACCTGGAACAATAAGGGACAGACCCTGTCCGTTCCCCTCAAACACATATTGTAAAACAACAGGTTGCGGAGTATGCAACCGCAAAATGGCGCAGGCATAGCCGAGTTAAGCACTTCATTCGTAGCGACCAAACTGCGAAGGAGTGCGACCATGCATCCACAGAGAATCTACCAGACCTGCTGAAACGGAATGCGGCGCCATCCATGCCAAGCGTCGGGTCACGCTGGCGCTCATGGTGCAGGCAAGCTGCTTCGGGCATCTCACCCTCGTCGGAATCAGCCGCAGGCTCGATACTGCCACCGCGTTGCGCCACCGCATCAAGCGCTGTGACCGGCTGCTCGGTAATCTCCATCTCAGCAATGAGAAACGCGACGTGTATCGCGCCATGGTGCAGCGTATTCTCATCGGCAACCCCAGACCTGCCGCAACATAGCCGCCCCATTCTGATCACCGATGCGGGATCAGGGCATCTTGGTTCAAGCTGTGCAATCGTTTGAAGTTTGATTGGGTGGGGCGCATCCGCAACCGCGACATGATTCGCCCACTGACGGATGCTGTGTGGGGACGACTATGTCGGAAAAACCGTTGTCTCATTCTGCACCGGTGGCACGCATTACGCCGGCGACTGCTTTGTCTTCGACGCGCGCGCAGCCGTGGCGGCGGATCTGCAGCGAGTGTCGGGGCGGGTGGAGTGTTAGGCCGCTGGCCGTCGAACGCACAGGCTGCAGCACCGCGTCAATTCAACTTTAGTCTTAGAGCAGGTGCTCTATATCCGTTCCGAACACTGAATGCGACATTTACCGATGAGATCATCGGTAACACGTGCGCGTTCAAAGCGTGATGATCTCCAGCCATTCAGGCACGGAACTTACCGACCTGAACACCACAATACATGCGCCGAAATGCATATTTCGGAACGCTGGAAAGGGGAGAAGTCATGCCGGAGCTGTCCGAGAAACCGCCCACTGGGGCATTGTGCCTGAAACAATTACGATCCGTCTCCGATGCGCATCGTCGTCCGTTTCGCCGACCCCGGAGCGTCATCCCTGGAGCGCTACTGCTCCTAACCGCAATGGGAGTGGGCGCTTCCGGCGCCTCTCGTGCCGATACCCTGGATGGCGAGTGTTTTCCGCTTTATCGCGACGCCGGTGCGATCCCCCTGACCCAGGCGTGCAGATTAACCGCGTCAACGGCCCGCATCGGCCTCGGCACCTTCATGTGTACTGCGAGCTCGGGAATATTGAGCATTGAACGGTACTGCGGCAGCAGCCCAAAAGAAGTGGGCGCTTCGTGTAACGGCGTGGGCAACCCGATCAATGCCGGCAACGGGATTAAGTATGCACTGGAGCGCGATACGCTCAACGTAGCGCAACTATCCGTCACGCGACACTACAATAGTTCGCCGGTGGCGGCGCAGGCTGCGCGCATGGGCAAGCAATGGCGGGGCGACTACGACCGCAGCGTGAGGGGAGTGGATAGCAGCACAGCCGCCGTTGCGCGGGCAGACGGAAAGATTCATTACTATTCGCTGTCGGGGACGGCCTGGCGCCCCGACGCCGACATCCTCGACCGCCTAACCGAACTCAAGGACGGCAATGGGGCTCGTACCGGCTGGCGCTACACTGTAGCCGCCGACGACTCCACCGAAACCTACTCTGCCACGGGTAAGCTCCTCACCATTGCCGATCGTGCTGGCCGTCTTCAAACGCTCCGTTACGACCTGCCGGTAGCCGCGGGGGGCGATGGTGATGCCGAGACCCTCGACACCGTCACCGATGATATGGGTCGTCAACTGCGTTTCAGCTACGGTGCCAACAAACGCATTGCCGCCGTCACCGACCCCGCAGGTGGCGTTATCACCTACGGCTACGACGCCCAGAGCAACCTCGTCTCCGTCACCTATCCCGACGGCCGCAGCAAGAGTTACCATTACAACGAACCCGCCAACACCGCAGGCGCCAACCTCCCGCATGCCCTGACCGGCATCACCGACGAGAACGGTGACCGTTACGCGACTTACCAGTACCAGGCTGACGGCAAAGCCATCTCAACCGGTCACGCCAGAGGCGCCGAACGCTACACCCTCAACTACGGCACGAACAGCACCACCGTCACCGATCCCCTCGGCACGCAGCGCACCCACAACTTCACCACCATCCTCGGGGTGGTCAAGAGCACCGGCCAGTCCCAGCCCGGCGGTGCCGGTTGCGCTGCCGCGTCGTCGGCCATGACCTACGACGCCAACGGCAACGTCGCGTCCCGCACCGACTTCAACGGCAACACCCGCTGCTACGCCTACGATCTGGGCCGCAATCTCGAGACCGCCCGTGTCGAGGGTCTCGCCGCCGGCAAGGCCTGTCCCGCGGACGTCGCCAACTATGTCCCCGCGGCCGGCACCCCCGAACGCAAGATACTCACCCAGTGGCACTCCAGCTACCGCCTGCCGGTCAAGGTCATCGAGACCGGGCGGGAGACCACCACCAGCTACGACAGCCGTGGCAACCTGGCCAGCCAGAGCGTCAAGGACACCGCCACCGGCGTCACCCGCACCACCACTGTCACCACCGTCTACCATCCCAGCGTCGCCGGTGGCATCGAACAACGGATCGAAGACGGTCCGCTGACCAACGTCAGTGACCTGACCACCACCGACTACTATGGCCCCGAAGAGAACTGCGCCGGCGCTACCTTCGGGTGCCGCGGCCAGGTCCGCCAGATCACCAATGCCCTTGGCCACGTCACTCAAATCAGTCGCTACAGCGCGCACGGTCAGCCTGAAGAGATCATCGACCCCAACGGTCTGGTCACCACCTTGAGCTATGACCCGCGCCAGCGGCTCACTCAGCGCAGCGTCGGAAGCGAAGTCACGCGTTACACCTACGACGGCGTCGGCCAGCTCGTTTCCGTCACGAGCCCCGATGGCGGCGTAATGACCTACACGTACGACGCGGCGCATCGGCTCACAGCCCTCAGCGATGCACTTGGCAATAAAATTGTCTACACCCTCGATCCGATGGGGAACCGCATCAAGGAAGATGTCCTCGATCCTGCCGGTGTGCTGGCCCAGAGCCGACGGCGCGAGTTCGATGCGCTCAACCGACTGTGGAAGGACGTCGGTGCCCAAGGCCAGACCACCCGCTACGAATACGACGCGAATGGCAACCAAAAGCTGGCCTCCGATCCTTTGCAGAACACCTATACGCAAACGTTTGACGCGCTTGACCGCCTCATCCGTATAAACGATCCGGCGGGTGGGCAGACGCTCCAATCATTGGATGCCCTGGATCGGGTGACCCAACTGACCGATCCCAAGGGGATCGCGACGCCTTACACGCTGAACGGCTTTGGCGAGGTGACGCGCGAAATGTCGGCAGACCGCGGCACGATGGATTACACCTACAACCAAGCCGGTGCCTTGGCGAGCCGTAAAGACGCTCGCAACTTTACCCTCTACTTCAGTCGCGATGCACTCAACCGGCTTAACGGCGTCACATCGCGTGCCGGCGACGCCATGCGTTTCGAGGCGACGTTCAGCTACGACCAAGGCGCGAATGGTCTGGGCCGTCTCACCGGATTGAACAGCTACGGCGGTGGTTACCTGCGTTACGGCTACGACGCCCAAGGTCGGCTTACCCGTCAGGAAGAAGGCTTGAGCAATCCGCTTGTTCGCGAACTGACCTACGATAGCGCCGGCCGGCTCCAGACTCAGCGCTATCCGAGCGGTCCGCAACTCAGCTATAACTACGATGCGGCCGGACGGGTGACGGGGATTATGGTCAACGGAATGCCTCTCCTGAGCGGAGTGGTATACCAGCCCTTCGGCCCTCCCAAAGGCTGGACCTGGGGGAATGGTGTGACGTACAGCCGCAGCTACGATACCGACGGGCGGATTCGCCACTACCCACTGGGTGCTGAAAGCCGGCTTCTGACGTATGACGACGCCAGCCGCATCACCGCCACGACCCACGGTAACGCTGGCCTTGACCGGCGTTATGGCTACGACGTACTCGATCGACTTGTGGTCGAAGTCGACCCCGTCGGACCCGCGCACTGGACCTATGATCTCAACAGCAATCGAACAAGTTCGCAGCCCGGCACAGCTACCTACGCCTATACCTATCAGGCGGATAACAACCGTCTGGCGAGCGTGGCTGGCCCCGTGGCAAAGACCTACAGCTATGATGCCGCGGGAAACGTGACCGGTGACGGTCGTTACACTTACACATACGATCGCGTCGGGCGACTCGCTTCGGTCTGGCAAGGAACGATCAAAAAGGCCGGATATTGGATTAACGCGCTGGGGCAACGTACGAGCAAGGTGGTGGACGGCGTTGAGACGAAGTTCTTTTATGACGAGGCGGGCCACCTGATTGGTGAATACGACACGGACAAAACGCTTCGGCAGGAAACAATCTGGTTAGGCGACATCCCTGTCGCGACGCTTAAGCTGTCCGCTGCGGCAGGGCAGGTGCAGCTCTACTACACCTATACTGACCATCTCAACACGCCGCGCGTCATCAGCGACACGAGTAACAAGGTGGTATGGCGTTGGGATAGCGACGCGTTCGGCGCCGGCGTGGCGAATGAGGATCCAGACGGGGACGGCGTGAAGTTCACGTACAACTTGCGGTTTCCAGGGCAGTATTTCGACAAGGAGACGGGCCTGCATTACAACTACTTCCGTGATTACGACCCCAGCATCGGAAGGTATGTGCAGAGTGATCCGATCGGGATTGCAGCGGGTTTGAATCTGTATGCATATGTTGATGGGAACCCTTTGGGTTATGTCGATCCACTTGGACTATGCAGGCGAGGTTCCAAACAGGTTGAAGGGCAAGCGGCAGGCGTTTGCGAGCCTGATGATCGTGTTGAACCGGAAAAATGTGGAAATGCTGAATGCGGTGCTGGATTGCCCCCAGTCAAGGAGGACGACGCATGTACACGTATGTGTAAATCAGAATTGAGGCTCGGATCAAGAGTTAGTTGCTTTGGCTATGGTCAAGCTGCACGGATCAGCCTGGGCATACCTGGATTTCTTGTTTCGGGTGCCTGCAATATTGCCGACCTGACTCAATGCGTACGTTCATGCCGGGACAAGCAGAAGGAAAAAACGTGTTCAGCGAATTGATGAAGAAATTGGCTGTGAAGGCGTTGACGTTATATCAACTTCATGTATCACCCCATAAAGGCTGGTGCTGCGCTTATAGATCGACAACAGGTGAGGAATCGTGTTCCGAATATGCCAAGGTGACCGTTCAAAGGTTTGGGTTTCGTTCTTCTCTTCCAATCATTAAGGAGAGGTTGATGTCTTGTACGCATGCAAGCCGCTCTGTTGTTCATCAAAGTGAGCGTGGCGAGTCCACCCGGGGTGCTGGAATGAAACAGGATGTTGCTGCTGAAGTTGCGTGTACTGCTTGCTCGTGTTTGCCTTGGCTAAAGTAACGCGCGTAAGGAAATTTAAGCCTTTATGAGTATAGAAATTCCAATCCACTTTTGTTTACCGACCCTTTGAGCCTGTGCCCGCGTGGATACAGGCAGGAAAAGAGTAAAAGGGGCCAGTCTCACATTCAGTGAGCTATGAGGGCAACATGCCCCGGCGCCCCCGCATCCATCTTGATGGTGTTCCATTGCATATTGTGCAGCGGGGCCACAATCGTGAGCCCTGCTTCTATGGCGAAGAAGACTACCAATCCTATCTTTACTGGCTAAGCACTGAAGAGAGAACGTTGCACGCTTCACGCCGATGCCCTCATGACTAACCATGTCCATCTGCTGATCACGTCTGAGCGGGCGGCATCCATTCCCCGGCTCATCAACGCCCTTGGGCGGCGATATGTGCAGTACATCAACACCACTTACCGCCTACCGGCACCCTGTGGGATAGTCGCTACAAATCCTCGCTGGTATCTGATCATGAAGCCAACCGTCATCACCGAGGAGTCGCAAACCCCAATCGGTCAAATGTGTATTGATGTATTTGGGACGGGTTGGGGTTTCTTCAAAATCGCGCATATGTCGACGGGTGACAAAACCGGAGTGGAGATGTTCGAGTTTACGAACAACGAAAAACCCAAAGCGTTCGAATACTGGAAAACAAGCACATTCCATTTTTGCGTTCAGGATCCGGATATTGAAGGCCTGGTTAAACAGATCGTGGATCACGGCGGCAAACAGCGCATGCCTATCCGCGAGTATTACCCGGGCGAGAAGCCCTACAAAATGTGTTACGTCGAAGATCCGTTCGGGCTCATCTTTGAGGTCTACTCTCACAGTTATGAACTGACGTATTCGCGGGGCGCTTATTGAACAGCTGCGGGGTCAGATATTGCATTGACACATTGGCTGCCTGGAACAATAGAAGACAAGCCACGCTTTTCACTGACTGCACACGCCAACCTGACAAAGCTGACCTTTCTCCCCGTTTTGCAAATTGATGTGTGACGCACAGAACCGCCCGGCAACTTCCGAGTAATCCGGCGAACACCCGGATGACCGGAGTATTCGCCTTGTTTGCTGCTAGACTTTCGCGCTGACGTTCGATAAGAGTACCGCTTGGATTACGACTACGAATCTGCCCTGATTGCTTGCGCACGTGGCGAGGCTTACGCGCTGGAAAGCCTGTACGCTCGCGAATCGCGCTGGTTGCTGGGGGTGTGCCGGCGGATTCTGCGCGATACCGCACTCGCTGAAGACGCGCTGCAGGACGCTTTTCTGAAGGTCTGGCAGCGTGCTCATACCTACGACCGCAATCTGGGATCGGCCCGCGGCTGGATCTACACCGTGGTGCGGCATAGCGCGCTCGACGTGGTGCGCAAGTCGGGACGCGAAATCGCCCAGGAAGATCCGCACGCCTTGCTCGACGAGCCCGGCCACCGCGAGGATGAACGCCAGGGCGACGCGATCGATATCGATCGCTGTCTCGAAGGGCTGGAAGACAGCCGGCGCGAATCGATCCTGCTGGCGTTTCTTGACGGCTATTCGCACGAGCAGGTTGCCGCGGCGCTGGCCACGCCGCTGGGTACGGTGAAATCGTGGATACGTCGCGGGCTACTGACCTTGCGGGACTGTCTGTCATGATTGACGAAGAACGCCAGGCTAACATTGCTGAATATGTGCTGGGCACGCTTGATCCGCAGGCGGCCGAGGCACTCGACGCGGCGGCCCGTGACGACCGTGAACTCGCGCGTGAAATCTACCGCTGGCAGGATCATTTGCTGCCGCTGGCCAACCGCGTTGCGCCGGCCACGCCGCGACCCGAGACGTGGGCGCGCATACGCGACAAAATTGCACGGCCCATGCCGTCTGCGCCGTGGTGGCACTCGCTGCGACTGTGGCAGGGCCTGGTCGCGGCGATGCTGGTGGTGGCCGTGGGGCTCGGCGTTCAACTCGCCCGCATCCCGGGCGCGGTGGAAACACGTTTTGTCGCCATGTTGCAAACGCCTGAGCAGACTATCGGCTGGGTCGTCGAGCTGGCCGATGCGAATACGGTTCGACTGCGTCCGGTGGGCGCGCTGCCCGCGCGGCCGGCGGGCAGCGCCTGGCAGTTCTGGACCAAACCGATGGGCGCGAGCAAGCCGACGTCGCTGGGGCTGGTGCCCGCCAGCGGCGTGATCGAGGTGCCGCGCGACCAGTTGCCTGCGCTTGAGAACCAGCAGCTGTTCGAAGTGACGCTGGAACCCGAAAACGGCTCGCCGACCGGCAAGCCGACCGGGCCGATCCTCGCGGTGGGCCGCATGGTGGCGCTGGCGGACTACTAATTCAATGTTGGATTAATTATTTTTGCCGCGCTGCATCTGGATGGCGATTTCCTGGGTAGTACATGACAGAACGGCGTTTGCTGTTCCGATTTCAACTCACCCCTACAAGGAATACACCCATGAAAACCCGCACCCAGACTGCTCTTGCTGTTTCTACCCTTTTACTCGCCGTTGCCGGCGCCGCCCACGCCGACCATCACATGGTGCCCCCGGCCGTCGCGGTGCCCGAGGGCAACGTGGTCATGATGAACACGCTGGCGATGGGCCTCATCACTTATGAATGCATGGAGAAAAAAGACGTGCCGGGTGCTTACGCCTGGAACTTCAAGATTCCGCATGCCTATTTGTTTGATGCCGACAACACCCAGGTTGGTCGTTATTACGGCTCACCCAAAGGCGCAACCTGGGAATCGAATGACGGTTCCAAAGTGATCGGCAAGCAGCTCGCCGTGACGCCGAATGCGCACACGGTGGGCAGCATTCCGCTGCAACTGGTGCAGCAGAATGGTTACGAGGGCAACGGCGCGATGAACAAAGTCAGCTACGTTCAGCGCCTCGCCACGGCAGGTGGCGTCGCCCCGACCACGGCGTGTTCGGCTGCCAACGCAGGCAAGAAGGAAATCGTCAGCTATCAGGCCCAGTACATTTTCTGGACGGCCAAGTAAGCAGCGCGCCCGGATAGAGGGCGCACACGGAAAGGGCGGCTTTGGCCGCCTTTTTTATGGGGTGGCGTGAGCGCAAGAAAATAAAACGGCGCGGTCGAATGGATGTCGCACGACCTTGGCGTTGCGCAAGCCCACGTTCCTGTCCACCCAAAGCACACCGGGGTCAGGTTCTGCCCTTTTCGTCAAAAGGCAGGACCTGACCCCGGCGGCTTGATGCGAGCGGATCAGTTAACGCGCAGCTTCTGCGACAAAAATCTCGACCCGGCGGTTCATCGCACGACCTGACACGGTGTTGTTGTCGGCGATCGGTTCGCGCGAGCCGCGGCCGTTGATGGCGATACGGTTCGACGCAACGCCGCGGGCGGTGAGGTAATCCCGGGTCGCGGCGGCACGATTGACCGAGAGCGGATTGTTGATCGCATCGGACCCGGTGCTGTCGGTGTGGCCGGTGATCGTGACCGTGGTCACGGGGTTTTCATTGAGTGTGGTCGCAAAGCGATCCAGGATCGGACGCATGTTCGGCTTGATGGTGTAGCTGCCGGTGTCGAACGACACGTCGCTGGGAATATCGAGCTTGAGCCGGTTGTCGGATGTCTGGCTCACGTTGACGCCGGTTCCTTGCGTGGCTTCTTCCATTGCGGCTTTCTGTTTTTCCATGTGCTTGGACCACAGATAGCCACTGCCTGCGCCGACCGCTGCGCCGATGGCGGCGCCAGTCGCGGTGCTCTTGCCCTTGTTGCCGCCTGCGGTGCCCAAACCGATCGCTGCACCCGCGGCAGCGCCGATCGCGGCGCCGGTTCCGGTGGTTTTTTGCGCGTCAGACATGTTGGCGCAACCCGCCAGGCCGCTCAATGCGATGGTCAGTGCACTCAGGGAAGCAATGGTATTTTTCATAAGGAACCTCGATAAAATGTTGAACAAAGATGGCTTATTGTAGACAGCGCGACGAACCTGTCTGTCGGCCTGCACGCCGCGGGTTCGCCACCCCCGGCTGACAAGCGCTGAGCAGACGGCCAATGCAACCGGGGTCGCATCGAATCAGCCGGGATTGTACCTCCGTTGACGGGAGATAGCCCAAAACCACCGTGTCCCGTATGCCCCAGCCGCTCGGGCGGGAACAAGGCGGGCGGGGGCAGGGAACTCAGGCCAGGTAGGTTTTGGCTTCTTCACCCGGATTGGGCAGACCTGCGATGCGCCATGCCTGGCGTGGCGAATGGAACAGCTGGTGCAGACAATCCGGTTCCAGGCCGTTGAGGTGACAGATATGGCTCAAGGCCGTAACCGCGCCGGTTTTGTGAAACTCCTCGCGCAAGGTCAGTAGCAGCCCCTGCTGCAAGTCGCCTATTTCTCCCATGCCTTCGGAATTCGCGATGCGCTGCGCAAGCGCGATATCCCATTGTTCGGGATTGATGAAGAAACCATCTTTGTCAAAAAGGGCACTGAGGTCTTCCACGGCGGTCGGGTTCATGTGTTGGTCCTGTCTGCGGGGCGGCTGATGTCCGCTCAGCCCGGTCAATCCCTGCCCAATGATGGGGCAGTGGCGCTAAGCGAAAACGATTAGGGGAATGATGCCGATATCGTCGACGATGGGCAGCGAGAAATCGTCCGAATTCCGTGTAAGCCCAGTCTGAAAATGGAAACAGGAATTAAGGGAAAACGCCGAGCATCGCGCGCGGTGTCAAACCCACCGCACTACGTCTTCGATCGGCTGCCGCAGCTTCTCCGGCTGCGGTTTGATGCGGTAGCCGAACGCGACGATGACGGCGAGGCCGAAACACCCGTTGTCGAGCAGGCCGGCCTCCGCCAGCACGGCTTCGGCGCCCTCGCGGTTGAAACCTTCCACCGGGCACGAGTCGATGCGGATCAGCGCTGCCGCGGTGGTCATGTTGGCGAGTGCGATATAGGCCTGGTGGCAGGACCAGTCGAACAGCGCGCGCGGCGTTTCGATGCGGAAATCGTGCTGATGAAACTGCGGGTAAAACGTGTGGCGG
>Ga0209347_1002722_pt1 | contig 22474 bp, 15 predicted proteins | sample AutmiccommuBRH23_FD_187382 | JGI IMG/M metagenome (GOLD analysis project Ga0209347, IMG submission 187382) | Deep subsurface microbial communities from Mt. Terri, Switzerland - Autotrophic microbial communities BRH/23 (SPAdes) (version 2) | ecosystem: Environmental > Aquatic > Deep subsurface >...
GCTTCGGTGACGATAGTCTCCAGTGGAGAGTATCGCCGAGCCGCCTTCCCAATAGAAACACTTAGCGGCGAAGGAGGTAGAGTCCATCCTACGGCGCGAAGTATTCGTCAGTGGCTCTGCGCCTTCGGCATAAGTCTCCACTGGAGACTTATGTCACCGAAGACTCGATGTTCAACTTTAGTTGAACGAGTTCACTGAAATGAGTGTGAGGTTTGGCCATAAGAATCCCTTATTAAGCATAAACGAACCCCTTTAGGACAATTCTGAGGGGTTCATTATAACCATCCAATTATTCGGATAATAGTCAAGGCGATAAGTATTATAGTAGAGGCGATAAAGACATATAATCCATTCCAACGAGGTCCCACTTGAATAGGAGACTGACCTGTCAATCCGGATAATGCAATAACAGTAGCTGAAGAAGGAGAAATTGATATTCCCATCGCCCAACTAATAGCCAAAATAAGGGCTAGATAAGTCGGAGTTACACCATAAGCTGCAGCTTTTAACGTTCCTCCAATAATAGTAACGGGAATAATGGGGTGAATACCTATAGCAGAAAGCACTAGGATAGTAAAGATAATTATAATAGCAAGCAATAAAGCATTTTGTCCAACTAAGAGGGATAAAATCATTGATATATAATTACCTATGTGAGAGTAGCTGATACTTGTAGCCAACAGTCCAGCACCCATAAAAAGTATAATTTCATTTTTTAATTTTGGAAGACTTTTATCAAAATAGCCCATAAACTCTCTCATTAAAATCTGCAAACGCCCAATCAATCCCAGCCAAATAATAGGGAAGATCAAGGATGCCAAAGAAACGATTATAACTGTATGTATTCCAGTTATAAATGAAATGCCCGCAATAGCAGAAATTAAAATAATGCTGAAAGCACTTAACTCAATTACTTTTCGCACATCAAATTCTACATCAGGTTCAACAACAACGGAAGTAAAAGTATTACCAGCTCTTTTTTCTTCATACATTGTCATAAAGTAACCGACCAAACCAGCGATGACACCGCATAAAACCGCATACGGAAAAAACAATGGCCAACTTGCTCCGCTTAATTGCACAATCAGTGCTATTGCAGCCGTTGTAGGTGCCCAGATAGTGCACGTCGCAAAACCACGGACGATTGCACAGCTTAACAGCTTTTTATTAGAACTCTTATTACTGGCCTGACTAATCTGAAGAACAAGCGGAACAACGGCCAAATTGACTAATACACCAACGAAAGCAGAAACAAAGCTCACGAGCAGATAAAAACGACTGTTATTATAAACATAACGCCTAAACACACCTTGTAAAGCCTCAAAATAGCCCCCATGCTGAATAGGAATACCTAACAGCGGTACTAGAGTGAACATTACAACTAGGTATATGTTTTCTTGGAAAGCATGCTGCCATACGCTTAGAGGAGCATGATAATATAGAAAAAGAATTATGCTCAAGGTAAATGTCATAGAACCAATGATCAAGGTGGTACCCGAAACTGTTGTAAAACTAAGCACAATTACGATAAGCAAGATAATAAGATTGAGGTCCTGTATCAGATTTGACTTGATAAACAGGTTACCTAAGAAAATAATCGCAATGCAAAAGGTGAGTACACTTCGGATCCGGGTAAAAATATCTGCCATACCTTAAACTCCTTGACTAATTACTACGTTATCTATGATATCATATTTTCACAAATATGATCACAGGAAAACAGACTGACAGGTTTCTAGTTTCAATCTGAAACGAAAAACCTGTCAGTCTGTTTTGTAAAAAAATTTAGCCACTATACCAATCGCAGGAGTCATAAAAGTCCACGGGAATTTAGGATACCATGCATCAATTTAAACATGGATGTTCCAGTGCATCAAAATTTCTTCTGGTAACAATATACATTTAGATAAATATCTAAATGTATATTGTTTTATAAATATGTGTGGGTGGGTTCTTCGTAATTCAGGTGAAGTAGAGTCCTCCTTCGCAAAAGTGTTCCTATGGAGATTAAGGGCTTTGGCGATCACTGGAGACTACCTATCTAAAGTCTCGATGTTCAGCTTAAGCTGAACGAGTTTACTATCTTATTGCATCATTAATATCCTCGATAAAAGCAGAGACAGCATCCTCTTTTGTGGCCCAGGAGGTTACGATGCGGATGGCGGAGTGATCGGCATCGATTTTTGCCCAAACATAAAAGGAGTATTTCTCCTGAAGCCTTGCGATCAGCCAATTAGGCAAGATCGGAAAGATTTGATTGGACGTTGAGTGCGTCAAGAACGTATATCCAGCTCGGCTTATTTCATTTTTCAGCAAACTAGCCATAGCATTAGCGTGTTTTGCCAGATCGAAAAATAGGTTATCTTTGAAAAGTTCTAAGAATTGTATGCCAAGAACTCTGCCTTTAGCAAGCAGTCCCCCTCTTTGCTTAATGTAAAATCGAAAATCATCTTTGAGTGAATCTTGGCAGATCACAAGAGCTTCGCCCATCAGGGCACCATTTTTGGTTCCACCGATGTAAAAAGCATCAACCAACGTACCCAAATCAGAAAGTTCGATATCATTCTCTTCTGAACATAGAGCTGAACCTAACCGTGCTCCATCAAGGTACAGAAACAAGTTGTTTCCCTTGCAGAACTGGCTCAACTGTTCTAGTTCACGTTTCGTATAAATTGAGCCTATTTCAGTGGGATTCGAAATGTAAACCAACTTCGGTTTTACCATATGTTCGTCAGTGTGAGCATCCAGGACGGATTTGATATGAGTAGGGTTAAGCTTCCCGTCACTTACTTTACTTGAGATTATTTTGTGCCCCGTGGCTTCAATGGCTCCAGTCTCATGAACAAGGATATGAGCAGTGTTGGCTGCAATAACCGCTTCGTGAGGCCTTAAAAAAGCCGAAATAACGGTGAGATTTGTTTGTGTCCCTCCGGAGAATAGATGGATATGGATATCGTTACACTTTATCCTTTGTTTTATCAATTTGATAGCTTCTAGTGAATAATCATCCTCGCCGTAGCCTTCCATCTGTTCGAGGTTTGATTCCATTAAAGCGTTCAATATCCTTGGGTGTGCTCCCTCGCTGTAATCGTCCTTAAAACTATACATTATCTAATAAATCTCCTTTTTGACTATTTATCATTTTAACTACCATCTTAACTATTTTCAGGATCATCGTAAAGATAAACTTCCATTCTGGCTTCTACATAGATTTGTTTACTTCTTAACTGTCCACAAGCGGCATCGATATCTGTCCCATGTTCTAGACGTATACTACAATTAATTCCTTGCTTTTTCAACGTATCATAAAATGCCAGCATCGACTCATGCTCGCTTCGTTGGTATTGGTGATGTTCATCCACTGGATTATAGGGAATCAGGTTAACATTTGTGAGACGTCTCTTACCCTCAATCAAGGCAACGAGTTGAAGGGCATGTTCTCTACGGTCATTCAGATCCTTGAGCATTATATATTCCAAGGTAATCCTGCGATTCGTTTTTTCTAGATAGTAATCGACTGCCTGCATTATTTTCTCTATCGGAAAGGCACGATTTATTTTCATGATTTGTGTTCTAAGTTCGTTAGTTGGTGCATGTAATGAGATCGCAAGGTTTACCTTCAAATTGCTATCGGCGAATTCATAAATTTTGTCTGGCAGACCGCTGGTCGAGACGGTGATATGTCTTTCAGGAATAGCTAGCCCATTGTGATCTTTAATAATCCATAAAGCGTCAATAACGTTTTTATAATTATCAAAGGGCTCTCCAATTCCCATTACCACAACGTGACTTACTTTATCACCTTGTTTAGTATTATCCAAATGATGTTGTACTTTCATAATTTGTTCTGCAATTTCGCCACTGGATAAATCACGATTTTTCCTTAATAACCCACTTGCACAAAAACTACAGCCCATGTTGCAGCCAACTTGGGTTGTGACACAAACTGATAAACCGAATTTATGTCTCATTAAAACTGTTTCAATCAGATTGTCGTCCTTTAACTTGAACAAAAACTTAATTGTTCCATCCGCAGATTCTTGCATTAAATGCTCACTTAATGATTGGAGGATAAAATGAGCGGCTAATAATTGAAGACACTCTTGATTGACATCGATCATTTCTGAGAAGTTCGTCACTCGCTTCCTATAAAGCCAATCCCAGACTTGTAAAGTTCGATACTTTTTATGTCCATATTCCTTAAGCCATGCCGCCAGTTGATCGAACGTCAATCCATAAATGGATTCTTTATTCATTCTTATCCCCTTTTCAATAGTAAACTTGGCTAACGCCCACGAAGACACTGTCTTCGAACGTATTAGTCCTTCTTGCAGGATGGAGAGAAGGAACCTTCCAGAAAGTATGTAACCATAAGTTAATACTTTCTGACTAGTAAACAAATAATCTCTTAGTAAAGTAATGTATAACAATGCCAGAGTCCTTAACATTTTAGTCAAGTCTCTGGCAATGACTTATTATTTGTAGTTTCTGTCAACTTACTATTATAATTTTTTTGATTTACCTAGCTTAAAGTTGATAAAATAAAAGTGTAAAACAATGTTAATTATACCGTAAATAATACTAAAGCACATGCTACAGCAGCTCAGCTTCTGAATTTAGGCATGTGATAACTCATACGGCTATTTTCGCATCTAATCCATAAGAGTTAAGAAGTCCAAGTAAAGGCTTCCTTCCTATTTCCACTAAGGCATAAAGATTCTTATTAAGTACAGACCTACAGGGAGATTCGGATACCAAATCCACACTAATTAATATAGAAGGATAGCTCAGCTACCTTCTATAATTAATTAGTGTTTAATTTTATTTGTCCGTGCTACTGGCTAATACCTTATAGTCAACTTTTCAAGGACTACCATCTCATCCTACCTTATAAAGTTCTCAATCTCTCTTCTTTTTAGGGTTTTTAGAGAATACTCACGGAACCCTCATACATCAAGCCTGTCAGGGCATCGACCGTTAAAGACTGACCGTTAGATACTTTGGAGAAGGCGTCTAAAGCACCGACAATCGTCGGAATCCCGTAATGTAAGGCCAAAATAGCAGCGTGTGATGTCAAACCACCTTCTTCAACAACTAACGCACCTGCGCGAGCAATTAAAGGTACAAAACTGGCATCAGTTGACTCTGCAATTAAAATATCTCCATCGTTAAAAGCGTCGTTTCCAGGAACTTTGATCTTGCTTGCGAAGCCAGAATAGGACTTGCGACCGATTCCGATCCCCTTGACCAAAATATTCCCCATGATTTGAACCTTGATCATATTTGTTGAGCCAACCTTACCAATAGGAACGCCGGCCGTGATGACCACAACATCGCCAGACTGAATATAGTTTCTATTTAAGGATGCATTTACTGCAACTGACAACATTTCATCCGTTCCTGAGCTTTTAGGAACAACTAATGGTTGAACACCCCATTGTAGAGCTAGTTTTCTTGCGGTTGCAGCAAATGGGGTAGCGGCAACAATCAAAGCTGTGGGCCGATACTTAGAGATCATACGCGCTGTCAAGCCTGAATGCGTAGGCGTAAGAATGGCAGCAGCTTGAATATCTTTTGCAATATTAATACTTGCAAAACTAATCGCCTCAGCTACATTGAGTTGAGGATGTCGGGAAGCTTGATTATTCAAACAAGTCAGTTCAGTACGCTTAGATATTTTATCCATCATCTGAACGGCTTCAATTGGATAAAGACCCGCTGCTGTTTCCCCAGATAACATAATCGCATCCGTACCATCTAAAATAGCATTGGCAACATCACTGGCCTCTGCTCGTGTAGGCCTCGGCTGACGTATCATCGAATCTAACATCTGAGTTGCAACAATAACAGGTTTGCCTAATAAATTACACTTCCGAATCATTTCCTTCTGCCTAATGGGGACTTCTTCAACCGGAATTTCTACCCCAAGGTCACCGCGTGCTACCATAAGACCATCAGCGACTTCAAGAATCGCATCTAAATTATTCAGCCCTTCACGGCTTTCGATCTTGGCAATAATATAGACATCCGCTCTCATTTCTTCCACAACCCTGCGCACATCCAAAACATTTGAGGCCTTACGGGTAAAAGAAGCGGCAATAAAGTCAATTCCTTGGGATATACCAAAGCGAATATCATCAATATCCCTTTGTGTGACAGCAGGTAAATCGATAAGCGCGCTTGGAATATTAACTCCTTTTTGCGATTTGAGAACTCCACCATTACGAATAATAGTTCGAATAATTCCTTTATCCAGAGCGGTTACTTCTAATTCGATTTGACCATCATCAATAAGAATATGGCTACCGGAGTTAACTCTACGCCACAAGTCAGTATACGTAATTCCAACCCGTTGCTGATCACCAAGACTGCTAAGATCTGTATCCAGAATAAACTCTGACCCGTTTACAAGAATAACTCCCTCTTCAGGGACTTTTCCAGTGCGCACTTCTGGCCCTTTGGTATCAAGCATAATCCCTAGATGTTTTCCTACTTTAGCAGCTTCTTCTTTCAGAATCGCTATTCTCCGGCCATGTTCTTGATGGGTTCCGTGCGAAAAATTGAGACGAGCAACATCCATTCCCGCAGCTAGAAGAGCTTGAACCTTTTCCTTGGACTCACTTGCTGGACCGATAGTACAGACAATTTTAGTCCTTCTCACGGTACATTTCCTCCTAACTTATAGTCCCTTTGTAGCAATAAGCTTCACTAAATCTAAAATGCGGTTGGAATAGCCCCATTCGTTATCATACCAAGACAATACTTTAACCATGCGATCTCCAATCATCATGGTCGATAAGCCATCTACGATAGAGCTGGCAGGATTACCATTAAAATCATGGGAAACAAGGGGTAATTCTGTATATTCGAGATATCCGTTCATCTTACCATTTGCAGCCTGGCGTAAGGCGGTATTGACCTCTTCTTTGGTTGTAGATCTAGTCAAATTAGCGACAAAGTCGACCAAGGATACATTTGGCGTAGGCACTCGAACAGCTAGTCCAGTCATTTTTCCTATCAATTCTGGTATGACAAGGGTAACCGCTTTAGCGGCACCAGTGGTTGTTGGAATCATGGATTGATAGGCAGCCCGGGATCTACGCCAATCTTTATGCTTTACGTCCACAGTACGTTGGTCATTTGTGACTGAATGGATCGTTGTCATCATCCCTTGTTCAATCCCAAAGGCATCAAGTAAAACTTTGGCAACGGGTGCAAGGCAGTTGGTTGTACAGGAACCATTAGACATCACATGATGCTTCAGTGGATCATATTTATCGTCGTTAACCCCCATGACGATGGTGATATCTTCTTCTTTAGCCGGAGAGGAGATAACAACTTTTTTAGCTCCTGCGGTAAGATGTTGTGCTGCATCATCACGTTTCTTAAATTGACCCGTACACTCGATCACTATGTCTACTCCGAGTTTACTCCAAGGCAAATTCAGAGGGTTTCTGTCAGCAACAATTTCAATACGTTTTCCATCAATAACCATTGCACTGCCATCAACTTCCACATTATTTGGAAGGATTCCGTGTACCGAATCATATTTGAGCAAATGGGCTAACATATCGGGACTTCCCATATCATTAATGGCCACCACTTCAAAAGGCAGTGATTGATTTAGGGCGGCACGAAGTGTAAGTCGACCAATTCTACCGAAACCAGTAATTGCTACGCGGAAACTCATGGTTAACCTCCTCATTAATTATACTAAAACAATTTTGTATACAACTTAATATAATTCTGGACAGATAGATAAAATCCTGCTTTGAAAACAATTATTACATAATTTTATCATTAACATATTAGAAGGACTCGCCCTTTCTAGTATGATGCTTAGACCATTAAGGGGGTAGCATTACGCAAAATTCAGACTGCGCATGCACAGCCTGAACATTCTCCATTTGAAAACAATACCTCACCAGCAGGTTGTATATTTATCATTGAAACCAATCCCCTAGGAAAGACGAGTTTTAAAATTTTCATACCCGAATTGTTTGATAATCTTAATACCTTTTTCTTCATTGAAAAGTGCGATAGTCGGAAGATTCACTCCATTGAACATATTGTTCTTCACCATAGTATAGTGGGCCATGTCACAAAAAGTAAGCCTATCACCTGATTTTAATGGCTGTTTGAAAGAATAGTCGCCTATGATGTCTCCGGCAAGACATGTAAGCCCACCCAGTCTGTAGGTATAGGGATATTCACCCGGCTTTCTAGCATCGATTATATTAGGTCTGTAAGGCATTTCGAGCACATCCGGCATGTGACATGCTGCCGAAGTGTCCAAAATGGCAATTTTTAGGCCATTGTCCACTATGTCAAGAACTTGGGCAACTAGAAACCCAGTGTTCAAAGCCACAGCTTCACCGGGCTCCAGATATATTTCCACTGCATATTTGTCTTGACAAAACTTTATGGAACGGACCAAGGTTTCAATATCATAATCTGGTCTGGTAATATGATGACCACCACCTAAATTGAGCCATTTCATGGTTTTGATAAATTTCCCAAATTTTTGATCAACTACTTGAATAGTACGTTCAAGGGTATCTGAATTCTGTTCGCACATTGTATGAAAATGAAGTCCTTCAATGCCTTCAAGCTCATCAGCGCGGAAATTGGCCAAAGTCACTCCCAGTCTTGAATACTGATAGCAGGGATCATAAATAGGGGTCTCTATCTCCGAATATTCCGGATTGATACGGATGCTACATCGTATTTTCTTCATTTTAATGTTGTTTTTAACTTTGTCTTTAAATCTATTCCATTGGTCAAAAGAATTAAAAGTAATATGGTCACAATAACCGAGGATTTCCTCAAATTCCCCATCAACGTAAGCCGGAGCATAAATGTGAACTTCTTTTCCCATTTCTTCATAACCAAGCCTAGCTTCAAACAACGAACTAGCGGTTACTCCGCTAAGATATTTGCCCACTAGTGGAAATATAGAATACATTGAAAATCCTTTTAAAGCAAGAAGAATCCTGCATCCTGTACGTTGTTGAACGGAATGCAGAATTTCAAGGTTTTTTAACAAGAGTCTTTCATCCACAATATAGCAGGGTGAAGGCAGGGCACTGATATCAATGTCCAATTAATACACCTCAATCAAGGAGAGTTGGCGAGAAATTTTCCTGCCACGGTAGACCACATCTTTTTAACGCTTCCATGAACGGATCGGGATCAAATTCTTCAACATTGAATACACCAGGTTTTTTCCAAATACCTTTGAGTATTAACATTGCCCCAATCATGGCCGGAACCCCTGTTGTATACGAAATGGCCTGCGACCCAACCTCTGCATAACATTCTTCATGGTCACAAACGTTGTAAACATAATAGGTTTTGGACTTTCCTTCTTTAATCCCTTGTATAATGCAACCGATATTCGTTTTCCCTTTAGTTCTCGAGCCGAGAGATGCTGGATCAGGAAGCACAGCCTTTAAAAACTGCAAAGGAATAATCTGTTGCCCCTCAAAATCAATAGGCTCAATTGAAGTCATGCCTACATTTTCGAGTACATGCAAATGATTAAGGTAATTGTCAGAGAAAGTCATCCAAAATCTTATCCGCTTGATCCCCTTTATATGAATTGCTAAGGATTCTAGTTCTTCGTGGTACATAAGATAAATATTTTTTGGGCCTATCTCCGGAAGATCATAAACTTTTTTCAAAGAAAGAGGGTCAGTTTCGACCCACGAACCATTTTCATAGTATCTTCCGTTCGCAGTAATTTCTCGAATATTAATTTCAGGGTTAAAATTCGTCGCAAAAGGATATCCATGATCGCCTGCATTGGCATCTACAATATCAATTGAATGAATTTCATCAAAATAATGTTTCTGAGCATACGCGCAAAAAACACTGGTAACCCCAGGGTCAAAACCACTTCCCAATAACGCAGTTAACCCTGCCTGAGCAAACTTTTCCCGATACGCCCACTGCCATTTGTATTCAAACTTAGCAATATCAGGCGGTTCATAATTCGCAGTATCCAGATAATCAACTCCGGTAGCCAGGCAAGCATCCATAATAGTTAAGTCCTGATAAGGGAGTGCAAGGTTAATGACCAAATCTGGTTTAAAGCTCTGTATCAAGTCAATAACCCTGTCGGTATTATCAGCATCGAGCTGAGCCGTATGAATTCTTGTGCGACTTCCTGCCAGTTTGTTTTTGATTGCTTCACATTTTCCGACAGTTCTACTTGCGATACAAATCTCTTCAAATACATCCGGATTCTGACAACATTTATGAATTGCAACACTGGCAACTCCGCCAGCGCCAATAATCAAAGCTTTTCCCATTTCAGCACCCTCCAAATCAGTTTTACGACAAAGCAAATTATACATAAACTACTCCAAATAATCAATGTTCTAAGCTATTTTTCTGCTCTATAACCTCGGGTCAACTGGTTCAGCCTCTAAGGCCAATGTAGCTAAAATACATTCATGACTTAACGCCACTTTGTTCTAGTTATGCCCCAAAGGGTCGCCTCCTACTGAAAGTGAGATAAAAGCAAAGTTCAGGTGAGGAGATTCATCACAGTCTGCAGTCCCCTTATTTCTCCTTGTTTCACACTATATCAATTGAGGCGAAGGTCCTGCGGATTCCTTTTTGATACTCCACCTTGGGGTAGCCCATGATCACAAATAATCCTTCTCGGCTTTTGAAACGAATACCATACTTCTGTCTAAACTTCTTAGCAGTTTTCCCGTTTTGGATTAAAGGATGTATAGCACCAAGCATGCAGGTCCCCAATCCCAGCGATTCAGCGGCGACCATTGCATAAGTAGCTGCAACAATGGGGTCGGCAGGGTCAGAATATGGAGACCCATAGAAATACATCGCTACAGGAGCATCGTAATTTACTAGATTTATGCCTTTATTCATGTTGTCAAGATACAAGTGCATCGTCGGTCTAATAAATTCCCTGAAAAGTTCATCGTTTGTCTTTCCCCAGAATGGGCGCATAAGAACCAAAAACCATCTTGATACAAGCCATTTCATCCCTTTTAGATAATCGCAAAAGTCTTCGGCAAACTGACGCACCTTTGCTGGGCTGTCAAAAATAAGTAGATTTACATCCGAAGGGGGTAACCCCATCGGAGATGTTTGGGTTGCTTCAATTATTTTTTCTATAAGCTCTTTTTCCACAGGAACCGCTTCAAACTCACGAATACTTCGGCGGCGTTGCAAGAGATTAAGTACTTCCTCGTAAGAGGCGTTTTCATGTTGGTTGGATAGATTAAATAAATCCTCCGGAGTCAGCCATCGACCACTGATTTTAATCGCTTCTTGAGGACAAATCGCCATGCAATGCCCACACCCTATACAACCATAAACAGAATTCTTGATTATAACCTTGCCGTTTTTTTGAGAGAGATTAAAGCCTTTGCATACTTCAATGCATAAACCACAGCCTGTGCAAAGGTTAACATCGATTAAAATCTTGGCTGATTCTTTGGTCCTTGAAGTGGGTATGGCCATAGTCTTATCCTCCTCTAATTGAAATCCAACGTACTTCCAGCCATGGCCCAAGTGAAGGCGCTAGGGAATTCTGCAGCTAACTTACTCGACATACTCAAACCTGTACAGTGATTTGGCGCCAAACAATCTAAATTAAGTCCTCGTAGGTAGTCTATCGTTTTTTGCAGTTGATCCGGAGCAGCTGGGCCAAGATGAGTCCCACCGATAATCGCTCTTACTTTACGCTCCCCAGTCAACCTTTTTGCATGTTCTACTATGTTCACCAATCCGGAGTGCGCGCAGCCGAGAAGTATAATTAATCCTTGGTCTGTGACATAAAAAAGGCTTAGATCATCTCGAATGCTGTCTTGAACAACGTTCTCTCCCTTTAATTCAACCAATCGATCGTCTAGATGTTCAAACGACGTTTCTCGTGGGATTTCGCCGCTTAGCCATAGTCCTGGGCTTAATTCCAAAGGTTCATTATGCCAGTAAAACTTAGCTCCTGCGCTCTCCAGTTGTTTCTGACAGTGTGGTACACCGAGATATTTATCTACTTGACCTTTAAGTCCCCGACCATAGTGCGCAGAAAATAAATCCGGATGAGCATACACTGGGACTGTCCCCCTATATTGTAGAAACTTAAAAAGTCCTCCCGTATGATCATAATGTCCGTGACTTAAGACTACACGATCAATTTGCCGTAGATCGTGCCCCAAGATCTGCGCGTTGCCCACAAGATTGCCTTGTTCCCCTGCATCGAATAAGATTCGCTCATCGCCAAAATCTAAGAGCATTGACAAACCCCACTCTGATAAGATGCCTAAAGGGACGCCTATTGTGTTTTCTACTAATATCGTTACTTTTAGCTTTCTCAATGGCAGGACCCCCTTCTAAATCTAGTAAATCACAGAGCTTAACTGATATTATCTCTTTAACAAATTCAATATGCATAACTCTTCATCCTGCCTGAAAATTCTGAGACCCGTTTAATTTTTTAGATTTGTAGAAATTTAATAGTATAAATTGTCCTGTCATGAAAGAAATGATCTACCTTCATTGTCACTGTCCTTTACCTTGATCGTAGAATTTAATTGCTAAAAGTAAGTTAGAATGTTTAAACGCTTGTAAAGGAGGATTTATTTGAGGTGTATTTCCTGCTATAATTAATTGACTTAGAAATACATTAAACGGAATTAAACGGAGGATTAATTATTATGAAACTTTTAACTCAAGAAAAAGGCGAGGATACTTGGCAGGAAATAACCTTAGAAGAGTGCCTATTCAAAACAGAGAAAGCTGGTTTTTATACACCAGGAACTGTTCAGAAAATGTTAGAAGACGGTTTAGCTGTAGATACACCTTGGTCCACTTTTAAGAAAGTAGAATAGCAACTCGATTATTTTTGTAAATAATCGGAAGAGCCCGTCAACTTTGGAAGACGGACTCTTTTTATATATGGGAGGTAAACTATATTTGACTTCCACTCTTTTGCAGTGATGTCGTCAGATTTAATCCCTTGGATTCGTCTACAGTTTTAGGAATATAATTATTGATCTATGAATTTGAGATATTGAGGAGGATCCAAGATGAAGAGAGTGTGGTATTTTCTTGCCCTACTATTAGTGTTTGTGGTTGTCATTACCGTCACAAACATGAATAAGCCACCAAAGCAAAGTATAGCTCAAGAACAAGGTCTACCTCAGGAACAAAATCTACCTGTAATAGGAACCGTTGAAAAACTACGCAGTATTTTGGAAACGGCTGAGAGTTCCAGAGCTTCCACAGGACAAGGTCTAGGGTTGGCCACAGGAGCAATCATGAGGGAGGAGATGACTAAGTCAACTGCTCTACCGTATACCGCTCCAGCTCCCGCCGCTTCAGGTGTTACGCTCGTAGGAAGTACGGATTCTTCTGCTACGAATACTCAAGTAACCGGCGTTGATGAAGCAGATATTGTCAAAAACGACGGCAGATATATCTATCAAGTTAATAACCAGGAGCTTATCATTACCCAAGCCGCTCCTTCTGATCAGATGAAAATCGTACAACGTATCAGTTTTAAGGAGAGCGAATTTTCACCTCAAGAACTGTTTGTTGATGATCAATATCTTATACTAATTGGCAATGCAAATTATCAAGAATTACGGCCTGCTAATCCTGCCAAAGACCAATCAACAAAAGAGCAATTAAAGTCAGCAATATATCCTCCAATAGCTCATAAGTCTACTGTCAAAGCCATTATTTATGACCTAGCAGATAAATCTAATCTAACGAAAATTCGCGAAGTAGAACTTGACGGAGATTACCTCTCTTCTCGTAAGATCGGTTCAATTCTATACATAATGGCGAATAAGTATTTAAACACATATGGAATAATGAACCAAGGATTCGAACCATCCTTGCCAAGTTATCGCGACACTGTAAGTAAAGATGAATTTGTCAGCATTGATTATCCAAATATCCGTTACTTTCCAAACTTTGTAGAGCCCAATTATCTAATGATTGCTAGTCTAAATCTGGATCAAAAAGATCAAGAAATGCAAGTCTCTTCGTATCTGGGCTCAGGTCAAAATATTTACGCTTCAACATCCAATCTTTATGTTGCAGTGACTCAATATGAGAGGATTAAACATCCTTCGCCCTTACCACAGGCAGTACCCAATTCCTCTGTGGCTCCTGCGATTGATCAAGTACATCCAAGTTCATTTGACACTACAACGGCTCTCTATCGGTTTAGTCTAGATCAAGACGGAGCTGAATTCAAAGCTCAAGGGAATGTGCCAGGAACCATTCTAAACCAGTTTTCAATGGACGAATACAATGGCTACTTTAGAATAGCTACTACTAAAGGACAGCTCTGGCGCTCAGATGAAAATACTTCCAAGAATAATGTATATATCTTAGATCAAACCCTCCAATTACTTGGAAAAATTGAAGATATTGCCCCAGGAGAAAGGATATATTCCGTACGTTTCATGGGTGATCGTGGCTACATGGTTACTTTTAAGAATGTAGATCCCTTTTTTGTGCTTGATCTAAAAGACCCTGCTGCTCCTAGAATATTAGGTGCTCTGAAAATTCCGGGATTTAGTGATTATCTCCACCCCTATGACGAGAATCATATCATCGGGTTTGGTAAAGAAACCGTAGAGATAAGCCAATCAAACGGCCAAGGTATTCTTCCCGGTACGTCCATGGGTTCCAATGCTTATTATCTGGGAATGAAACTTGCCGTCTTTGATGTAACCGACGTGAGCAATCCAGTGGAGATGTTTAAAACGTCCATTGGAGATCGTGGAACTGATTCTGAAGTGCTTCGCAACCACAAGGCGCTTCTTTTCAATAAAGATAAAGGTCTTTTGTCGTTCCCCGTTACTTTAATGGAAGTAAAAAAACCTCAAATCAATCCTGCAGGGGTTCTTCAATATGGCACATTTTCGTTCCAAGGAGCTTACGTCTATCACGTTGATTTAAACAGTGGCTTTACCCTAAAAGGTAAAATCTCACATCTTGAGGAAAAGGATTTATTGAAAGCAGGTAATCAATATTACGGAGCTAAAGCCATCGAACGAATACTTTATATTAAAGATACACTGTACACCGTGTCTAAGGGAGTAATTAAAGCAAATGATCTAGCTTCACTGCAAGAAAAAAATAGCCTAATTCTTAATCCTTAAGAAAACTTTACTTTCAACATCAATTCTAATTGATCCAATTCTTAGAACGCCTACTTTTTGAAAGTGGGTGTTCTATTTTTTGCTTCGCTGGGGGTAGACCTTTGTTTACTTGACGAATTAATTAAAGGAACTTAGCATAAGATAAATACTTAATATTATTGAAGGGTCTGTTTTATATGTTTGACGTAGTTATCAAAGGTGGTTTAGTCGTAGATGGAACTGGCACCTCCCCTCGTCGAAGCGACATTGGGATTATTGATGGAGTGATTGCAGAGATGCCTCAGGATCTATCTGCAGAAGCCAAGGCCGTTATAGATGCAACTAATAAAATGGTAACTCCAGGGTTTATTGATGTCCATAGTCATTGCGACTTGCTCCCGTTTATGTCTGGTTCGATACGAGAAAGTAGGATTAGACAAGGTGTAACCACTGAAATAGTTGGACAATGCGGCTTGGGTTCGGCTCCACATTTCGAGCGGATGGAAGACTGGCGTAGCTACCTAACCCCTATTTTGGGTCCAGGTCCACAAACTTGGAATTGGCAGGATTTTTCTCAGTTTTTACGTGAACTAGATCAAGTAGAAAAACCTAACAACTTAGCAGCTTTGATCGGACATGGTGCAGTTCGAGCCCAAGTTTTAGGGTTGAATAATATCACACCTTCAAGAAAAGAAATTACTACCATGAGCAGAATTGTTGAGGATGCCATGTCTCATGGTGCTTTAGGGATATCCTATGGTTTAGCGTACTTACCAGGGATGTTTGCGCCTAAACAAGAACTTGTTGCACTAAGCTCAGTAGTCGCAGCTTATCAAGGCATCATGATGATTCATATACGCAGTCACTCTCGCCAAGTTCGTGAAGGAATGTCCGAAGCGCTTGCTATAGCCAAAGAATCCGGGATTAAGCTGCAGATTTCTCATATGCGTTCCTATGCTAATCGAGATTATGGTATAACCGCTGAAGAATTAATTGAGATTGTGGAACAAGCAAGGATTGATGGTGTCGATGTAACCTTTGATGAACACCCATATAAAGCAGGCAGTACGCTCTTATCTCAAATTCTACCCCCTTGGGCCAAAGAAGGTGGTAGTTCGGAAATTGTACGCAGATTAAGAAACCCGCAACTCCGAGCTAAACTGAAAGAAGATTTGAGCGATCAAGGACCAGATTATCCTGGTTGGGATAATTTTGTGGGCATTGTAGGATGGTCTAATATTATGATTAGCTCCGTCACAAACCAACATAATAAATGGGCAGAAGGTCAAACAGCGACTCAATTAGTCTCAAAAACCGGCTTGGAACACTCTAAGCTCGTTTGCCAAATTATTGATGCGATTGCAGAACTGTTAATCAGCGAGGATTGTCGTTGTTCTATGGTATTACAAAATCTCTTTGCTGAAGAAGATATAATTGCTTTGATTAAACACCCTCTATGTCAAATTGGTTCGGATGGTATTCCGACTGGCAAACCTCATCCCCGTTTATTTGGCACATACCCTAAGTTCTTGGGGGAGTATGTCCGTGATAAGAATACAATGACTTGGGCAGAAGGGGTTAAGAGAATTACTGGGGACCCAGCACAAAGGTTGAACTTAGCAAAAAGAGGATTTGTAAAAACGGGCTTTATGGCGGATTTGGTGATTTTTGATCCAAAAAAAATTAATGCTCCAGAGAATTACGATAACCCTTCCCAGGTTCCCTTAGGAATTAACTATACCTTGGTCAATGGGCAAATTGTCGTCGCGAATGGGCAAGTTCGTAGAACAAACGCCGGAATGTTAATAGGGCATTAAATAAGCACGAAAGAAGAGGCTACCTCCAATGAGTGGCCTCTTCTTTAATGCTTAAGGCTTCTTTCCCCATCCGTTTCCCTTAATCAGACACATAATGACGGATTAACGACGGATCATTCCCCGCGTGACCTTCACAACTGATGAACTCTTATATTCAATTAAATGAGTATTTACCCTCTTTGGAATGAATTTATCTTGAGTAATCACAAGGGATGAACGGTTATAACTCATTGAATTGCGTTCTCTAGTTTGAGAAATCATGTCTCGGGTGATCTTTACGACGGATGAAACGATCGCTAAATCTTTATCTTTCGCTAAACTTCTGTCTTTATCTAAACGCTTATTTTTATCTAAGCCTTTATCTTTACCTAATCTTTCGTATTTTCCTGATCCATTAACTCTATCAAAATCTCTTAATCTAGGCTTTGCTTTGATTTTTGTTTTTATTTTTTCTTTAGCATTTGCTTTGGTTTTAGTTTTACCTTTTTCTTTGATTTTAGTTTTACCTTTTTCTTTAGCTTCTTCACTCTCGTTCTCAGAAATTGTTTCAGAGTAAAATGCTGCTTCCCAGACTTCTAAGACTTCATTCGCTACCCTCTCCCAACTGAATCGCTTTTCAGCTAAAACCCTACCAGTTAGGCCCATTGTCTGTCGAAGTTTGGGATCAGCTAATAGGAGTTTTAATTTTTCAGCAAATTCAATTGGATCCTCTGGTTGCTCAACAATTAGCCCATTTTCATTGATCACTACTTCAGGATTACCACCTCTTGCCGTCGTAAGGAAAGGCAAACCGGCCGCCATAGCTTCGTAATGGACACGAGCTAGAGGTTCTTGCCACTGCGAAGGGCACACAAAAATATCTCCTGCCCAAAACCACTGGTGAATAAGATCAGCGGATACATAACCAGTCGTTATCACCGGAAATGGAACTCTCTCTGCTAATGCACGTATATAGGCAACATAATCAGTGACTCTATCGACGCTGTACCATGTTCCGCCCACGATCACCAACGCAATATTCGATGCAGATGAATGAACCTCTTTAAGTGCTTGGATTAGTAGATCTGTACCCTTTTTGAAGCTTAACCGCCCAACAAATAGAATGACAGTTTTGTCTTCAAGATTATTATCTTCCCTCAGTTTCTTACGAATCTGGGCGGCTTCATTAGACTTTCTCCATGGAATAAATGCATCTAGGTTTACTCCTGAATAGATCGTTTGAACCTTTTCTGCGGCTTGAGGATAGAGATTGGAGATTGTATTTCCAACATAGTCACTGACTGTAATGATACGTTCTACTTCAGCAATAGCGGTAAGCGCATCTTCGTGAAGAATCTTATTAGTATTAAACATATCGTTATGCATGCTTAAGATTAGTCGTGAATAGGGGGCAACTTCACGGATTAATGGAATAAGCCTTGGTCGATTAAAAACATGAATAAGATCAAAGGATTTTTCACGAAGAAAATCAGTAACCTTCTTGGCATAGATTTCTAAACTTTGCTCGCTATCGATTCTTACATACTGAATATTATCTTTATATTCTTCAAGAGGTAATGAAGAATCTATCGTTCCCAAAATCGTTAGGTCATGTTGTTGACTTAATATTCCTGAGATTCCCTGGATATAGGTTTGAATTGCTCCACCCCGTACAGGTGGGACTGGCAACTTTTCTGTACAAATCATCAGAACCTTTAAGTTATGATTCTTGTTCTGATCCTTTTCTACACCTTTGAGCATACTTTTAAGTGTTTTCTTTTTTGTATAAGAACCTTCTTGGATCATATTTGGATTTAAGGGGGGATTTTCTTTGATCAAACTTGGTAAAGTAGTGTTTTCTCTACTAGCTTTAATTTGCATCATCCGAAGAACTCCGGGTTCTAAAACAGGTATTGAAGCATAGTTACCCGTTTCGAACTTATGCTTATCGAGTTTCAGCTCAGCTAATGCCTGGCCCTTTGTTTTTTCTACTAGTGTAAGACGCTGTAGAATTGCTTCAACATTAAGGTTAAGAAAAGTTGAAGGATCGTACAGCATCTCATTTATGTGTTTGTAGAACTCATTGGGAAAAGCTAGATCATTTAATAAAACTTCGTAAGTTTCTAGATCAAGAGGATTTGCTGAGTGGTAAGCGTTAATCATTCCCTGAATCCACGTAACGTCCCATTTTCCCAAGTCGAACATTGTGCTTGAAATGAGCTTACGAAGATCGCGAATCGGCAAATCGTAGGACACTCCATCTAAATCGATCACCCAAAGTCCACCAGATCCAAGTTGTCCATTAGACCATCCGAAGTCTTGGTGTACAAGTCCCCAGTGCTCTTCCCCCATCGCGGCCATCTGGGCATAAGATGAATGCTCAAGAAGGCTCAAAGCGTCTTGAGCTTCTCGCTCAAAGATGTCGATGCTAGATAGAAGTGTTTTGCTACTTGGAAGATCATTATAAGCCTGGGCGACATTTCGGAACCAGTCAATTTTTCTGAGTATTTTACGATAATAATTGGGCCAACGATACAATCTGGAAGCTCTTTTAGAACCTGGTGGTGGAGTATATCCCTGAGAATGCCTATGAAACTCCCCCAAGCCATAGCATAAGGCCTGAGCACCTTCAAGTTCATTACTCGCCGGAGTGAGAGGTTCGATCCAATCTGTGACAATCCATAACTTTCCACCTAATTCGACATAGAGAAGCCCTTCTTTAGTTTGTTTTAATTCTGGAACTCTTCCGCCTTGTTTTACAATATAGTCCTGCGCTCCTACACTAAAGAGACTTCTGGCGGGCTTACGGTGTAGTACTTTCAAACTGCGAGGTCCTTTATCCGTTTCAATTTTCCAGATGGCCCCACCTTTATCTGACTTGGCTGTGATTAACGTTTTATCGTGGACCTTCATGTCGTAGCAAGCAATGACCTGCTCTGCTAATTCGTCAATTTCTGGCGGTACCCACATATCTAAATCGATTCCTACTTGTTGATTTTCGTTATCCCACGGGTGAATCTGATATTCTTTCACATCTTTCCCTCCACCATTATCAAGGTTCATTTATAATCTATTCAGCTTTGTTGATGAATGGAATCAACGTAAGGTTTATCTGTCTATGTTTTCAAAAATAACATAATTTGTAACTTTGTAACGCTTGATATCAGCTTCTAATACAATATCTAAATTGACATTATATTAGAATAGGTGGAGCGATGAATGAGAATTTGCATCGTAGGCGCAGGATATGTAGGCCTCACAACAGCTGCTGCTTTAGCTGATTTCGGACATGACGTTCTATGTGTGGACATGGAAGAATCAAAAATCGATAGCCTTCGCCAAGGTAAGGTTCCCATATATGAACCAGGCTTAGAAGAATTAATTGATAAGAACGTTAAAAATAATAGGCTCCTATTTTCATCTCAGGTGGAAGAGAGCATTAGAGATTATCCAATCATTCTAATTGCCGTAGGTACGCCTTCCAAGGATGATGGAAGCAGCAATCTTACGTTTATTAACAAGGTTGTTGAAGTTATTGCTTCAACAACCTATGTGTATAAAACCATTATTACTAAAAGTACTGTTCCTCCAGGAACCAATGAATGGATTCACCAAACATTAGTTGAAAAAGGTATAAATGAAGATTTATTTGATATCGTTTCCAATCCGGAGTTTTTGCGAGAAGGATTAGCATTATGGGACCTTTATCATCCTAATAAACTAGTCTTTGGAACCAAAACTAGTCGGCCAATAAGAACCCTTAAAAAGCTCTATGAAGGAGGAATGGCACCCTATATTTTTACCAGTTTAACTGGAGCGGAACTAATAAAATACGCTAGCAATGCCTTTTTAGCAACAAAAATCTCGTTCGCCAATGAAATAGCCCGTATCTGTGATGCTTACGAAGTCGATTATGCAGATATTGCAAATGGGTTGGGGACTGATCCTCGAATTGGTCGATACTTCCTAAACTCAGGACTAGGTTTTGGTGGATCATGTCTACCAAAAGATCTAAGTTCTCTTAAACATTCGGCTTTAAGGAAAAACGTGGAAACAAAACTACTCGATGCCGTAACAGAAGTAAATGACACTCAAATTGAACTATACTTGAATAAACTTACTACGAAACTTCCGAACTTAACGGAAAAACAGATTACAATATGGGGAGTGACCTTTAAACCTGGAACGGATGACTTACGGTCCTCTCCAGCAATTTCTCTAATCAACAAACTTATTGAAAAGGGCTGTCGAGTTCACACTCATGATCCTATGGTACAACTTAACTTACCTGGTGTTTATTCCTATATTGATCGGTATGAATCGGTTATAGATTCAGATGCCTTAATTATTTCTACTGAATGGGAACAGTATCTAGTAAGCGATTGGTCAGAAGTAAAATCGAGAATGAAGGGATCAATCATTCTTGATGCAAGAAATTGTATTGATGGAAAACTTGTCAGGAAACAAGGATTAGTTTACTTAGGGGTTGGGAAACGATGAAAGTATTAGTGACTGGGTCCGCTGGTTTTATTGGCTCACACCTTTGTGAACGATTGCTCCAATTAAACGATACTGAGGTGATAGGGATTGATGGGTTTATTAATCCTTCCCCAAACGAGACGAAACAAAGGAATCTTAAGTTGCTGCTTGTACATCCTCGTTTTCGATTTAATCAAGCTGATCTCCGCAAAGCTAACCTAGCGAGAATTCTCGACGGAGTTCAAGTAGTCTACCATTGAGCAGCTATGCCTGGTGTTCGCACAAGTTGGGGAACTGATTTTCAATCCTATGTAGACCATAATATCTCGGCCACACAGATATTATTAGAAGCGGTACGAAATTGCCCGCTTAAAAAGTTTATATAGAAACCTTGGAATAGTTAAGTAATCGTACAGTAGTACCAATTGCTAGAAATCCTCATATAATACACAAGAAATCTCTAACCTAACCGAATTTATTAGGTGGGGAAGTATTGTGATCGAAAATTTAATTAAGGAAGGGTGCTAAAGTATGCACAAGGAAGAATTTCTAAAAATAATTCATGATGCGCAGGCAAATGAAAATGCCATTGAAAAAATTATAGTCTTCTATAAAAATGGGGAAGAACTAACAATTGGTTCTGAAGAGGACGAAGACGAGGTTCTCGGAGTTGAATTAGTCGAAGAAGAAGACGACGATAATGAGGTTCTCGGAGTTGAATTAGTCGTTGAAGAAGATGACGATGACAACGACGATGATGATGACGATGACGATGACGACGATGATGATGACGATGATGATGACGATGATAACGATGATGATGATGACGACGATGATGACGACGATGATGACGATGATGATGATGACGATGATGATGACGATGATAACGATGATGATGATGACGACGATGATGACGACGATGATGACGATGATGATGATGATGACGATGATGATGACGATGATAACGATGATGATGATGACGACGATGATGATGATGATGATGATGACGACGATGATGATGATGATGATGACGACGATGATGACGACGATGATGATGATGATGAT
>Ga0209347_1002723_pt1 | contig 22472 bp, 20 predicted proteins | sample AutmiccommuBRH23_FD_187382 | JGI IMG/M metagenome (GOLD analysis project Ga0209347, IMG submission 187382) | Deep subsurface microbial communities from Mt. Terri, Switzerland - Autotrophic microbial communities BRH/23 (SPAdes) (version 2) | ecosystem: Environmental > Aquatic > Deep subsurface >...
TGGACGGCCACGACCGGGGGGCCAAGGTGATAGCCAGGGCTTACAGGGACGCCGGGATGGAGGTTATCTACCTGGGACGGCACCAGACGGTGGAGAATGTGGTGGAGGCGGTACTGCAGGAGGATGTTGATGTCCTGGGGCTTAGTATACTGTCCGGGGCCCACGCCACCTACGTGCCGGAAATAATGAAGCGGCTGAAGGAGAATGGTGCTGATGACCTGGTGGCCGTACTGGGGGGAATAATACCCGAGGTGCACATTCCTATGCTTAAATCGGTGGGGGTTGACGCTGTGTTCGGGCCTGGCACGCCCCTGCAGGAGATTATAGACCAGACCTTCAGCCTGGTCCGGGAAAAAAAGGCTGCCCTTGCCGGCCAGTAAAGGAATTTCAAATAAATGATCGCCGGTTGAGTCCCTGGCTGCGAGAGCCCCGGGAGGCGGGGCTGATAGGAAAAATCTGGTTCTGTTTCCCCGGAGTGTGGTACGTCCTTTATGAAAGGGTTATCTGCCGGAGGCTCAACCTGCATTATTTGAATGCCTGGAAGGTCTGGGCAAAAAGTACCGAGTTAAAGGAGGTTTTCCATTGCTGGAAGACAAAATTAAAAGCAGAATAGCGGAAGAACGTAAAAACTGGGAGGACAGCCTCTTGACCCCAGCCAGGTCAAAGCTCAGGCAGCCGGAATTTTCCAGTCCAGCCGGAATACCCATTGAGCCGATATATGATCCGATATCTCTGGAAGGGGAATTTGACTTTTTAAGAGATGTGGGCTATCCGGGCAGCCATCCTTTCACCAGTGGCATAACGCCGGGTATGTATCGTTCCGAGTTCTGGGGTTCTGCCCAGTACTCCGGTTTCGGCACGGCGGAGGAAACCAACCAGCGCTTCAAATACCTGCTGGCCCAAGGGCAGACCGGGTTTTCCATCGCTGTGGACCTGCCAACCCAGCTGGGCTATGACCCCGATCATGAGCTGGCCCGTGGCGAGGTGGGACAGGTTGGTGTTGTGCTTAGCTCACTGCGGGAGGTGGAAAAACTATTAGACGGTCTTCCACTGAGCCAGACCAGGTCGGTAAGCTGTGTCATTAACGCCAACTCATCCATTATGGCGGCCATGGTTATCGCCTACTGCCAGATTAGAGGAATAGACCCCGGCAGCTTTACCATGAGTTTTCAAAATGATGTGTTGAAAGAATTTGTGGCCAGGGGCAATTATATTTTTCCGCCCAAGCCGTCGGTCAAGCTTAGCGGGGACCTTATCGAATATGCTTCAAAAAATATACCAAGGTGGATGCCATTCTGTATTTGCGGCGGTCACCTGCACGGCACCGGGGCAAATGCGGCGCAGGAGGTTGGGCTTGCCTTTGCCAATGCCATTGCTCAAATAGAAGATGTGCTTTCAAGAGGCCTTACGGTGGATGACTTTGTGTCAAAATTTAACTGCTTGTTTAGCGGCGGAATGAACCTCATTGAGGAAGTGGCCAAGTACAGGTCAGCCAGGCGGTTATGGGCAAGGCTTATGATTGAGCGCTTTGGAGCAAAAAAACCAACGCCGCTGCGAATTCACGCCTATGGAAACCCTGGCGCCCTTACGGCCCAGCAGCCTCTTAACAACATAGCCCGTATTGCCATCGAGTGCGTCGTGGCTGCCCTTGGAGGGGTTAACGGGATGTCCACCCCCTCCCATGACGAGGCACTGTGCATTCCCACCGAGGAAGCTGTCCGCACATCCCTGCGGGTCCAGCAAATAGTGGCCCATGAGACAGGGCTGACTGACTATGTGGATCCACTGGCAGGATCCTATGCCGTTGAGTCTATGACCAACCAGATGGAAAAAATGGCCAGGGAAGTCATCGCCAAGGTGGATGAGCAGGGGGGCGCTGTAGCGGCTATAGAAAAAGGGTATATACAGCAGCTGCTTAGTGAGGGCGCCTACCAGTTTCAAAAGGAAGTGGAGACGGGCAAAAAGTGCATAGTCGGGGTGAACAAGTTCAGGATTGAAGGGGAAAAGATAACTATCCCGGTTTTCACGGTAAATGAGGAGGCCGAGCAAAAATCCATTGAGGCGGTTAAGGCAGTCCGCCGGGAAAGAGACGGCCGGGCTGTTTTAAAGGCCCTGGCGGAGCTGGAGAAGCAGGCCAGGGAAGGTAAAAACATACTTCCGGCGGCCATAGAGGCCTCTAAGGCATACGCCACCATGCAGGAAATGTGCGATGTTCTCCGTAACGTATATGGGTCTTATCGTGAAACACCCTCGGAAGCTTTTTAACACTGAGAACTACACAACTTTTATATATAAGCAGAGTTCATAACGGGAGGCAGTCATCCAGATGAACAATATAACTGTACAAAATTCCTTATTTAAAGCGCTCAAAAGGTATGGCCCTCATCCGGCAATAACCTTTTTGGAAACAGGGGAAACCCTTACCTATAGTGAGCTTAACGCAAAGATTGATGCTGTGGCCGGCTATTTATTAAAGCTTGGCATCGGACCCGGGTCCAGCGCCGTTGTACTTTTACCAAACAGCATAGAGTACGTACTTTTCAGCCTGGGGGTAGTCAGGTGCGGGGGTATTCTCACGGGGCTTAATGAGATGTCGGGCGTAAGGGAAGTTTCATTTGTACTGAACCATTTGGAGCCCAAAGTGATTATTGTTGGGAGCCAGTCCCAGGCCGAAACGGTATATGAGTACTTAAAAAACAGCGATAAAAAGCTTACTGCCCTGGGGATTGAAGGTTTTGGGGCCATCTTCCCGGAGGAGTTCAAGCTTTTCAAATGGGAGGATACAGGCGGGACCTCAGAATTTCCTTTAGCCCTTCCGGGTGATATAGCCCGTATTTCATACACCGGGGGTACCACAGGGACTCCCAAGGGTGTAATGCATTCACAATACACCCTGGCCACAAACCTTATGTCACACTGTATTGAAATGCAGCTTGATGACCAGGACAAGGTATTGCTGACCACACCGCTGCAGCACGCTGCAGGGCCGATTCTCTGGCGCGCGCTGACAAGCGGCATACATTCATATATAACAAAAACCTTTGATCCGGAAAGTTTTTTCAGCGTAGTAAATGAAAAGGGTATTACCACAACCCTGGTGGTGCCCACCATGTTATACAGGCTGCTCGACTATGGGAAAAAGACGAACAGTCGGGCTGGATCCATGCGGACAATGATATATGGCGCCGCACCGATTTCACTGGAGCGCCTGAAAGAGGCCTTTGAAATGTTCGGCCCTGTCTTGCGGCAGGGATACGGCGTAACAGAATGCCCCAATTTGATATCGGCACTGACAAAAACCGATCACGTTTGGGCGTATCACAATAACCCGAAGGCCCTTAGAAGCTGCGGCAGCCCTTGTAATATGGTCGAGGTCAAGCTGGTCGATGATGATGGCAATCAGGTTCCACCCGGAGGGCGGGGGGAAATTGCAGTCAGGGCGCCCTATACAATGGTGGGTTATTACAAGAAACCCGACCTGACAGGGGAAACGCTTAGGGACGGGTGGCTACACACCGGAGACGTCGGTGAGTTTGATGAATTGGGCTTCCTGTATATCGTGGAGCGTAAAAAGGATATGATTATTTCCGGCGGTATGAATGTGTATTCTATTGAAGTTGAGAATGTTGTCAACCAGCACCCCGCAGTAGCCATGAGTGCTTGCTTCGGTATACCGCATGCCGACTGGGGTGAGGCCGTCTGTGTTTATGCCGTCCTGAGGTCGGGCTCCACCTGCTCGGAAGCCGAAATCATTGATTTCTGCAAGCAGCGCATTTCAAAGTACATGGTGCCGAAAACCGTCAAATTTATTGAGGCGCTTCCTCTGACAGGCATAGGTAAAATAGACAAAAAAGAATTAAGAAAGCCATTTTGGACCGGACGGGGCAGCCAGATTGTTTAACCCGGTCGAGATTTCAGATTTGAAGAAATAGTTTCAAGGTTGAATCATTGTTAAGGCAACAGGCCTATGTCAAAAACCACTCTATTTCATTGCTGAGAAGTTTTCAACTATTGCCAGGAGGGGGATAAACCCTATATCCCAAGGGCCCCCTTCGTTCTCCTTACAATTCCCGTTGGCAGACTTATTGCATTAAAAGCTATTATAGTTTTTAATGCTTTGCGGGGAACCGGACTAAATACTTTTACAATTCTAACTATTTTCATATATAGGATAATCATTTCAACTTATGTAATTCCGATATAATACCCCGCGAATATTCTCCAGTAGAAGGAGGTATCGATTTGCTGGATGACAAGGTGAAAAAGGATATCGCCAAAGAGAGGAAGAGGTGGGAGGAGGATGTGCTGGGCCCTGCCAGTTCAAAACTCAGGCAGAACGAATTTACAAGCCCCTCCGGTATACCCATTGAAGCCGTTTACGACCCCCTTTCTTTAGAGGATAACTTTGATTTTTTAAGGGATGTGGGATATCCGGGGAATCACCCCTTCACCAGGGGAGTTTCACCGACGATGTACCGCGGTGAGTTTTGGAACTCAGCCCAGTATGCCGGCTTTGGCACGGCTGAAGAAACCAATCAGCGTTTTAAGTATCTCTTGTCCCAGGGACAGAGCGGTTTTTCCATCGCTGTGGACCTTCCCACCCAACTGGGTTATGACCCTGACCACGAGCTGGCCCGGGGAGAGGTGGGGCAGGTAGGGGTGGTGTTAAGCTCACTCCGGGAGGTGGAAAAGCTTTTAAACGGTCTGCCACTGAGCAAGGTGAGGCAGATAAGCGCTGTGGTCAACGCCAACTCCACCATTGTGGCGGCTATGGTAATTGCGTATTGTGAGAAGGCAGGAATAAAGCCAAACGATTTTGTAATGCGGTTTCAAAACGATGTACTGAAAGAATTTCTGGCCAGGGGCAACTATATTTTCCCCCCGAAGCCCGCTGTAAAGCTAAGCGGGGACCTGATCGAGTACTCCGCTAAACATATTCCGAACTGGATTCCCATTGTTATTTGCGGTGGACACCTCAGGGGAGCTGGAGGCAGCCCGGTTCAGGAAGTGGGGCTGTGCTTCTCCAACGCCATCGCCCAGATAGAAGAGGTTGCTTCCCGGGGCATTCGGGTGGAGGAGTTTGTGCCAAAATTCGGTGCACTGTTTTCTGCGGGAATAAACGTAATGGAAGAGGTTGCTAAATTCAGGGTTGCAAAACGACTCTGGGCCAGGCTGATGAAGGAGCGCTTCAACGCCGAGGGGCCAATGCCGCTGCGGATTCACGCCTATGGGAATGCCATCACCCTTACCGCCCAGCAGCCATTGAACAACATAGCCCGTATAGCCATTGAGTGCATAGTGGCTGTTTTGGGCGGGGTCAGCGGTCTTTCCACTCCCTCCCATGATGAGGCGCTGTGCATACCCACCGAGGAGGCCGTGCGCACCTCGCTGAGGGCCCAGCAAATAGTGGCATACGAGACAGGCCTGACCGATTATGTTGACCCCCTGGCCGGATCATACGCCCTCGAATCGCTAACCAACCAGTTTGAAAAAAAAGTGCGTGAAGTAATTGCCAAGGTGGACGAAATAGGCGGCGCCATAGCAGGCATAGAAAAAGGATATACTCAGCAGCAGCTGAGCGAGGGAGCTTTCCAAACACAAAAAGAGATTGACAGCGGAGTAAAATGTGTGGTCGGAGTCAATAAATTCAGGCTGGAAGGCGAAAAGATAACCATTCCCATATTCGCGGTTAACGAAGAGGCCGAAAAAAAGGCTGTGGAGTCGGTTAAAGAAATTCGGCGGGTCCGGGACAACCGGGAGGTGGCCAGGACGCTGGCGGATCTGGAGAAGCAGGCCAGGCAAGGCAGAAACATTATGCCGGCGGCCATTGAGGCCTCGAAGGCATATGCCACCATGCAGGAAATGTGCGATGTTCTGCGTGATGTATATGGGGCCTACCGCGAGACGGCCTCGGAGGCTTTTTAAAAATGGATATAAATTTGACCGGTCATTAGGTTGGTTCCGGCAAGATGTGATCCTGGAACAGGAGGGTGGTAGTATAAAGCATATGAAGGGGTGATAAAAGAAGTGCCGTCAACGGCAAAGAAGCCGAAGAACCTGGCTGAAGCCGGGTCCGCCGGTATTAATTTTGATCAGGTCTTATTCAAAAAGAACGGACTTAATAAAAAGGGGGATATGCCAAATGGTTTCTAAGTTCTTACGTTCAAAGGTGGTTAGATTTGGTGCGGCTATGGTTCTTGCACTGTCGGTGCTTGTCGCCGGAGGGTGCGGGGGTTCGGGCGGTGACTCGAAGGACGCCGGAAAGCAGGATCAGGTCGGTGAGGCGAAATTTGGATCTATATCGGCTTTGAGCGGTGGGGGAGCGGTGTATAGCGGTTGGTTCAAAAGAGGAATGGACATGGCGGTTGAGGAGATAAACGGGGCCGGTGGGATAACTGTAAAGGGTAAGAAGTATATGCTGAAGCCCATACATGAAGATAGCCAGGGCCGGACCGAAGTTACCGCCTCGGTTGGGCAGAGGCTGGTCAACCAGGACAAGGTACCCGTTATCCTTACGGGGTCATCCAATGACGCCTTTGCGCTGATGGCCTTCAATCAGAAGAAAGGTTCCGAATTTGTGCTGATGGGAGTTTCCCAGTCCGATAAGTTCACCGAGCAGGGGAATAAATTAGTCGTCCGTATTTGTGCCAACGCCGTAGTGGCGATGCCCGAATTCGTCGACCGCATATTCAAGTTTTATGACAGAAAGAATATAAAATATGAAACATTCGCCATTATGCAGGTCAACACCGAAACAGGATCGGCCTGGGCGGGCGCCTTTGAGAAGGCTGTCAAGGCCAAAGGCAAGAAAGTTGTGGGTACTGAATCATACGCCTCCAACGACACCAATTTTTATAATCAGCTGACCAACCTGATTTCCAAGAATCCTGACGTTATTGTGCTTACCACAGTGACGACCACATCAAGCATAGCCATTAAGCAGGCGCGGGAGTTAGGCTTTAAAGGGAATTTCATTAATTCCGCCGCAGCTAATGCAGCAGAGCACATAAAATTAGCCGGTAGTGACACTTCCAAAATTGAGAATCTGGTTTGCGAGACAAGCATTGCCGGGCTGGGGATAACCCCCGAGGTAAAGGCGACTAAGGAAAAAATTCTTGCCAAGTGGAAAGAGGAGCCGAACTCGGTGTTCTATCTGTCCTATGACGGGACTAAGATAATGGCCAGAGCCATGGAAATAGCCGGGACAGTCAGCGATCCCGTGGCAATCCGGGCTGCCATGCCCCAGGCTTTTAAGGATGCCAAGCCGGTGACGGCGATGAAGGATCTGGATGAAAAGGGAGAAATCCTTTACCCGGCCTTCGTCATGGCGGTTGAAGGCGGCAAGTCCGTGGGATATCACGAATAAGGGTTTCGTTTCCGTTAGTGTGGCGCCGGGGCGGAATTTTCCGCCCGGCGCCTCCTTTAGAGTAATTAGCTGGGGGGCAAATTTATGGATCTATTTTTGCAGCAGGTATCAAACGGAATCATGGGCGGATTCATTTATGCCCTGGTTGCGCTGGGACTGACCATGGTTTACGGTGTTATGGACAACCCTGATTTTGCCATGGGTCATAAAGGTATGATTGGCGCTTATATTGCCTTTTTTGCCATTACCGGCCTGGGGGTAGGCTTCTGGTTCGGGCTGGTGGCGGGGGTATTAAGCACTTTCATCCTTGGCTGGCTGCTTTACCAGGTCATGTACCGCCATATAGAGAATGGCCCACATGCCGACGCTTTTATTGTGGCCTTCGGACTGACCTTTGTTTTGGAAAATTTTGCCCTAAAAGCATGGGGCTTTACTTACAGGCAGATTTCCGTGCCCTATCTTGAGCAGTCCATCAGCATATTTGGCGTCAAGTTTACACTGCTTCGCCTGGTAATCATCGCGGTTGCCCTGATCCTGCTCATGGCGCTGACCCTTATGATCAAAAAGACAAAAATGGGCAAGGCTATCCGGGCGGTTTCCCAGAGTAAGGAAGGGGCGGCCCTGATAGGTGTGGACGTGTATAAGATTTCAGCATTCACCATGTCTCTTGGCAGCGCACTGGCCGCTGTGGCCGCTGTGCTATATGCGCCTATTTCCATGGTATATGCCGCCATGGGCACTACATTGATCATCAAGGCACTGGTTGTGGTGGTGGTGGGTGGTATGGGGAATATACCGGGCGCTGTGGTTGGCGGCTTAATACTGGGGCTGCTGGAGTCCATGAGCGGAGCGTATATCTCAGCGGCGTACAAAGATGTTTTCACCTTCGCCATACTTATGATCATCCTGGTAATCAGTCCGCAGGGTGTATTGAGAAAGGTGGGACATTAGGTGAATAAAGGGATTGGAAAAAAGAAGACCTCAATAATTATTGCTTCCCTGCTGATCGTCCTTGCGGCTTTGGTGCCGCTGGTTGGAGTGGCCAGCAAATATGCCTTTTATCTAATCAGCCTGGGGATTATCTGGACTATATTGGCCATCAGCGCTGACATTATGCTCAGGCTGGGACTTGCCTCCCTTGCCCAGGGAGCTTTCCTGGGGCTGGGAATTTACTCTGTGGCCCTTGGAATGACGTCGGCCCACTGGAATTGGTGGTTTTGCGCTCTGGTGGGAATGGTGTTGGCGGCAATTACCGGATTGGGACTGGGCCTCATCACCCTGCGGCTGACAGGACATTATTTTGCAATTGGCACCCTGGCCTTTGGCATTGCCATCGAGCGGCTGTTTGAAAACTGGGACTCCTTCACCCACGGCGCCCGGGGGGTAACCGGCATTCCCGAGATCAGCCCCATAAAGTTGGGGTCAACGACACTGGTTTCCTTTGAGAATGAGACGTCCATGTACTATTTATTGGTTGTGTTTCTTGCCCTGGTGGTGGTAGTGTTGATGCGGGTCACAAGTTCACCCTTCGGCCGCGCCCTGGCTGTGATTAAAAGCAATGAAAACCTGGCCAAGGCACTGGGTATAAACGTGACCAAATACAAGGTCATTGCCTTTATGTTTAGCGCCATGGTGGCCGCTTTATCCGGGGCACTGTTCGCGCCTTTCATTCACTATATACACCCGGCGGACGCCAGCTCGCATATCGGTTTTGTCGCCCTGATCTACACGGTTATCGGAGGCGCGGGGACATGGTGGGGGCCAATTATAGGGTCTCAGCTCATGGTGGTTATTCCAGAGCTGATGCGCCCCCTGCAGGATTACCGGCTGATGATCTTCGGTGTAGTTGTCATTGTTGTTATGATTTTAGTTCCGCACGGTATAGCGGGGGGTTTGAAAAGCCTGTATGAAATACTCTCAAAACGTTATGGCGGTAATAAGAAGGCAACTCTGTAGATATTTCTTAAAGGAAGGAAGTGATCTTGATTAACGGGGAAATTTTACGGATTGAGGGACTCAGCAAGGCTTTTGGCGGTCTCAGGGTGGCCGAGAGTATCAGCCTGTCTGTTCAGAAGGGCAAAATTACCAGTATTATAGGTCCTAACGGGGCCGGTAAAACCACAATTTTTAATCTTATAACAGGATTTCTAAAAGCCGACAGCGGTAGCATATTCTATAAGGACCATGATATTACAAAATTGATGTCCCATCAGATTTCAAGGCTGGGGTTGATCAGAACCTTTCAGACCACACAGGTTGTTGATGAATTGACTGTGCGGGAAAACCTACTGATGGCGCAGGTCAGCAGGAATAACAGCGGCTTTTGGCTGTCGGTTATACGGGGGCCTTTTTATTGGAAGCAAGAAAAACTGATGGAAGAAGAGGCGCTGAATGCAGCGGGTATCACCGGGATCGAAAAGGAGTTTAACCTCGAGGCCGGGGCCCTGGCCCCGGAGTACAAGCAGCGGCTGGCAATAGGTATGGCCCTGTCGTGCAAGCCCGAGCTTTTACTGCTGGATGAGCCCTTCGGAGGGCTTAATGAAGGTGAAAGCGTGGGTCTTAGCAGCCTTTTGACCGATATTAACAAGAGCGGGCTGACTATTTTGATGATTGAACACAAGATGAGGGTGGTAATGAGGCTTTCATCATGGATTTATGTGCTTAATCAGGGTGAAATGATCGCCGAAGGGATGCCCGCCCAGGTACAAACTAATCCGAAGGTGGTGGAGGCTTACCTTGGAAAAGCAAGCAATGCTTAAAGTATCGAATTTGGTTGCAGGTTATAAAGGGGTGCCCATGATAAAGGGAATCTCCTTCGAGGTAAAACAGGGAGAGATTGTTACCCTGATCGGCAGCAACGGATCAGGTAAGACCACCACCATGAAAGCGTTAACGGCCTTAATACCGATCATGGAAGGCGAGATCCAATTTCAGGGAAAGGTTATCAACAAGCTTAGGACTCCCCAGTTAGTAAGCACGGGCCTGGTACTTTGCCCTGAGGGACGAAAGCTCTTTCCAAATATGACGGTGCTGGAGAATCTGGAAATGGGGGCCTATTCCAACAAGAGCAGCGATTCTATAGCTTCGGGACTGGACAAGGTGTTTGGTTTGTTTCCGCGGCTCAAAGAACGGGAAAAGCAGTTGGCAGGCACACTGAGCGGCGGCGAGCAGCAAATGCTGGCCGTGGGCAGGTCTCTGATGAGCAATCCGACTCTGCTGGCGCTTGACGAGCCTTCTCTGGGGCTGGCGCCCCTGATGGTGGAAGCTCTTTTTGAAGTATTAAAGGAAATTAACAAACAGGGTATAAGTATCCTTTTAATTGAGCAAAACGCCAGAAAGGCCCTTGAGCTGGCCGAAAACGCATACGTGCTGGAGAGCGGGAGAATAGTGCTGAGCGGTTCAAGTAAAGAACTTATTCATAACAAGGACGTGGAGAGAGTTTTCCTGGGTGTGGATTAAGTTTTTAGTGCTAATTTCGAAAGGTGTTACATGCTGGTCAGATTAGACTGGTTTGTGGAGTGCTACCCTTGGCTAAGATTGGAAAGATTGACAAGAAAGAGATTAGAAAGGCCTTCTGGGAGGGTAGTGACCGGTAAATTGCTAAAGGCGTCGGATATAATGATTCAACATAATTACTTATGCAAAAGAAAAATGGTTTTTCCAGGACAGGAGGGCAGCAGTGATTAAGCTTGCACAGGGCGTAAAAGAAGGAAATAAGCGGTCTTTGGCCAGGGCGCTGACTATAGCTGAAAATGGGGGAGAACCTTCCAGGGATTTGTTGAGGTCAATATTTCCCCTGCCGAAAAAACGTTCCAGCATAGTAGGGATAACCGGAGCCCCCGGGATGGGGAAGAGTACCCTGATTTCGGCCCTGGCAGAAAAGGAGACCAGAGATGGCAGGTCAATAGCCGTACTGGCGGTTGACCCATCCAGCCCTTTCACCGGAGGGGCGATACTGGGTGACCGGATAAGGTTTTCAAATTCCGGGTCCGGCAGGGTGTTCTTCAGGAGCGTAGCCAGCCGGGGGCATACAGGGGGCCTGGCGGTAAATGTGCCCGACATGCTCAATGTGCTAGAGGCGGCCGGATATGAAAAAGTGGTTTTGGAAACGGTGGGGGCCGGTCAGGGAGAGGTTGAGGTGATTTCGTGCGGCACCACCATAGTGGTGGTGGTGGCCCCGGGAACCGGGGACGAAATACAGGCCATAAAGGCCGGGATATTGGAGATTGCCGATATTTTCGTAGTCAACAAGGCCGACCTGGATGGTGCGGACAAGGTGGTAATGCACCTGGAGGAAATGCTCCACTCCTACCACGGCACATATGACTGGCGCCCCCGAATAGTCAGGACTATGGCCCGGGAAGGAAAGGGACTGGATGAACTGGCGGCGGCCATAGAAGATCATGAAAAATATCTTGAGGGCACCGCCTTAAGAAGCCAGCGCCTGGGCGAGGCCCAGAGCAGGCGGCTTGACGCGCTGCTTGGAGAGCAGTTGGTCAGAATTTTTTTGGAGACGCAGCAGGAGAAGCAGTCCCGCTGGCAGGAAATCAAGGAAATGGTTTTGGGCAGGCAGTTAGATGGGTACTCGGCCATTTCGCAGTTCTGTAAGGATACCGGGCTGCTAAAATAACTTTAAACCTTTATTTTTAGTGGAACCTTTTCGGGGAAAGTTTTTGGTAAAAATGCTTCAGGGGGAATTCATAAATGAATGGGCTAACCTTTCAATCACTTTTATTTAACGCCATGGGAAGGTTCGGAAAACATTCCGCAGTTACTTACATTCAAACTGGAGAGAATCTGACCTATGACCAATTATGCGGAAAAATAGACTCGGTGGCAGGATACATGCACGGTTTGGGGCTGGGGCCTGGATCCAGTGTGGTAGTATCACTTCCCAACAGCATTGAGTATGTTGTTTTCAGTCTGGCCGCCTTCAGGTGTGGAGCAATGCTTACTTCCATAAACGAGATGGCCGGCGCCAGGGAAGTGGAGTTTATGCTTAACGACCTGGAACCCAGGTTAGTTGTGGTCGGGACAAACAGACATATTGAACCGGCCAGCCAGTTTTTGAAGAAAATAGGTAAAAAATCTACAGTGCTGGGTGTCAGTGGATTTGACGCTGATTTTCCTGAAGAGTTCCAGCTGTTTAACCCTGAAAACCAGGGTGGCGCTTCCAGTCTACCGGTGGCAGCGGCGGATGATATTGCCACCATTATTTATACCGGGGGCACAACGGGTACGCCCAAGGGAATCATGCACTCCCAGTACGGCATGGCGGCTAACCTGATCAGCAACTGCATGGAGAATCCCTTTGACGACCGGGACAGGGTATTATTATGCACGCCGCTGCAGCACGCTGCAGGGCTGACGCTCTGGAGGTCTCTGTGCGCCGGCGCCCACGTTTTCATTTCAAGAACCTTTGATCCCGAGGCCTTCTTTAATATAGTAAAAGAAAATGGTATTACCGCAACCCTGTCGGTGCCCACCATTATATACAGGCTGATTGACCAGTCAAAGAAAATGGATTGCGATGTAAGCTCAATCCGTAATATTAACTATGGCGCGTCTCCCATCTCGCCAGAGAGATTGAAGGAGGCATTCGAGCTGTTTGGCCCGGTCCTCAAGCAGGGATACGGCGTTTCGGAATGCCCCAACCTGATTACAAGGCTGACCAAGAGCGACCATGTGTGGGCGTACAACAACGACCAAAGCGTGTTAAGGAGCTGCGGCAAGCCCTACATGCTGGTACAGGTTAAGCTGGTTGATGAAAAAGGAAATGAAGTTCCCGCCAATGTTCGTGGGGAAATTGTGGTCAAGTCACCCTACGTTATGGTGGGGTATTATAAAAGGCCTGACCTGACCGAAGAGGCGCTACGCGACGGCTGGCTGCACACTGGAGACATAGGTGAGATTGACCAGTATGGGTTCCTTCATATTGTGGAGCGTAAAAAGGACATGATTATATCCGGCGGTATGAATGTATATTCAATAGAGGTGGAGAATCTCGTAAACCAACACCCTTCGGTGAACATGAGCGCTTGCATCGGCATACCGCATAACGTCTGGGGTGAGGCAGTGTGCGTTTTTGTGGTGTTAAAGCCAGGCATGGTCTGCACCGAAGAGGAGCTTATCAACTTTTGCAAGCAGCGCACCTCAAAATACATGGTGCCAAAGGAAATCAAGTTAGTAGATTCTATACCGCTGACCAACATAGGAAAAATTGACAAGAAAGAGCTGAGAAAGTCCTTCTGGGAAGGCAGAGACCGCCAAATAGGCTAAGTGTTCCCAGTCAGGCCATATTTATAATCTGAAATTCTGAAGGAGGCAATTAAAAGTGGCAGTTCTTACAGAACAGATGAAGGATTTAGTCAAAAGCGGCAGGTGCCTTGTTGTCACCGCCAGCAAGGATGGCTGGCCCAGTGCCGGTCCAAAAGGTTCGGTTATGGTTGTGGATGATTCCACACTTGCTTATGGAGAAGCGGTGGGGAAACAGACATACAGCAATTTAAAGGAAAATCCGAAAGTGGCTATTGTGGTGGTGGATTATGAACAGCGTGTGGGCTTCCGCTTTGTAGGTACGGCAGAACTGGAAACAAGCGGCGAACTTTATGAGACATATGCCCAAAGATATGAAAAAATGAATCGGCCCCGTCCCAAAGCCGCTGTGAGGATTAAGGTGGAGGCCATTTATGATGTAGCGGCAAAAAATGCCGGCGTAAAAGTGTCCTGACTGTTTTTCGCGCCTGATAGATTAGTTATGTCGGTGGGCCCGGGAGGCCTGCCAGGAGAGGAGGAACACTGGTGAAACTATTTTCTCCCTTCGAACTTAACGGCAAAAGGCTTAGAAATAGAATTGTTTTTCCACCCATTACCACCAGTCTGGCGTCCAGGGAATTTGAGATAACTGAGAAAATGATTGACTATTATAGTGAACGGGCCCGGGGAGGCGCCGCCCTTTTAATCGTCGAGCCCGGGTCGGTCAATCCCCGGGGGAGGATGCGCACCACCGGTATTGGAATTCACGATGACTGTTTTGTCGGTTCTCTGGACCGGCTGGCGGGCAGCATTAAAAAGCACGATGCCCTGGCCTTTATTCAGCTGGCGCACTCGGGGCCCAGGGCAAAGGCTGTTCCCCCGGACGACCGCCCGCTTTCGGCCTCTGATGTGCCTGTATTAAAGGGTGTAATACCCCGGCCCCTGAAAAAGGGAGAAATCCAGGCAATTGTTGAAGAATTCGTACTGGCGGGGCAAAGGGCGGCCCGGGCGGGATTTGACGGGGTGGAAGTGCATGCGGGCCACTTCTACCTGCTCAGCAATTTTGTGTCCCCCCTGACCAACCGCAGGAGCGATGAATACGGAGGAAACACAGCGGGCCGGGCAAAGATGGTCTGCCAAATAGTAAGGGGAATAAAGGACCTGTGCGGACCCGGCTTTACCGTTATTGTGCGATATAATAACAAAGAAATGGGTGAAGGGGCCATGGATGTGGCTGAGGCTGCAGCGCTGGGAAGAGAGTTTAAGGCAGCTGGCGCGGACGCGCTGCACCTTACAAGCTACTACCTGCCGGACCCGGCCATGAACAACCTGCTTACCATACCCGCCACATCCACCCCCGGAGTGGACGCCCCCGAGGGCTGCTCATTGGAATATACAGCCGCGGTGAAGCGGGAGGTGGCTCTGCCGGTGATCGGGGTTGGTAAAATACTCAGCCCCGAAGTTGCGGAACAAGCCCTGCAGGAGAACAAGTGTGACCTTGTGGGCATAGGGCGGGGCATTGTAGCGGACCCGGACTGGCCGTTAAAGGCTGCGGCAGGGGAAGAAATACTACGGTGCAAGTCCTGTAAGCTTTGTATGAAATCGGTTACCACCGGTGAAATAGTATGTTCGGTAAATTCCAAGCTTAGTCGCGACCGGCTAAAATAGCTTATTCTGTCCGGGCAGGTGAAAAATCTATTTTTTAATGGAGGGGTCTAGTATGGAGTACGATTCTGCACAAATATCCAGGATCTTCGGCCAGTGCATAATGCCCAGACCTATTGCCTGGGTTACTACGGTCAACCGGGAAGGGCTTGAAAATGTTGCGCCGTTCAGCCTCTATACAGCAGTGTCGATGAACCCTCCCCTGATCGGGGTGACAATCCTGGCCAGACAGGGCGGCAAAAAGGCCGACACACTGGCAAACATTCTGAATACCCATGAATTTGTTGTCAGTGTCGTAACCGAGGAAAACGCTGAAAAAATGAACATGACCGCAATAAACTTTCCCCCTGATATAAGCGAGGTGCCTTATGCAAAACTAAAGACCATCCCGGCATCGGTGGTCCGTCCTCCCCTTCTCTCCGACTCGCCCATAAATTTGGAATGTACTTTATATGAATACCGGACCTATGGAGGACCTTCCACCACCTATTTCGTTGTGGGAGAGGTAGTGCGTGTACATATTAATGACAGTGTTTTGACTAACTCAAAGATAAACTATCAGGCAATCAAAACAATCGGGCGCCTTTCCGGCAACTCATACTGCCGGACTGTAGATACATTTGATATGGCCAGGCCGTATTATAAGGAAAAATAAAAGGCTTCGGAGGTCGATCAATGGGTTCCAGGGATTTAAAAGCAAATCCGGGCGGTTTTCTGAATACAACAGACTGCGAGCCGGGTGTGTTTACCCCCGGTCACTTGTTAGACAAGTACGGGCCCCGCAAAAATTCAGCGGTGGAAGAAGTTTGCCTTATTTGCTACGACCCCCGTGTACTCAGAACTTTTTTCGCCGAGACTGAAGTGTGCCAGAGGAAATGGCCTTTGTCCTCCAGAGAAAGCAGAAATATTTGGGACGTGACACTCCCCGGAGGGGGCAGGGCAAACCTTATGTGCCTTGAGATAGGCGCGTCACTGACGGCTTTTGTTATTGAAATTCTCGTTTCCTGCGGTGCAAAGTATTTTTTCAGCGTGGGGTCCGCCGGCTGGCTAAAAACTGAAAAAGCAGAAAAGGAAATTCTAATTGTTGAGAAAGCCTTTATAGATGAAGGGGTATCCAGGTGTTACGGCTTTGCCAACGACAGCTGCCCGGCCGGTCCCAGGGGATTAAGCGCACTTAGGGAAGCATGTAATATTCTCAAAGAACCATATCAGGAAGTGGCAAGCTGGACTACCGAAGCGCCATTCAGAGAAACACCCTCAAGAATCCGTGGTTTCCGTGAATTGGGGGCACAAATTGTTGAAATGGAGGCTTCGGCCGCCTATACGGTTGCACAGTTCCTCGGTGTCGAAGCAGCTTCTCTGTGCTACATTTCCGACCGGGATGAAGGCGGTCAATGGAAGCTTTTATCCACAAAGGACATACTTTCCAAGGCGGTGGGGTGCGTACTGAAGGCAGCCAGCCTGATCGGTCGGGAAAAGGGCTAAGAAGACGCCTGAGTTGGGAGGGTATCATATGCCTATGTCACTGGAAGGGTTAAAAATACTGGACCTGACAAGGTTGTTTCCCGGGCCGTATGCTTCTTTGTTGCTTGCAGATCTGGGCGCGGATGTGATCAAGATAGAGCGACCGGGCAGGGGGGATTATCTCCGACAGGTTAATAGAGCCAGCTTTTGCAGTATTAACAGAAACAAAAAAAGCATTATTCTTAATCTAAAGTCAGTTAAAGGCAGGGAAATATTTCACAGTCTGGCAAAAACTGCTGATGTTGTCTTGGAAGGAAACCGGCCGGGGGTGGCAGCACGACTGGGCATTGACTATGATCAGGTCTCGGTGAATAATCCCGGGATAATATACTGCTCTATCTCCGGGTACGGCCAGAGCGGGCCATACAGCACCCGGGCCGGCTACGATATAAATTACATGGGGGTGGCCGGGGCGCTGACCCTGAAGGGCCGGCCCCACCGGCCCGGTATTTTGCCTATTGCTGATTTAAGCTCGGGAATGTTTGCGGCGGTGTCAATTCTGGCGGCTATAGTCTCCAGACAGTCAACAGGTAAGGGGCAGTACATTGATGTGTCCATGACGGACGGGGTACTATCATGGCTGAGCCCGTTTATTTCAGACTATCAAAATGGCAGGGCCGGGGAAAAGGATCACGGAAGTGCCCAGTATGATATTTTTCAGTGCAGTGACGGAAAATATCTTTCACTGGGCGTTTTGGAGGATTCATTTTGGAAAAACCTCTGCAAGGCTTTGGGCCGAAGCGATATGGCTGAGGATTTGCGCTATTACAACTATATAGGAAGGAAGCTGCACACAGACAATATTTATCCGGTGTTGGAAGTAGCTTTTAAATCAAAAAGCCGTGATGAGTGGTTAAGAATACTTAATGCGAACGACGTTCCTTCAGGTCCTGTCAATAGCATCGCAAGTGTTCAACAGGACCCGCAGGTTCTACACAGGAAAATGATTATGGACTACCCGGACTTTTGTAGCACAGGCTTTCCGGCCTGGTTTTCAGGTTCACCGGTACGTATGCGACTAAAGGCTCCGGAAATGGGAGAGCATACCGAAGCAGTTCTGAGAGACCTGGGATACTTATCGGGGGAGATTGAGGCGCTCCGCAGGAATTCGGTAATTTAAAGCAGACAAATACAGATGGTTATAAAACAAAAGCCGGCCAACCCCGGAATAACGGGGTTATGGACGGCTTTTGTTTTTGATAACTTGATGGTGCGAGCCTTGCAAAACAGGCAATATTTTATAATTTTAAAATATGAATAGCACACGCGTTGCCCTCAATGCCGGTTGTCGCCCCTCCCCTGCACATCGCCAGTCCGGCCCGGGCCCCGGTTATTTGCCTCGCTCCCGCCTGGCCCCTCAGCTGTTTGCATATTTCATAAATCTGAGCGATTCCGGTGGCCCCCAGGGGATGACCCTTGCCCAGAAGTCCACCGCTGGGATTAACAGGCTTCTTACCGTTAATTTCAGTGACACCTTCCTCAATCCATGCTGCCATTCCCCCGGGCGGGCAGAAGCCAAGGCTCTCCACCCTGAGGATTTCGGCTATTGTAAAGCAGTCGTGTACCTCGGCGAAATCTACGTCTTCGGGCCCCAGTCCGGACTGACTGTACGCATCCTGGGCGGCACGGTGCGTTATATCCTCGAAGGTCATATCAATAAAGCCAAACTGCAGCTTTCCGGATGTCAGTGCCGAGGCCGCGATTTCTACCGGCTTTCCGGAAGACTTTCTGGCATATTCTTCGCTCACAATAATGGCGGCTGCCGCCCCGTCACTGGGAGGGGTACACTCGTAAAAATGAAGGGGGTCTGCCACCAATCTGGAATTAAGCACGGTATCCACGTCAATCAGCTCTCCATAACTGGCCTTTTCATTATAGTAGGCATTTTTACGGTTTTTGACCGCTATTTTAGCAAGGGTTTCAGGCTTTAAGCCGTGGGTATGCATGTATCTCCGGGCCCTGAGGGCGTAAAGGGCGGCGAAGGTGAGGCCCTGGGCGCCCTCCAAATCTTTGACATCCGCCAGTCCCCCGCGATAAATGCCGGAGAGCTTCTCTACACCTACGGCCAGGCAGACATCATACCGTCCGGCCAAAACAGAATGATAAGCCTCTCTAAAAGCGGTTGCACCGCTGGCGCAGGCGTTTTCCAGGTTAATAATGGGCAGTCCGGTCAGGCCCACTGCCGTCATTATTTTTTGACCGGCCCCGGTTCCCTGAAAAACATGGCCGCAATACACCGCACCTATTTCTTCTATAGAGATACCCGCATCCGTAACGGCATCCCATACGGCCATAGATCCCATTTCTTGAATGCTGGTATCGGGATGCCGACCGAATTTGGTCATGGATATCCCCAGAACATACGCCTTAGGCATTGTTTAAATCAAACCTCCTAACGTTAATGGGCAGTGCCATGGTTAAATGGACTTTTAAGCCGGAGTGAATTTGTATATAAATATATTGGGGTTGCCGTCACTTAAAATAAGGTCTTCAAAAACCAGTTTCATTTTCATGCCCACCTTAAGATCTTCTGGTTTGCAGCCGGTTAACCGGGCAAAAACCCGTACGCCCTCGTCTTCAAAGTCTATATAACCTATGATATAGGGGGATTCAAACATAGGCGGGGCTTGATGCACCAAGGTATATGTGTATAGAGTTCCTTCCTTTGACAGCCGGGAGTTTTTTAACATATCGCCTTTAAAACACTTAATACACTTGGTCCGTTGAGGAAAAAAACTTATGCCACATCTCTGGCAGCTGTTAATCAGAAGTGATCCTTTTCCCCCGCCGTTGTCTTCAAATAGATCTTTTAACAATGTTTTCATAATACAAACCTCGTTAACAGTAATGTTTTTAATATGATTAAAGGTCGCATATTTTGCAGCCTTTAATGTTAATCTGTTTCTTCATACCTTGCCAGGACAAAAAGAAGATCAGCCATCCTGTTTAGATACCTCATAATAATCTCATTGGGAAGCAGTCCCTGCTCGTGAATCTGCACGGCTATTCTCTCTGTACGGCGTACAGCTGTTCGCGCCATGTCTATTGCTGCAGATGAAGTGGTGCTTCCCGGGATAATGAATTCTTTGGGCAGGGTTATTTTGGTTTCAAACAGCTCAACAGTCCCGGTGAGACTTTCCACCATCTCCTCGCTTATTGTCCGGCCTTTGGACTGGAAATCGGCGTAGTTTTCCTCCGGAACAGCCAGTTCCGCCCCGGCTATAAACAAATCTTTTTGGAGTTGCAGCAAGGTGTCTTGAACTTCCTTTCTTTTGCAGAAGCTGCGGGCCAGTCCGAGAGCGGAAACCGACTCATCAATGGCGCCGTTAAAATGGCACCGGTAGCCGGATTTTGGTGTTCTCTGGCCGTATAGCAGGCTGGTTTCCCCGGAATCCCCTCTTTTGTTGAATAGTTTCACAAATCTCACCTCACTAATTATAAATTATTTGGTGAAAATATGGACTGAACACACCCCTCCGGCCCCCTGGGTGTGCGTCAGCCCTGTCTTCGGGTCTCTAACCTGACGGTCCCCGGCCTCGTTTCGAAGCTGCCAGACGACTTCACAAACCTGGGCAACCCCGGTCATGCCAAGGGGATGTCCTCTGGAAAGCAAGCCCCCGCTGGGACTTACAGGTATATCGCCGTTGATTTCGGTCCTTCCCTCATCGATTAACCTACCGCCTTCACCGGGAGCACAAAAGCCAAGGCATTCATAATGTATTATTTCTCCAATGGTAAAGGCATCGTGCACTTCGGCCAGGCCAATGTCTTTGGGTCCCAGTCCGGCCATCTCATATGCAGCCTGGGAGGCCCGGGTGGTGATGTCCAGTTCGCTATTGTATTTTTCAGTAACAAGACCCGAACCGGCAACAAACACCTTTGTTTTGGAATTGTATTTACCGATCACATTTTCGGCGCAAAGCACTACCGCGGCAGCTCCGTCACTGGTGGGGCAGCACTGCAGAAGGGTGATGGGGTCGCATATCATTTTTGACGTGAGAACTTCCTCAACAGTAAATACCTTTGCGTAGTGAGAATAGGGATTGAAGCACCCGTTTTTATGATTTTTAACAGAGACCTTTGCAAGCTGCTCTTTTGTTGTGCCGTATTTGTACATGTGAGCATTGGCTTTCATGGCGTATAAGGCAGGCATCAGGTTCATCCCAAGATCTCTGTCCAGGCTGCCCTCTTCCCCCACTCCGCCGATAACTCCACGGTCCATTTTTTCCACGCCAATAACTATGGCAATGTCATAAAGGCCGTGTCCAATTGCAAAAAAAGCTTCGCGGATGGCAGTGGACCCACTGGCGCACGCATTTTCAATGTTGATTATGGGAATTCCGGTCAGTCCCAGTCTTCTGCAAATACTTTGGCCTATAGTAGATCCTGCCCTAACGCGGGAGGCATATGCCACCTCAACGTCTTCCCAGGGCACATTGGCGTCTTCAAGAGCGTTTAACGCCGCCACCTCTGCCAGATCGCTGTATGTTTTGTCAGGGTAGCGGCCACATTTGTGCATTCCAACTCCCGCCACAACAACTTGATGCAATATCCCAACCTCCCTGATTATTGAATTATTCTATACATATGGGCAATAATTTCATTCCCGTCCTGGTCTTCAAAAAGTCTGCCGGCCACTGATCTAACCTGTGCTCCCACCCGTACCAGGTCCGGATCGATTCCGGTCAGGTGCGTGCCAACCTCAACTCCGTCGTCCAGCACTACAACCCCGATTATGTATGGAACGGAGCCGGCCCAGCCCGGGGCGGGCTGACGTATAACAGTGTAGGTTTTGATTACGCCGGTTTGGCTTAAATCTGTCACTTTTAACTGGGTGGAAGAGCAGGCCGGGCATATGTTTTTGGTGGGGAAATGTTTTTCCCCACATTTGATACACTGGCAGCCTATAAGTTTTATATATTGATTATCCGGATCAATATATTCAAATAAACCAGGCCGGATAGGTATTCTCTTTTTTTCAACACTCAACAACTACACACCTCCTGAACTGAGTAATATATTAAAGGTTATGCAAAAATGCTGCCACTGCTGAAAAGATAGCAGTGGCAGCTGTATATGCCGCTGGTTGCGGCACGAATAATGTCGCTTTTGAAAACAGTTCAACCCGGCATCCCCGTTTATAGGCTTTAACTTAATTCAATCTTGAAAGTTCACCTGTCAAAACTGTTATTTAATTCTTTAAATAATCCCCGGCTCACCAACCTCAGAAAAAATTATACAACCCGTATTTGAAGATGAGCTTTCAGGTATGAACAAGCCCAAGGGCACAAAGCTAAAGCAATACTGAATTATTATTTCAAACATGACAAAAAACCTTTTATTAACAAATAATTATCACTCTTGTTTTCCCGTTTGGGGCTTATATACAGGAAAATATATAGTGGCAGCTTTTTTGCAGTCATAACAATATGTCTTTTTAAACTTTTTGCCTTAATAGTTATTTGATCTGTAGTGGAGAAAAAAGGAGGTTATGTTCTTGCTGGAAGATAAGGTGAAAAGCCAGGTGGCCGGGGAGAGGAAGAAATGGGAGGCGGAAATGCTGGACCCTGCCCGGTCAAAGCTGAGGCAATCTGAGTTCTTCAGCCCGTCCGGTCTTCCCCTTGATTCTGTTTATGACCCCGTTTCTTTGGAGGAAGACTTC
>Ga0209347_1002724_pt1 | contig 22471 bp, 16 predicted proteins | sample AutmiccommuBRH23_FD_187382 | JGI IMG/M metagenome (GOLD analysis project Ga0209347, IMG submission 187382) | Deep subsurface microbial communities from Mt. Terri, Switzerland - Autotrophic microbial communities BRH/23 (SPAdes) (version 2) | ecosystem: Environmental > Aquatic > Deep subsurface >...
CGTCCCCCCGCGCACTTCGGCGCCGTAGGCCGGAAGGTAGGTCACATGCTTCCCTTCCAGCATGGCGGCCTGCGCCAGGTTAAGTCCCATCGACAATACGCCTTGCCCGCCGAATCCGGCGAAAATGATTTTAATCAGCACGTTTCTTACCCGTTGTATCCTTGATTAATCCGAGAGGAAATTCCTTGGCCATGACGTCATCAACCCACTGCCACGATTTGACCGGGCTCATCTTCCAGTTCGTGGGGCAGGGGGAGAGTATCTCAACAAGGGAGTAGCCTTTTCCGTCGATCTGGTTCTGAAAGGCTTTCTTGATCGCCTTTTTCGTCTTTTTAATATTGGCCGGCGAGTTGACCGCGCACCGCTCCACGTAGCAACTTCCCTGCACCTGCGCGAGGATTTCGCTCATCTTGATCGGGTGGCCCTCAAACTTCCCGTCGCGGCCGAAGGGAGAGGTCGTCGTCTTCATGCCGAGCATGGTAGTCGGGGCCATCTGGCCGCCGGTCATGCCGTAGACCGCGTTGTTGATGAATATGGCCGTGATGTTTTCGCCCCTGTTCGCGGCGTGCAGCGTTTCGGTTGTCCCGATGGCCGCGAGGTCGCCGTCTCCCTGGTACGTGAACACGATCGATTCCGGAAAGGCCCGCTTGATCCCGGTGGCCACGGCCGCCCCCCTGCCGTGCGCGGATTCGACCATGTCGACATCAAAATAGTAGTAGGCGAATACCGAACAGCCCGGCGGCGGAACGCCGATGACCCTCTCCTGGATGCCGAGCTCGTCGATCACCTCGCAGGTAATCCGGTGGATGATGGAGTGTCCGCATCCGGGGCAGTAGTGAAAAACGGCCTTTTTCAACGACTTGGGATGACTGAATACTTTTTTCACTATTTGTTCAAACCTTTTTGATGATAAATCCGCGTGATGATGCGCAGCACCTCGGACGGGGTGGGGATCACGCCGCCCGGCCTTCCGTGGAAGGATACGTCGCCCCGGCCATCGAGCGACAGCTTCACATCCTCGATCATCTGACCCATGTTCATTTCGAAATCGAGGAAATATTTCGTGGTGTAAGACAGCTCCTTGAGCTGCTCTCCGGGGAACGGCCAGAGGGTAATCGGCCGGAACATCCCGATTTTGAGACCCATGTCCCGGGCCTGCCGGATGGCCCCCTTGGCGATCCGGGCCGCGATGCCGAACGCGGTTACGATGAGCCGCGCGTCGTCGGTCATGTAATTTTCCCACATCACTTCCTGTTTCCGCAACAGCTGGTAGCGCCGGAACAGGCTCCAGTTCAGCTCTTCAAGATCGGGGGGGTTCGATGTGAACGTGCGCACGAAACGGCTCGGACGGCCCGTTGCTCCCCTGAGCGCATCCTCCCTTACCGGCGGAATCGCGGGCGCTTCGTGCCGGAATTCGACCGGCTCCATCATCTGGCCCAGCATGCCGTCTCCCAGGATAATGACCGGGATACGATACTTATCGGTCATTTCAAAGGCGTGATGGGTAAGGTCCGCCAGTTCCTGCACCGAGCCCGGCCCCAGCACGATCGTCCGGTAGTCCCCGTGCCCGCCGCCGCGGGTGGACTGAAAATAGTCGGATTGCGCCGCGCTGATGCTCCCGAGCCCCGGCCCGCCCCTCGACATGTTCACAATGACCGACGGGAGCTGGCAGGCGGCCAGGTAGGATATCCCTTCCTGCTTCAGGCTGATCCCCGGGCTCGAAGACGAGGTCATGGTCCTCACACCCGCGACGCTTGCGCCGTAAACCATGTTGATCGCCGCGATTTCGCTTTCCGCCTGCACGAAGGAACAGCCCGGCCTGCGGCTCATGTTCGCCGCCATATATTCCGTTAATTCATTCTGCGGTGTAATCGGATAGCCGAAATAAGACTGGCATCCGGCCCTTATGGCGGCCTCGCCGATAGCCGCATTTCCTGTCATCAGTGTCTTAGCCACGATACACCTCTATCGCCACATCCGGGCATACCGACGCGCAGATGGCGCACCCCGTGCACTCCCCGCTGTCGTTGTTAAAGGCCGACGGCAGATAACCCGCGGCATTCAGCTCGTCCGAAAGCGCGATCAATTTTTTCGGGCAAAAGAAGATGCAGATTTCGCATCCCTTGCACAGTTCCCGGTTTATTTCGATTCGTCCCTTCATTTCCCGTCCGTATCCATGTTTAGGGGAATTTAAAAAAGAAGACTTTAAATGGTCTGTCGAACAAAATCAAACATAAAAAAACTTTTCCCGGCCTCAATCATTCCAGGTAGCCTTTTGCCTTGGACATCTCAGGGTTTGGGAATAATCCCATACCTGTTTTTAAATTGCCGAAGCCAAGTTTACGATAGAAATCTTGCTTTCCGGGTGCGACGAATATCAACACTGGTGCATTTTCCGGTAATTTCTTCAAAAGGGCTTCCATAATGGATTTGCCGACACCTTGATTCTGAAATTCCGGCAATACCACGACATCATAGATGGCTGATTGATATTCACCATCTGATATGGCACGACCAAAGCCGATGATTTGTCCATCAGCATAAGCAGAACAGACTGTGTGGCTGTTAATTGCCGCTATTTTTAGTTTTTCGGGTTCACGTGTACCGAGAGGCGCAAGTCTAAACAGTTCGCAGAGTGCTACCCAATCTATTTTTTCAGTACCGTATTTAAGAGAGATATTCATGATGTTGCTCACATTGAACGCTTCGCGTAACGGCGGTATAAACTGCAATCGGCGCAGCTTCATACTGTCCGAGTTTACTCGATGGTTATCCGGCGTCTGGTTGAGCCAATGGTTATGCTATTAATTAAGGAGTTTGAGTTGCAACAAAGCTTATGAAATTAAACACATATCTTTCAATATCCAGAATAGCTTTCCACTCTTTGCCATTGAGTTTGCCATAATAAAACATTTTTGGATTTAAGTATTTGTTGCCATTACACTCTGATACGTCATAATGGACTCTATTTGCATGTATAATCTTGTTGCAAGCTTCTCTCAAAGTAAGTTCTACAACTTCTTCTATATTTTCCAAATTTTTGATTAGTTGTCCACAAGTTGTGTCATAATCATTTAAATACCGTTCTTCTCTATCGTCAATAATCCTTGCTGTGATGGCAGTGCTTGTTAATATCCTCGTTATTTCAAATTCTTCGAATTGTAGAAGATAATTTACAGGATCATCATGTAAACTTGTGTTCAACTCAGCGAATTTTCTGCTTGAATAAAATGAAGAAAGCAAACGATACAAGTCAAGCGTTGTGGTATGTATATCAATTACATGACCTGACCTGAAGGGATGTTGGATTATAAATTCAGTCATTTTTTCGAATGTATAACAATAAAAATACGTTGCAGGTAACATCTTGACGGCTGCTATTTTTTTCTCAGAATCGATAACTCGTTTATTATTTTAGAAAACTTCTGTCAAGCATCGAAAAGTGGCAATCAAGGACGGATGAATCAATAGCTGTTGAACAAAGTCACTTCATACAATGATTTGCATTATAGCAGAAGCGTCTGCCAATCGTTTTCTACTACTTTTTGAGCGAGTTATATTGCCGCAACATAATCCACGGAAGAATGATGATCGAAGACGAAAAAGCAATATTTTTCGTATAAATCGTTTGAGAATCTGAACCAGTCAAGAAGCGGCAACTCGTTATTTACGATTTGTAACCGCAAGTGTCGGGGCAGCGCCGGAAGGAATTTAAAATCACGATTTTCTCTGTTTCCCAGGCTTCAGCTTGGGAAACATGAATCTGAGATATACGCAATAGGACCGGTCGTCTCCTCGATGTCGCTGGTTCCCAAGCTCCAGCTTGGGAACCCGTTTTTGGAAGCTCTGCTTCCATGTCCTCCTGCCACGAGTGCGGGTTATTCTATCGGGTAAACGCGGTATTGGCTGCGGGTCGGAGCGGAGCCTCCGTGAGAGGGTGGGAAGCGGAGCTTCCGGTACTGGGTTCCCAAGCTGGAGCTTGGGAACAGGGGAGACCGGAGATGCTTCGGCCAATCCGCCAATCATCAGATATCTGTGAGCGGAGCTCCGTGAAGTGATGGGAAGCGAAGCTTCCGATACTGGTTGCCGTAAAAATGATTTGCAGTTCAAAAGTAACACCGTTATCTAAAATACAGACCCCCCGCTTTTCCGGAATCAACCTTTAACGGAGGTGATCCATGTTGCTCAAAGCCGATCCCGCGGCCCCGATGACCCTTACTAATGCCACCAGCGGCAAAACCCTGACCCACCTGTTGATCAAAACCTTGCTCCGCACCGTGGCCGCCAATTTTAACCTGCGACCCGGATTGAGGAAATACTTGAAAACCGATGGGGGATGGTTCGACTTTACGGTGGGGATTCGCACGGAAAACCAGTCTGTTGCGGCCGCCATCCGGTTCCGGGACGGCCATGTCGGCATCCTGAAGGATATTCCGGAGGATTGCGACGTCGTCCTGATCTTCGCTTCCGACGCGGCGGTCCGCAAGCTGCTGTCCGCCACTCCCACCGAACAGATGTTCATGCTCATGAAAAGCGAGTTCCGGACCCGGGGGAACCAGTCGTACATGAACCTGTTCTTCTTTTACCTGTCGCTGCTGCTCCATAAAAAGCAGAAAAAGCTGATGGCGCGGGAGCGCGACGGGGAGCGGAAAGCATTGCAGGCGGCATCGCCGAACCCCCGGTCCGAACTGAGCGACGAACTCAAGCAGCGGAGCGCCTACCGGATGAAAGCCGACCGGATCGACCCGGGGGTCAAATACCTGGACGATCCGTTCCTCTCCGGCTTCAGCCTGGACGATTTCCCCCGGGTCAAGGAGTTCCTGGAGATCCATTTCACGGTCAAGGCCGAGGTCTGCCCGGAACGGCCGAAACTGGTCACCGACTGGTACAAGAAAAACGGGTTCGAAAAGGACCGGGACGGCAATCCGTGGATTCCCGAGCTGCGGCAGGGGCACGCGTTCAAGTACCTGATGGAAAACCGCAAACCGATCATCCGGAAAAACGACCTCATCGCCGGCACCACCACCACGAAGGATATCGGGGTGGTGGTCTATCCCGACAGCCACGGCACCATGATCTGGAGTGAACTGCTCACCGTTCCCCACCGGAATCTCAACCCGTACGACCTTTCCGAATCGACGGTCGACCTGCTCCACCGCGACGTGTTCCCCTTCTGGATCGAACGGAATTTCAAGGAATGGGTCCGGCTGGAATATGACAGCCCCTTGAGCCAGGCGATCGACGAGCGCTTCGCCGTCTATTTCATCTGGAAACAGGCGGCCCTGTCGCATACCATCCCGGATTTGCCGAAACTCATGGCCATTGGGGCGACCGGGGTGATCGACGAAGCCCGCGCGGCACTGGCCGCGCCGGGGCTTACCACGGAACAGAAGGGGACCCTGGAGGGGATGATTCTTTGCCTGGAAGGACTGATCGCGTACGGGCGAAACCTGGCCAGGCAGGCCGCGGCCGACATGGCCGTCGAAAAAGACCCGGTCCGCCGGCAGGAACTCGAACATTTGACGCGCATCTGCGAACAGGTGCCGGCGCACCCGGCCCGAACCCTCGATGAGGCGGTCAACGCCATCTGGATCTCCTGGGTGGGGCTTCACATGGAAAACACCAATGCCGGGTTATCGCTGGGCCGGCTCGACCAGTGGCTCCAGCCGTATTTCGAGGCCGACATGGCGAGGATCGAAGAACCGGCGGCCCGCGCGGCCTACATCCGGCATGCCGTGGAGATGGTCGGCTGCTTCTACATGCGGTGCACCGACCACCTGCCGCTCACCCCGGATCTGGCCAACTGGTATTTCGGCGGCAGCTCCTCGGACCAGGCGATCACCCTGGGCGGGGTGACGCCCGAAGGCAATGACGCGGTCTGCGACATGACCTACATCTTCCTCAAGGTCACGGAGATGCTCTCCATCCGTGATCCCAACGTCAACGCCCGGTTCCATCCGGGGATCAACAGCGACACGTATCTCAAGCGCCTCTGCGAAGTAAACCTGATCACCGCGGCCACCCCGTCCCTGCACAACGACGCGGCTGTGATGGGTTCGCTTGCCGAGTTCAACTACGCCCCCGAGGACCTGCGGAACTGGTCGGCCACCGGGTGCGTGGAGCCGACCCTGTCCGGCCGGCACATCGGCCACACCAACTTCCAGATGATGAACATGGTGGCCGCCCTGGAAATGGCCCTGAACAACGGCCGCCATCCCCTCATGAACTGGAAGCTCGGGCCAGACACGGGCAAGATTGAAGAGTTTAAAACCTTCGACGATTTCTTCGCCGCTTTCATGGCACAGTTCAGTTTCCTGATCGATAACTCCATCGAATACAATAACATGCTGGGCAAGGCCCACCAGTTCATCCGGCCCACCCCGCTTCTCTCCTCGCTCATCGGCGACTGCATCGAAAAGGGAAGGGACGTCACCCACGGCGGCGCCCGGTACAACAGTTCCGGGGCGGCCTGCATCGGGCTTGCCGACGTGACCGATTCGATGATGGCGATCAAGACGCTTGTCTTTGATCAGAAAAAGGTCGATTTCGGACGGCTGAAAAAGGCGGTGGACGGAAATTACGAAAGCGATCCGGCGCTTTATGCCATGGTGACGAAAAAGGTCCCCCTGTTCGGGTCGGGAAGCGACGCGGCGGTGGAAATGGCCGACCGGATCACGAAATTTGCCCACGATCATTACGGCAGCCACTGCAATTACCGGGGCGGGCCGTACACGGTCGGGTTTTGGTCCATGTCGAACCACGTCATCTATGGCACCCTGAGCGGGGCGCTCCCCTCGGGGAAACTGGCCGGCATGCCGTTTACCCCGGGATTGACGCCCGAGCCGAACGCATCGAAGAATCTTCTCGACAACATCCGGGACGTAGCCCGGCTCAACCCGAAAAACATGAACAACAACATTGCCTTTAACGTGAAAGTGGTCCCGGGCGGGTCCGATACCCGGGAAAACGTCATCGACCGAATGTATGCCTACGTGAAAAGCTTTTTCGACCTCGGCGGCATGCAGATGCAGATGAACGTGGTCACATCCGAGACGTTGAAGGACGCCATGGCCCACCCGGAAAACTACCGCAACCTTTTAGTGCGAATCTCAGGGTATAACGCCTATTTCGTGACGCTGAACCGGGATCTGCAGCTGGAGCTGATTTCCCGGGCGGAGTATGGGCTGTAAGGTTGGGTTGTTCTGATTGGGGAATTTGAAACACAGAGCATCCCGGTTACCGTTGGGCGGTTGGAAGCAGAGCTTCCAGTACTGGGTTCCCAAGCTGGAGCTTGGGAACCAGGGGAGACCGGGGCTGCTTCGGCCTATCCGCCAGCAATCAGCAGATGTATAATTGCTCTTTTCGTGTCGTGTTGTTCTGGAAACAATAATCTGAGATTCACGCATCAGGACGGTCATCTCCGCGAAGTCGCTGGTTCCCAAGCTCCAGCTTGGGAACCCGTTTCGGAAGCTCTGCTTCCATTCCCCTTCTTACCACGCCTTGCATATCTCTATTAATCCCTCCTGCCCCGAGTAATTCCGGGCGCTCGAATAGCGCCAGTGCTCCGCCGCATCGACATAGCCCCGCTTGACCGGGTTCTGGTGGATATATTCCAGTTTCTGTTTCAGCACTATTTCGCTTTCAATCAGTTGCGGATGACTCCCTTCCTCCCAGACCTGGTAATCCGTATCGGTTTTATGCCGGCGCCGGGTATAATCCATCAGGCGCAGGAGGCGCGTTGCGCTGATGTTCTTCAAATATGTAATAATTTCCCTGGCGGTGTAGGATTTGAACCGCTGGATATCCCTGCCCAGGTCCCGGGATCGGGCGACCAGGTGGAGATGGTTTTCCATGATGACGTAGCCGAACATCTCGAAATCGTCATTCCGCTGGAGGAACCGCCAGGAATCGAGGATGATGTTCATGGTTTCCGGCCGGGTGAATACGGGCAACCAATTGTTGATGGTTGCCGTGATGAAGTGCGGATATTCCGGCTGGCATATACGGTATCGGCTGCGGGTCATGTGCGGGGTCCTGTGAGTGGGGGGAAGCGGAGCTTCCGGTACTGGGTTCCCAAGCTGGAGCTTGGGAACCAGGGAGACCGGGGATGCTTTTGGCCCTATACGCCAGCAAATTCAACTTCAATGCTATCTACTGATTTATGTTCTACATGCCCTTTATCTTGTCAAGCGCAAATTCCTTGCATCAGGTCAGCGGGCAGGCACTCGGTTCCGGGTTCCCAAGCTCCAGCTTGGGAACCCGTCCCCGGAAGCTCTGCTTCCATCCGCCCCCTTGTGGCCGCGGCCGCCCCGTGATAAACTCCTCGGCACATGGTAAAAACAACCTATCCCATAGAAGCGGTACTCGGAAAACTGGCAGCCGCCCTCGCCGAAAATACCCGCGCGGTGCTGCAGGCGCCGCCCGGGGCGGGCAAAACCACGGTGGTGCCGCTCCACCTGAAGGATGCCGACTGGCTCAACGGCCGGAAGATCGTGATGCTCGCTCCCCGGCGGCTGGCGGCCCGGGCCGCAGCCCGGCGTATGGCGGGCCTTCTGGGGGAGGTGGTGGGGGAGACGGTCGGCTACCGGGTCCGGATGGAGACCCGGGTGGGCCTGGCCACCCGCATCGAGGTCATCACCGAGGGTGTCCTGACCCGGATGCTGCAAACCGACCCCTCCCTTGACGGGGTGGGTCTGGTGATCTTCGATGAGTTTCACGAGCGGAGCCTGGATGCCGACCTCGGGCTGGCCTTGTGCCTGGAGATGCAGGGGGTGCTCAACCCGGATCTCCGGCTCCTGGTGATGTCCGCCACCATCGAAACCGGTCCGGTCGCCGCCCTGATGGGCAATGCCCCTATCATTGACTGCCCCGGCCGGGAGTATCCAGTGGAGACCCGCTACGTGGGACCGCACGTCCCCGCCGCGGCCATCGACCCGGTCGTCAGCGCGGTCCGTTCCGCCGCCCGCGCCGAGTCCGGAAACATCCTGGTATTTCTCGCTGGGGCGCCGGAAATCCGCCAGGCGGCAAGACGGCTTGACGGTTCCGGACTGGGTCCCGAATGGATCGTGGCCCCGCTTTTCGGCAACCTGGCCCAGGCCGAACAGGATCGGGCCATTTCCCCGCCGCCGGAAGGAAAGCGGAAGATTGTCCTGGCCACCTCAATCGCCGAGACCAGCCTGACCATCGAGGGAATCCGGGTGGTGATCGACAGCGGCCTTTCCCGGGTGCCGCGATTCGATATCCGGAGCGGGCTCACCCGGCTGACAACCGTGCCGGTATCGCGGGCCTCGGCCGACCAGCGGCGGGGCAGGGCCGGCCGCACTGGGCCGGGAATCTGCCTTCGCCTCTGGTCGGAAAACGTGCATCAAGGGCTTCCGGCCGCCCACCGGCCGGAAATACTGGAGGCCGACTTGGCCGGCCTGACCCTTGAACTCGCGATCTGGGGAGTGGACGATCCGGCAGGGCTCAAGTGGCTCGATCCGCCGCCGGCACCGGCTTTCGACAGCTCCCGCCGGCTTCTCCAGTCCTTGGGGGCGCTCGACGGCAATTTTCGCATTACCCCCCACGGCCGCCAAATGGCCCCCCTGCCGGTCCATCCCCGGCTGGCCCACATGCTGATTGCGGCAATGAAACGGGGGGAGGGGCCGGCGGCCTGCGATCTGGCGGCGCTCTTCGGCGAGCGCGATCCGGTCCGGTTCGACCCGGGATTCCGGGATGAGGACATGCAGCTCCGGATCGACATCCTGAACGCGGTCCGCCGCAATCGGCTGCCCGTCTGCCCCGGTGGGTCGGTCGATGAACCCGCCGTCCGCAACGTGATCCGGACCGCGGCCCACCTGCGGCGGCGCCTGGGATGCGCGCCCGAGGACCGGGAGGAGGCGTCGATCGGGGAACTGCTGGCCCTGGCGTACCCCGACCGGATCGGACAGCGCCGGCCGGACGGGCGGGGGCGGTACCTCCTGTCGAGCGGCCGGGGGGCCTTTCTCGATGCCGCAGCGCCATTGTCGGCTTCACCCTGGCTGTTGGCGGTGGAACTGGACGGGGAGCGCCGTGAAGCAAAAATTTTCAGGGCCGCCGCCTGCAATCCGGAACGGCTGGCCGCAATGTTTGCGGAAACCATCGCGGCGGTGGAGACGATCGACTGGGATGCCGATCGCCGGGCGGTTGTCGCCCGCCGCGAGTTCAAGCTCGGCGCCCTGGTCCTGCGGAGCGAGACGATAACCGCACCCGTTTCCGACCAGGTCCGGGCCGCACTGTTCAAGGGAATCCGGCAGGAGGGGATCGGATCGCTTCCCTGGACAAAAGCAGTGGACGCCTGGCGGCGGCGTATCGGTTTTCTGCGGCGGGTGACGGGCGATGACGAAGAATGGCCGGACCTGTCCGATGCGGCGCTGGCGGATAGTCTGGAGGAATGGCTCTCACCATGGGTGGAGGGAATGACGCGGTTTGCGGACCTGTCCCGCCTCGACCTGAAAGGCGCCCTGTCCGCCAGGATGAATTACCGGCAGCAGAAACGAATGGATGAACTGGCCCCCACCCATCTGGTCGTTCCGAGCGGATCGCGGGTCCCCATCGACTATTCAGGCGATACGCCGGTCCTGGCTGTCCGCCTGCAGGAGATGTTCGGGCTTTTGGAAACCCCGAAGATTGCCGGGGGAAGGGAACCGATTCTCATCCACCTCCTGTCGCCGGCCAGCCGACCGGTCCAGATTACCCGGGACTTGGCGGGGTTCTGGAAGACCGGCTACCCGGAGGTGAAAAAGGAGCTCAAGGGGCGCTACCCCAAGCATTACTGGCCCGATGATCCACTGGATGCCAAACCGACCGCGCGCGTGAAGCCGAAAGGAAGTGCTTCACGGGAGCGGTGAATGCCCGGGAAGAATGCAATATGCGCCGCGAAGGGATTGTGGGTTGTGGGTTCCCAAGCTGGAGCTTGGGAACCAGAGTGGCTCCGAACAATCGGGTTTTTCATGCAAGCCCTATGATTTATTCCCCTCCCGAAACGGGGAATCCCTTTTCCCTCCACGCCATGAAACCGCCCTTGATGACCTTTATTTCGGTAAATCCCATGTTTTGGTATTCAGCCGCCAGACCGGCGGAAGTGGCTTCACTCGGTCAGGCACAGTAGAAAATGATTTCCTGGGTTTTATCCAGGGACGAGCGCTTCCCCGCAAGTGCGCTTGACGTAATGGCCCCTTCGATCATCAATTCGCTGCACCGCTGGTCATCGTATGCACAGACCAGAAGCGCGTCTCCGGATTCATGGGCTGCTTTCGCCGCTTCGGGGGAAACGCGTTCGATGGTTTGGGTGCCGGGAGAATCCTGAGCCGTAATCACTGCCGGAAGGAAAAGCAGCAGCGCAATGACCAGGCAACCAGTTATTGAATTCATGTTCATGCTCCTTAACAGATAGATTTTATATCCATCGTACTCCAACTGTTTTTGCAACCATGAAGGGCCATGAAGAAAATGAAGGACATGAAGATGTTAGGTTTAGCCATTCTTCATGGAACTTCATTTTCTTCATGGTCAACCTGTTCCGGTTCATCCGGAAACCGCGAAGGTGAGCCCCGCGTTGACGATCAGCCGGTCAATCAGCTTTTGGCCCATTGCGGTGGCCGGTGTCCAGAACCCGCCACCGATCTCTGTTTTGTCGATCTCGGTGAGCATGCAGACCGCGCTTTCACCGAGCATCTTGGGAGTCGATCCGTAACCCGGGTCCCGGTCGCCGGTCACGATCGTCCGCAATTCGCTGCCGTTCGCGATATCCTTACCGATGAAATGAAGGGTATAGTATCCCCGCTCCCGTTTTTCGGCGGACGGTCCTTCCCCGGGCTTCGGCAGCAACTTGTTTTTCAACAATTCGCGGGACGGCGAAAACGCACTCGCCAGGACGAAGGCACCTAAAGCCCCGGCGTAGGCGGCGGCCCGGACGCGCCCCTGGAGGCCGGTCCCCATCATCACCGCTTCGTCATATTTGAAATCCTTCCCCCACGGGTACTGCATCAGGGCATTGGAACGGTGCACCACCCGCGTATTGACCGCCCCCATTACGAACGGGGCAACCCAGCTTTCGGCATCCGGATCATAGGCAAATGTTGAAACACCGGGCTGGCGGACGCCGCTGCGCATCCCCTCCGGTGCAAGCGCATACGGGTTTTTAGCGACTTTGGCGATTTCCGGGTCCCTGCGCACCTCTTCGATAATGTTGAGCACGCTCGCAATCGTCCCCCCGCTTGCACCGCCGCGCATGGACCGGACCCGCATCTTTACCAGTCCCATCGGGTGGCCAAACCGTTTGCGCGCTTCCTCCTGCAGAAAAAACACACCCAGGTCCGACGGGATCGAATCGAACCCGCAGGCGTGAATGATGCGCGCACCCGTAGCCTCCGCCGTTTTTTGATGGGTATCGATCATCCGGTGCATCCAGGGGGTTTCCCCGGACAGGTCGAGGTAGTCGGTCCCGTTGGCGGCGCAGGCCGCCACGAGCGCCGATCCCAGTTTGGCGTAAGGGCCGACCGTTGTTACCACCATCGCCGCGTTTTTCGCCATGGCATCGAGAAAGGCCCTGTCATGAGCATCGCCGACGATCAGCGGCAGGCGCTCATCAGCGTTGAGGTCGCGATGCACGGCCACCAGTTCCTCCCGGCTGTTGCCGCCCAGGGCGAAGCGGACCGCTCCCGTTTCCCCGTAGCGCGGCCAAAGGTACTCGGCCAGGATCCGGCCGACAAATCCGGTTGCCCCCCACAGGATGATGTCTGCTTTTGGCAGATCGGAATGGGATTTCGCGTTTGCCATGTATGCCTCCGATGGTGAGGGTGAAAAAAGCAAAAAAGCAGAATCCAGAATCCAGAATCCTGAAGTAGAAGCCATAAGCCGGAAGATTGATCCATTCCGATGTTTTCAATTAACTATTCACAATTGACAATTCACAATTGACAATTTTTCCTTTGAAACCGCGACATTGTGAATAGCGAATTGTTAATTGCCAATTGCCAATTGTCAATGACCAGGGCAGCATCCCCCCATCCCCCCCAATGCCGCCAACCGCCCAGTCCTTCTCATCATTATATTCCCGCCGCACCCGCCGCGCCATTCGTAAACATGGATTTACTGTTGATCCGATAACTTGAACCTGAATTGGGGGGCGCCCGTCAAATTGACATCCATCGGGAGCCGTCCTACCCTTAATCAACAGAGGGAGGGCATGGGAAAGACGATATCGCTTGCAGGGCTGGTCTGTTGGCTTTGCCTGATACTGCCGGCGGGGTGCACGGTCGGACCGGAATACCGGCGGCCGGAAACGGTGGCCGGACAGGCCGGTTCCTACCGGAATGCGCCCGAATCCTTGGCGCGGGTCGTGGCCGAAGACGATTTCAGCCGCTGGTGGGTGCGGATGGAAGATCCGCTGATGGTCGATTATGTCGATCGTCTTCTCACGGACAACTTGCAGCTGATGGAAGCAGCAGCCCGCATCAACCAGGCTTACGCCCTGCTGGGAATCGAAAGCGGGTCCCGGCTCCCCAGTCTTGCCGTGACCGGTTCGGCGTCCCGGCGGTTTCAATCCCTGGAAAATGTCGGGGTAACCTCCGGCATCCCCATTCCGGGCGGCAGCGGGGAGGAGCGGTTCTACATCACGCAGCTGGAGGCCGGCTTGAGCACGAGCTGGCAGGTCGATCTTTTCGGAAAAGTGTCACAGCGGATCGCGTCGGCACGGAGCCAATACCTGGCTTCCCGGGTCGAGGCGAAAGCCCTGGTCCACTCCCTCATTTCGGAACTGGCGCGCCGCCGGGTGCAATGGCCACCCTGGGGCGTCGCCTCGAACTGACCGAAGAGACGGTTGAAAGCCGTCGCCGCACCCTTCGCATCGTGGAGCGGCGGTATCGCCGGGGGACGGGGACGGCAACATCGGTAGATGTCTACCTGGCACGGGAAAACCTGGCGGCCGCCGCGGGAGAGTTGCCGCGCCTCCGCAGCCAGCTGATGGAACAGGCGTATGCGCTCGATCTCCTGCTCGGACAGGCGCCGGGAACAATCGATCCGCTCCAGGCGGATATTCCGGTGCTTCCGCCCCCGGCGCCGGTGGCGGCGGGGGTGCCGGCGCAACTGATCGACCGGCGGCCGGACCTGGAGGCGGCTGAACTGCGATTGGTGGCTGCCGTTGCGGAGATCGGCGTGGCGGTTGCCGACCTTTATCCGGATCTCACCCTGACCGGGACGATCGGTTTCCAGAACCAGGAACTCGACGATTTCTTCAACAGCAGCAACCTGTTCGGGTCGATCCTGGGAGATGTCCTGCTCCGCCTGTACGAAGGGGGGCGGCTTCGCGCCACCATCGATCTCCAGGATGCCCGGGCCCGGGAACTGGCCGCCGTTTACGCCCGGCAGGTACTGAACGCCCTGCGGGAGGTGGAGGTGGCCCTTGGCAATACCCTGTATCTGTCGCGACAACTCGAACTGCTGGAAGACCGGCTGGAGAACATCCGCCAGGCCGAACGAGGTAGCCGGGACAATTACCGGAGGGGGTTGATCTCCCTGCTGGATGTGCTCGAAATCGAACGCCGCCGGTATGTCGCCGAGCAGGCGTACCTGCTGGTTGCCCAGGCCGCATGGAACAACCGGATTGCTCTTTACCTGGCGCTTGGCGGGGACTGGCTTGAACAGGCGCCGGTACTTGAACCGTTTCCATTGCCCGTGAAAGTCGACGATTGATGACGGAAAAAGGAAAAGCGCCGAAGTCCGATGTCCGCCGATGGCAGATGCACGGCCTGATTCAACTGGCCCTGGTGGTGGTGTTCATCGGCGGGGCCTTTCTCCTTTCCCTGTACTTGTCTTCCCTCCAGACCCGGCCGGAGCCCGAGCGCGGGGAAAACAACCTGGAACTGCTGGTGGAGACGGACGTGGTGGTCCCGCAATCCCACCGGTTGCGGTTTGACGCCACGGGAACTGTCCAGGTGCGCGCCATGACCGGCATCGTCCCCCAGGTCAGCGGACGGGTGATCACCATCGATGACAGCGCCTTTCCCGGCGGGCTGTTTTCTCCCGAGACAGTGCTGTTCGAGATCGAAAAGGAAGATTTCGAGCTGGAGATCGAGCGGCTCAAGGCGGAAGTCGCCCGCGCGGAAACCCGGCTGCAACTCCAGCAGGCCCGGGCGGAAACGGCCGTTGCCGAATGGCGGGAACTCAATCCCGAGACCCCGGTGCCCCCCCTGGTTGCCGAGGAGCCCCAGCTCAGGGAAGCCAGGGCCGGCCTGGATGCCGCCAAAGCGCAGCTCAAAACCGCCCGCTTGAACCTGTCGCGCACGGAATACCAGCTCCCGTTTGCCGGGCGGGTCACGGAATTCAGCATCGAGGAGGGTCAGTACGTGGTGGCCGGACAGTCCTACGGCCAGGCGTACCGGCTTTTATCCCTGGAGGTCGACGTCCCGCTGGAAGAGCGGAAATTTCAATGGCTCATGGCGACAGCGGATCCGGTTATCGACGTGAGCAGCGATTCCGTCAATTCGGAAATCTACAGCGCCTTTGTCAAGCGGGTGGCCGGCAAACTCGATCCGCAAACGCGATTCGCCCGAGTGGTGCTCGGGTTGAATGAAGCGGCGCCAAACCTGGTGCCGGATGTGTTCGTAAATGTTCGCTTCATCGGCCCCGAGGTACAAAACGTCTGGGTGCTGCCGCTCGATTCCCTCCAGGAAAATGGGATTTGGGTGATCTCCCCGGAAGAAACGCTTCATTTTCTTCAGCCGGAAATCGTCCAGATCAGCGGAGATACGGTGGTGGCCCGAAGCAACGGGGAAACGATCCGGGTGGTGCGCGGCGACCTGCCCGAGGCAACCGAAGGGACGCCGGTCCGACTGGGAGCCCGGACCAATGGCCGCTGATACGAAATCCACCCGATTGGACGCCGGGCTGATCGGCTGGTTCATCCACAATCATGTGGCCGCCAACCTGTTAATGATCTTCTTCATCGGGGGGGGCATACTGGCGATGTTCAGTATGCGGACCGAACTGTTTCCCACCGTTGATCCGAGGACAATCTCCGTCAGCGTTCCGTTTCCCGGCGCCACTCCCCACGAGGTGGAAGACGGGATCACCCGGCGGGTGGAAGAGGCCCTCATCGGGATCGAAGGCGTCGAGCAGGTCACGTCGGTTGCCCAGGAAAACATCGGGGTGGTCACCGTGGAGGCGGAGGATTTCATCGACATGAACGAGGTGCTCGATGATGTGGAAACCGCTGTGGACCAGCTGGCCGATTTCCCCCCCCAGGACGCCGAGGAGCCCATCATCGTCAAGACCAGCCCCCAGCCGTTTGTCGTCTCCCTGGTCCTTTACGGCGATGTCCCGGAGCTGACGCTCAAACGCTGGGCCGAGCGGATCGAGGACGAAATGCTCCGCGCACCCGGCATATCCCTGGTCCAGCTCCGGGGAGACCGGGATTACGAGATTTCAATCGAAATTCCGGAAGCAAACCTGCGGAAATACAATCTGACCATGGAGGCGGTGGGGCAGACCGTCGCGGCATCCTCCCTGGATATACCGGCCGGGACGGTCGAATCGGAAGCGGGCGACGTCCTCCTGCGCATCCAGGAAAAGGGATATGTGGGTGAGGCGTTTGAGGATATTGTCGTCCGGAGTCAGCCGGACGGCAGCCTGCTGCGCCTGAAAGACCTGGCCGATATCGTCGACGGTTTCACGGACGAAAACCTGATTGCGCTTTATAACGGCAAGCCGGCCATGTTCATCGAGGTCCTCCGGAGCGAATCCCAGGACACCCTGATGGTCGAGGGGGCCGTGAAGGATTACCTGAACGATCTTCGCCTGCCGGCGGGGATCGCTATCGATATCCTGGAAAACCGGACCGACATCTTGAAACAGCGGATGAACCTGCTGCTGCGGAACGCCCTGATGGGCAACGCCCTGGTATTTTTGGTGCTCATCCTTTTCCTCGATCTGAAGCTCGCCTTCTGGACCAGTTTCGGCATTCCCATCTCGTTTCTGGGCGGCCTGCTGATGGTTTACCTGTTCGGGATGAGCTTCAACATGATCACCCTGTTCGCCCTTATCGTGGTCCTCGGCATCGTGGTCGACGATGCCATCGTGACCGGGGAGAGCATTTTTGTCGAACAGGAGGCCGGAAGGGAAGACGAGGAAGCCGCGGTCGCCGGCGTCCGGGCGATCCGCGCCCCGGTGGTCATCGGGGTTTCAACAACCATCGCCGCGTTCGCCCCCCTGGCGTTCACGACCGGCACCCTGGGCCAGATCATGCGGCCGATACCGATCTTCGTGATCAGCATCCTGGTGATTTCCCTGATCGAAGCCTTCACCATTCTGCCGGCGCACCTCTCCTCATCGACCCGCTGGAGCCGCGGCATTGTGTCGCGCATCAGCATCGGATTCAATCGGCTCCTGGACCGGTTCGTGGAGGAGTTTTACCTGCCGGTTCTCCGAACCGCCATCGGTATGCGCTATGCCGTTCTCGCGGCATTCATCGGTCTGTTGATCATTGTCCTCGGCATGATCCGCGGCGACATCATCCGCTTCATCTTTTTTCCCCAGATCGAAGGGGACCAGGTTACCGCCACCCTGATCATGCCGGTGGGAACACCGTTTGAGGTCACCCGCGGGAACGCGGTCCGGATGTTGCGGGCCGCTGAAGGGGTGGAAAATGAACTGCGGGGAGTGGAAGGAAAAACCTTGTTCGAAAGCACCTCGGTCATTATCGGCGCCCTGTTTGCCGAGCAGGGACCGGGCGGCGCGGAGGGGGTGGAGGCCACCACCAGCAATCGCGCCGAACTGCGCATCCAGCTCATCGACGCCCCTTTGCGGGATATTTCAGCCCAGTCGGTGGAAAATCGCCTGCGGAAGGCGATCGGCGGCATTCCCAACGCCGATGAACTTTCCTTCGCCAGCAGCCTGGTGCGCGGGGGGGAGGACATCAATATCGAACTGGCCCACAATGACATGGCGGTCCTGGATGCCGCGGCCGAAGTATTGAAGGAGCAAATGCGCGCCATGGGGAGTGTCACCCAGATAGCCGACAGTCTGAAAGCCGGCAAACTGGAGTATGTTTTCGAGCTCACCCCGGCGGGTCTCGCCGCCGGCCTGAAACCGGCTGATATAGGACGGCAGCTGCGAAATGCGTTCTACGGCTACGAGGTGCAACGCATCCAGCGGAAACGCGCGGAACTGAAGGTGATGGTCCGCTACCCCAAGGCCGAGCGGGAGGAGCTGGAAAACATTGACCGGTTCCGGATCGAATTGCCCGGCGGGGAAAGCGCGCCGATCGAAAAGATGGCCCGCATCCGGCAGCAGCGTACCTATTCGGAAATCATCCATGTCGACGGTCAGCGGGTCGTCAATGTCACCGCCGACGTGGACGAGCGCGTGACCACGCCGGAAGATATGCTGGGAACCATCATGGAGGATATCATCCCCGGCATCCGGGACGATTACCCCGGGCTCACGGCGCGGGTGGCCGGCCAAAGCGAGGACCGGCGGGAGGATCTGGCCTCGCTCGGCCGCAATATGATCATTGCGCTCCTGATCATTTTTGTCCTGCTCGGCGCCCAGCTCCGGAGCTATATCCAGCCGGTGATCGTTATGGCCATCATCCCGTTCGGGATGGTGGGCGCCTTGATGGGGCACCTGCTCCTCGGCTACGATCTTTCCTTTATTTCCATTTTCGGGATCGTTGCCCTGACCGGGGTGGTGATCAATGACGCGGTTATTCTGATCGACTACTACAACAAGCAGCGCGACGCGTCCGGCCAGACCCCTTTCGAGGCCATTCTCGACGCCGTCCGGCGCCGTTTCCGCCCCGTGCTGCTCACCACCATGACCACCAGCTTCGCCCTGCTCCCCATGCTCCTCGAAACCAGTCTCCAGGCCCGCTTTCTCATCCCCATGGCGATCAGCCTCGCCTTCGGGCTCCTCTTCGCCACCTTTATCCTCCTGTTCCTTCTGCCGGTCCTGATCCGGATCGTCTACGATTTCCGGAAGCGGGTGGGGACCGTGTGAAAGGGGCGGGGTTGGTGGAGCATCTGGTATTCGTGCATGTGAACGTACACGTGCTCGTGCACGTGCACGGGGGTGCCTTTATCGGAAAAAGCGAAATTATGACTGCGAGAAATGCCGGAGTTTGAGGAAAAGATAATGGAAAACTTGACGCTTCGGCTCAGGCGCACACAAAAGCGCAGATTCCCAAGGCTGGAAAGAACGACAAAGGCCACGCGCTTTTGTGTGTCGCCTGAAGCCGATGGTTAGGGGCATTTGCTGTCGACGCTCATCAACACCATGTGTCTAAACCCCATTTCTCGCAGACTTGATGTCGAGGAGATTGATCTTGCTGATCTTGTCCTTGTGAATCACAATTGTAAGCCTTGCTGGATACTTGAATCGCATTTCGCTAATCCGAAACGTCCACAGCATGATCTTTAGCAGGTCTTCATCTCCGATGGTTTTGTGACCTTTAATGCGTGTAATCCCAGAACCAAAGATCGGGGTTGATACGCTCTGCTGGCCGTAAACGTTGTTTACCTTATCCCAGAAGTTGATTAAAAACTCCAAGTATTCGGGCATCGTAAGAACAGCTTTATTGTCGTCGTCGAATTTTGAAAACGCGGTCAGCAGAAAGTCTTTATAGACGCAGATAGTCCCTATCTGATGGCGCACCTTCTTTCCTGCTTTCCGGTTCTGGTTATTCTCCAGGATTTCGCCGCTATCGAAAGGACAGCTTTCGATGTAACGATCCAGGTCTGGCACCGGTACATCAAGGTGCTCCTTGAGGAAGATGCCATTTAGCGATCTTTCGGCGATAATCCTGTTGTCCACCTGAGTGTCGAAGTACTCGTTAAAGGCGATGGCTTTCCATCCAGGCTGGCGGAAGATGTCGCCAACCTTGATCGTCACGTCGCTTCCCTCAACGTTAATATCTATTTTGTTGAGATTGTTGGACCATACCCACATCACCAAGTAGATTACGAGCAAGAGCCCAATAAAGATCCAACCGTAAGTGGATTTGCATTCCATAGGTATGTCAACAAATAGAACAACTATCGACAGGGTTGCGCTTATCGCAGAAGTGACCTTTAGGAAGTTCTCAACCACCCGCCGATCAAATAGACTTACCTTCGCCATGCGTCGCCCTCACTCCCTCCGAACCGTCCGTTTATGGGTTGTACCGAAAGATGCGAGGCGCGGTCTTTGTCGCGATCATGAAATCCTCATTCCGCAGCGCTTTCTCGATGAGTTCCTTGTTGAAAGGGACGTGGAGAGTCGGCACCTTGTTCATCGAGTCCCTGAAGATAGGGAGATTATCCCAAAGCTTTCTCACCGCCTGCTTTAGCGAGCCATCTGTCAGAAGGGCTTCCTTGGTGTTGTATTCTGGGTATACCACGATGACTGGCAGTCCTTGGTCATTAATTCCGTAATCGATTTCTTCGCGGAATGCCCTTGAATTCGCGGTATTTGAGCTAAGAAACAGCACGATATTCTTTGAATTCCGCAGGCGCTCTCGGAGCCTTGGTTTCAGTGTCGTTTCCCAGTCGCTGCTGTCACGAACGTTGTACGTCTTGTCATGTGAGTCATTGAAAGGAAACGATGAGTCGGCTCCTTTCCACGCTCGAAGCATGTTGTAGTAACAGAAGTCCTTCGTTGCATGCGCACCCAATGCGCTGGTGTTGAACGGTTCTGCAACATAGAAGGCGGCGTAATTGCCGTTCCGATATGCCATTTCTCCCTCCAAGACAATTGGTGGTCATGTTTATGCCCGCGCACATTGCGGCGAAGGCACTGATTTCCGCTAACGAATAGCGTTTTATCCGTCATCCCCTCAACAGACACCCCTGAAGGCGGATCTGTCGAACAGCCCGTCGGAGTCAAAGCGCCGGCGGAGGCAAAGGGATGATGGATAAAATGTTGTTGAACTAAATCCGTCGGCACTGCGGTTGATGATTTTGAAAATTATGGGGATTATATGGATTGCGGGTGGGCCTGGCAAGCATTAATCGGAGTGTGATTTTGATTTTTTCGTACAAGAATTCGATCATTTCAACCTTGAGGCAAAGCAATCGACATCTGGAAAGGTATGAAAAGGCTTCCGAGCTGTCTTAAAAACCAGAAAGTCCGGCGAACGGACGAGCCTTGCCCTTTCCATCCGGAATGGGTTTTGTAAAGCCCGGTTTAACAGCCCAAAGTTTTGGCTTCGTGAAGAGTCCCAAATACAAGGACCGGTGGGTAAGGCGCATTTTTTCATCCGCCCTTTTCCGCACCGGGGACAGCAGGTGATATCGAGGCCGGTGACCCGCAGCATGGTTTCGGCGGCCGTTTCCTTGTTTTTTTCCGGTGGCGGCGCATGCGCACCGATTATTCCCCGGATCAGCGGAATGCACCGTTTTATACACTCAACTCCGTTCGACCTGTCAATCCAAAAAATCCGAAACGAATTTAATTCGATGGCTGATCCCCTCAATTCGTTGAATATCGGCTAAATTACGAAAATCGTGCGTCGGCTATTTGAAGTACCGAATACCCCGAATCTAAACATTCGTGGTTTATGCCTCTTATTTGTAAACGAAACCTTTCGTCAACAACTGATGGGATCTTTTCATTTTTATTAATCAACTTTTTCTACTCCTGCATTTTGGAGCAGGTTGATGATCACGGTGGCATGGGCGATGCCGTTCGCGGCCGGCAAGTCGTTGAACGCCGGCGCGTACTGCGGAAAGGCGAAATCTTTTTGTGAATTTGCGCAAATCGATTATCATCGGCCGTTCTCTGCTGCATACATTCAAAGGGTAAAAAGATGCATGACGTGATCATCATCGGCGCGGGTGCGTCCGGGCTCATTGCCGCCCATGTGTGCGGGGCCGATTCGCTGAAGGTCCTGCTCCTGGAAGGCAAACCCCGGCCGGGATTGAAGCTGCGCATCACCGGCGGCGGCCGGTGCAATATCAGCAACCTGAATATGTCGCACTGGGCGTTTCACAGCCGGCATTCCCGGACCGTAAAGAACGTGCTCGCCGCGTTTTCACACCGGAAGACGATGGCGTTTTTTGAAGCGGCGGGCGTGGCGCTGCAAGCGGAAAACGACGGCTGCCTGTTTCCCGCCGCCCAGTCGGCACAAGTGGTCCTGGATGCCCTGCTGGATCGCCTCGGCCCGAATGTGTCGCTGCAGGTTTCCCGGAAGGTGACCGGGATCGATGATGCCGATGGGTTGTTCCGCGTCTCCTGCGGGAGCACTGTTTTTTCCGCGCGGGCAGTGATCTTGTGCGCTGGCGGGCGATCCTATCCCGGGACCGGGAGCGACGGGTCCGGATACCCCCTGGCCGAGCGGCTGGGGCATACCATTGTTCCCCTTCGCCCCGCGTTGACGCCGCTGGCCACCGACGACGCGGACTGGAAAGCGCTGGCCGGCATTTCCCTGCCGTGCACCTTGCGGACGAAAACCGTTGACGGCCGGGATATCCGGTATGAT
>Ga0209347_1002725_pt1 | contig 22471 bp, 22 predicted proteins | sample AutmiccommuBRH23_FD_187382 | JGI IMG/M metagenome (GOLD analysis project Ga0209347, IMG submission 187382) | Deep subsurface microbial communities from Mt. Terri, Switzerland - Autotrophic microbial communities BRH/23 (SPAdes) (version 2) | ecosystem: Environmental > Aquatic > Deep subsurface >...
CGCGTTAAGCTTGAGCTCGACATCGGTGCCGGCCAGTCCGTTTTCCTGGGTGCCGTACTGCAGGTCGTTCCAAGCGGCGAAGTTCTCGGTGTGGATCCAGGTGAGCCAGGTCGAGGTGTAGCCGCAGGGGGCTGCGCCGCTGGTCTTGATCTTCTTCGCCGCTTCCCAGACTTCCGGCCAGGTCTTGGGCGGGTTGTTCACGTCGAGGCCAGCCTTCTCGAAGATGTCCTTGTTGAAATAGAGGATCGGCGAGGAGGAGTTGTACGGGAAGGAAAGCATGGTGCCGTCGGGCTTGGAATAGTAGGCGACGATGCCCGGCAGGTACTGGCTCTTGTCGAAGGCGGTGCCGCCCATGGACAGGATTTCGGCAACCGGCTTCACGGCTCCCTCGGCCGCCATCATGACGCCGGTTCCGACGTCGAACACCTGCATGATGTGCGGAGGCTGCTTGGCGCGAAACGCGGCGATGCCGGCGTTGAGCGTCTCCGGATAGGTGCCCTTGAACACCGGAACGACCTTGTAATCGCTCTGGCTATCGTTGAATTCCTTGGACAATGTTTCGACGACTTCATTGTTGGCGCCGGTCATGGCGTGCCACCAGGAAATCTCGGTTACGGCAAAGGCTGAAGTCGAGGACAGCAGGGTGAAAGTGGCGGCTAGGCCGGCCGCAAGGCCTTGAAACGTCATGTTTCTCTCCCGTTTCTGGTTGGCGAGGATGGTTTCCCGCAACGGGAGTATCTTTCGAATGTGACAGATCGACAATCGTTTTGTTGCGGTTCCGTGAAGTTTCGTTCCCGCTTCCTTGAGCGACGAGGAGCGCTGCTTAGCCGGCGCATGACCAGATGTCCTGAGCGTGCGAGATGCCGGGGCTCAACCGCGACATGCCGGCCAACTGCACGGGGAAGCGCGGCAGGCGCGGCGCAAGCCGATCGCCGGGCTGGAGGACGAAGAGACGCCGGCACCGCGCTGGCAGGAAGCGCGCGACGGCGCCTGACCGGTCCGCTCAAAGCATGTCGTATTCGATGAAGCCGGTGCGCCGGGCAACGCGGTCGTAGAGCCTTCGGCCGACCGTGTTGGTCTCATGCGTCATCCAGTAGACATTGGCGACGCCGGCCTTGGCCGCTGCCGCATGAACCGCCTCGATCAGCGCCCGGCCGACGCCGGTGCCCCTGACCTCGGGAGCGGCGTAGAGATCCTGCAGGTAGCAATTGTTGACCAACGACCAGCACGAGCGGTGGTAGAGATAGTGGACGAGGCCAACCGGCTTGCCGTCGACGACGGCCAGCATGCCCTTCGGTTCAAACTCGCCACCATCGAACAAGCGCTTCCACGTCGTGGCATAGACCTCTTCGGAAACGGTGGTTTCGTAGAATTCGAGATAGAGCGTCCATAACCGGCGCCATTCGGCATTGTCGGACTGAACGAGAGGTCTGATCTGAATATCGGCCATCGGGCTGTCTCCTTCTGTGTCAACGGATTTCGGATGTCGTTCGTTCTATCCGCACCTGCACGACCAGCCGACCGGTAAGTCGATGGTCCAACCGTGCGGGCCGAATGGAAAGAGAATCAGCGACCTGGCGTGCAGTAGATCCCGTATAGTGTCTCCAGAACGCGTTCGACCTCGGAAGAGGCAAGGCGATAGAAAATCTGCTGCGCCTCGCGACGGGTGTCGACCAGCTTCAGCGCCCTGAGCTTGCCCAGTTGCTGGGAGAGCGCGGATTGGCTCATGCCGACGCGCTCGGCCAGATCGTTCACCGAAACCTCGCCATCAAGAAGCAGGCAAAGGATCATCAGCCGCTTCTGGTTGGCCATCGCGTCGAGCAGTTCGGATGCTTGGCGCGCCATTGGGGCCAGTTCTGAAGATTTCATATTGCGCATATAATCATCTTATCATATACAAACTATCTAAATAAATTTGTCCGGCGCACCGATTTTGTCAAGCTCATCGCGCCGCAACCGATTGACCCACATCAAGATAGCCCGGCCTGCACCGGTCTAGAAGCATTATCGACCGAGCGACTGCCGTGCTGCAGGCAAGGCTTCGCCTGATCCGAAGGGAGGCATGCAATGGCTGCTATCGTGATCCTTGGCGCCGGTTTGGGTGGCGCAATCATGGCTTATGAGATCCGCGACAAGCTTGGCAAGCAACATCAGGTCGCGGTCGTCAACAATGGAAACCGCTATTCTTTCGTTCCTTCGAACCCGTGGGTGGCGGTCGGATGGCGTGACCGGGAGTCGATAGAGGTCGACCTGACCGAGGTGTTTGCCAAGCGTGACATCACGCTGCACGCACAGGGCGCCAAGCGCGTCATGCCCAAGGAGCGTCGAATCGAGCTCAACGACGGAACCAGCATAGACTACGACTACCTGGTCGTCGCGACAGGCCCGGAACTCGCCTTCGACGAGATCAAGGGCCTCGGGCCGGAGCACCACACACAGTCGGTATGCCACATCGACCACGCGCTGCAGGCGAAACGGGCATTTGATGCGTTGCTCGCCAAGCCGGGGCCGGTGGTGATCGGCGCCGTGCAGGGTGCCTCCTGCTTCGGGCCAGCCTACGAGTTCGCGTTCATCCTCGACAAGGCACTGCGCGACGCCAAGATCAGGGACAAGGTGCCGATGACCTTTGTCACGTCCGAACCCTATATCGGGCATCTGGGCCTGGACGGGGTGGGCGATACGAAGGGCTTGCTCGAGAGCGCGTTGCGCCAGCACCATATCAAATGGATCTGCAACGCCCGCGTCGATGCCGTGGAGGCGGACAAGTTGCTCGTTTCCGAGATCGCGGAAGATGGCTCGGTCAAACAGGCTCACGAAGTGCCGCAGGTTTTCTCGATGATGCTGCCGGCGTTTCGCGGCGTTTCAGCCGTCCACGGCATCGAGGGGTTGACCAATCCGCGCGGCTTCATCGTGATCGACAAGCACCAGCGCAACCCGGCCTTTCCGGAAGTCTTCGCCATCGGCGTGTGTGTCGCCATACCGCCGGTCGGCAAAACGCCGGTGCCGGTCGGCGTGCCCAAGACAGGCTTCATGATCGAGTCCATGGTTGCCGCCACGGTTCACAACATCGATCGCCTCATTTCCGGCCATGAGCCGGATGCGGAAGCCACTTGGAACGCGGTCTGCCTCGCCGATTTCGGCGATTCCGGCATTGCCTTCGTCGCGCAGCCGCAAATTCCGCCGCGCAACGTCAACTGGGCCTCATCGGGCAAGTGGGTTCATGCCGCAAAGGTTGGCTTCGAAAAATACTTCCTGCACAAGATTCGCTCTGGCAAGTCCGAGCCCTTCTACGAGCGGCTGGCAATGCAGGTCCTGGGTATCGACAAGCTGAAGGACATCAAGATCGGCGGCAAGATCAAGCCGGCGGAATGAAACTGCCGGCGAGCCTCATGCGTGGCTGTTCGGGCAGTTGAATTGTCGATGTCCATGCATTACATTTGTATCTGATAATGTTCTAATGGAGAATCATATGACGCTTGACCGTTCTGTCCTTGCCTTCGCCGGCCTCATGGTTCTGGCATCCGTAGCGCTAACCGCCTGGGTATCGCCTCTGTTCGTCTGGCTGACCGTGTTCATCGGCCTCAACCTTCTGCAGTCTGCCTTTACCGGTTTCTGCCCAGCAGCCTACGTGTTCAAGCTGTTCGGCATCAAACCCGGCTGCGCATTCTGATCATCGGACCCGATCGCATGCGCGCACTGCTCATGGCGGCATCCCTTTGCGTATCCTGGCCGGCCATGGCCGGACCGCTGACGCTTGCGCCGACAACCATCACCGAATGGAAGGCCGTCTATGGGCGGGTAGCCGCCCATGATCTGGTGCCGGCGCGTGCGCGCATTGGCGGAACACTGGTCGAGCTTGGCGTGGCGGCAGGCGATCTGGTCAAGGCAGGACAGAAGATCGGCCTGGTACGCGACGACAAGCTGGTGTTCCAGATCGCCGCGATTGATGCCCAGTTGAGGGCGCTGCAAGCACAGCTCGATCGCTCCGAAACGGAACTGGCACGGGGCCAGACCCTAGTCGACAAGGGCGTCATCACTACCCAGAGGCTCGACCAGCTTCGCACCGACGTCGAGGTGACGCGCAACCAGATCGGCGCCGTGCAAGCCCAGCGCGAAGTCGTGGTTCAGCAGCAGACCGAAGGCGACGTGCTGGCGCCGGCCGATGGCCGCGTGCTGACCGTGCCGCTGACCCGCGACGCAGTGATCATGCAGGGGGAATCGGTCGCCAATATCGGCAGCGGCGGCTTTTTCCTTCGCCTGGCGATACCGGAGAGACACGCCGAAATGCTCAAGCAGGGTGCGGCCATCCGCATTACTTCCGGCGGCACGGAATCGACTGGAAAGCTGGCAAAGATATACCCGCTGATCGAGAATGGCCGCGTCATGGCCGATGTAGAGGTTGCCAATCTCGACAGCAGCTTTGTCGACGCGCGAATCCTGGTTGAAGTACCAGTGGGCGAGCGCGAAGTGCTTCTGGTACCTCAGGACGCGCTTTCCATCCGGTCGGGTATCGACTTCGTTACCATTTCGGAGAACGACAAGAACGTATCGCGCGCCGTCGTGTTGGGAGAGACGGTCGATATTGACGGAAATCGCTTCGTGGAAGTTCTGACCGGACTCGCAACGGGCGACATCGTGGTCACACCGTGAAGCAGGTTTCTTCAGGCCTCGGCATCGCAGGCAACCTTACCCGCGCCTTCATTGCATCCCCCCTCACCCCGCTGTTGCTGATTGCCGCATTCGCGTTCGGTCTCATCGCATTGATAACGCTGCCGCGCGAGGAAGAGCCGCAGATATCGGTTCCGATGGTAGACATCCGCGTCCGGGCAGACGGGCTGAAGGCCGAAGACGCCGTCAAACTGGTTACCGAGCCGCTGGAGACCATCGTCAAGGGCATCGACGGCGTCGAGCATGTCTATTCACAAACCCAAGACGACGGCGTGCTTGTCACCGCGCGCTTCCTCGTCGGGACGTCCTCCGACGCCGCGGTACTGCGCGTCCATGACAAGGTGCGCGCCAACATCGATCGCATCCCCGTGGGCATACCCGAACCGCTCATCGTGGCGCGCGGCATCGACGACGTTGCGATCGTATCGCTGACCCTGTCGCCCGCGACCGACGCGGCCGACCGGATCAGTTCAAACGATCTCACCCGCATCGCCCGCGAACTCCGCTCGGAGATCACCAAGATCGACAATGTCGGCCTGACCTACCTGGTCGGCGAGACTTCCGAAATGATCCGCATCGAGCCGGACCCGACCCGGCTGGCGCTCTACGGTGTGACGCTTCAGCAACTGGCCGGCAAGGTACAGGGCGCCAACCGCGCCTTTCCGGCCGGCCGCGTTCGTGACCAGGGCGACCAGGTCATGCTGGTGGCCGGCAAAACGCTGCGCTCGCCGGCCGAAATCGGCAACCTGCTGCTGACCTCGCGCGACGGGCGGCCGGTCTATGTGCGCGACGTCGCGACCGTCGACTTTGCCACCGACACCGGCGACGCGCTGGTATCGAATGTCACGCGCCAAGGTGACGGCATCCAGCGAACGCCGGCCGTGACGCTGGCCATCGCCAAGCGAGCCGGCTCGAACGCCGTGACGGTTGCTGAAGCGGTGCTGCACCGCGTCGAACAGCTGGAGGGGGCGCTGATCCCGCACGACATTACCGTCGAGGTAACGCGCGACTATGGCGAGACGGCCAACGAAAAGGCCAACGAGCTTCTCTATCATCTCGGCCTCGCCACCGTTTCAATCATACTGCTGGTCTGGCTGGCGATCGGCTGGCGCGAGGCGCTGGTGGTTGCCGTGGTCATCCCGGTCACCATCCTGCTAACGCTCTTTGCCTCTCGCATCATGGGCTATACGCTGAACCGCGTGTCGCTGTTTGCGCTGATCTTCTCGATCGGCATCCTGGTTGACGATGCGATCGTGGTCATCGAAAACATCGCCCGCCACTGGGGCATGGGCGACGGCCGCGACCGCAAGCAGGCGGCAATCCAGGCGGTGGCCGAGGTCGGCAACCCGACCATTGTGGCGACGCTGACAGTGGTTGCCGCCCTGCTTCCGATGCTTTTCGTTTCGGGCATGATGGGTCCCTATATGAGCCCAATCCCGGCGAATGCGTCTGCGGCCATGATCTTCTCCTTCTTCGTCGCCGTCATGGTGACGCCGTGGCTGATGCTGAAGATCGCAGGCAAGGCGCCGGTCCACGCGCATGACGGCCACAACGAGGGTGGCGCGATGGGCCGTCTCTACGCGGCCGTCGCGCGGCCGATCCTGTCGTCGAAGAAGGCAAGCTGGCTGTTCCTGATCATTGTCGGCCTGCTCACACTCGCCTCGATGTCGCTGTTTTACACCAAGCATGTCACGGTGAAGCTGCTGCCTTTCGACAACAAGTCGGAGCTTTCGGTGACAATCGACCTGCCCGAGGGCTCCTCCGTCGAGGCGACGGACGCCGTGGCGCAGGATGTCGCGCGCATCGTGCTCGGCCTCGAAGAAGTCCGCTCCATCCAGACCCATGCCGGCGCGGCCGAGCCGTTCAACTTCAATGGCCTGGTGCGGCATTCCTTCTACCGCGTGGAACCGCAGCAGGGCGACGTCGCCATCAATCTTCGCCCGAAGGGCGAACGCGATCGCTCAAGCCACGAGATCGCACTCGATATCCGCAAGCGCATCGGGTCCGTCACCATGCCATCCGGCACAAGCCTCAAGGTCGTCGAGCCGCCGCCCGGCCCGCCGGTCATGGCGACGCTGCTGGCCGAAATCTACGGCCCCGATGGCGAGGCCCGCCGCAGGGTCGCCGAGAAGGTGGAGGCGGCGTTCCGCTCGGTACCGTTCATTGTCGATATCGACAACTCCTATGGCGTTGCGGCACGACGGCTGCGCACCGCGATATCGACGGATGATCTGGAGTTCTTTCGGGTCCAGGAAAGCGACGTCTTCGACACGATCGCCATCCTGAGCGGCGGCACGACGGTCGGCTATTCGCATCGCGGCGAAGGCCGGCAACCGATTCCGATCCGCATCGAGCGGCCGAAGGGGCAGCGTACCGTAGATGAGCGCTTCCTGACGACGCCGATCCCGGCCAATGCCCTGCCGGGCGACCGGGGTGTCGTCGAGCTTGGCGACGTCGTCAAGGTGGCTGAGGAATTGAGCTCCTTCCCGGTGTTCCGCCACAATGGGCGCGCCGCCGAGATGGTCACCGCAGAACTCGCCGGTTCCTTCGAGGCGCCGCTCTACGGGATGCTCGCCGTGCAGGAGGCGATCGACGCGCAGGACTGGACCGGGCTGACAAAGCCGGTCGTGTCACTGCACGGTCAGCCTTCCGACGAAAGCACGCCAACCCTGCTATGGGACGGCGAATGGGAGGTCACCTGGGTGACCTTCCGCGACATGGGCGCCGCTTTCATCGTGGCGTTGCTCGGCATCTACATCCTGGTGGTCGCGCAGTTCGGCTCATTCAAGGTGCCACTGGTCATCCTGACGCCGATTCCGCTCACCTTCATCGGCATTCTCGGCGGACACTGGCTGTTCGGCGCGCCTTTCTCGGCAACCTCGATGATCGGCTTCATCGCGCTCGCCGGCATCATCGTGCGCAACTCGATCCTGCTGGTCGACTTCATACGCCACGCCGATACCAAGGGCCGGCCACTGACCGAGATCCTCATCGAGGCGGGCTCGATCCGCTTCAAGCCGATCCTGCTGACGGCATTGGCGGCGATGATCGGCGCGGCCGTCATCCTGACGGATCCGATCTTCCAGGGCCTGGCGATTTCGCTGCTGTTTGGCCTGGCGTCCTCGACGCTGCTGACCATACTGGTGATCCCGGCGATCTACCGCGTTCTGAGGACCTGACCGCGGCCAGGGGCGCTGGAGCCATCGGCCAACCTGTCTCTCAGAACGGCCCGCCGCCCGCCGGTGCATGTCCAGTGAACGATGGTTTTCGTGACCATCGTCACGCGACCGGCGAGGCTCTTTTGAGCCAGGGCAAGGCAGCGGGGATGCTGAACAAGCGGCAGCCGGACTGGCGAAAGAAGCGGAGCGGCGGCGTGGCCGCCCCCCAACAGTCAAAGGCCGTGAACGACCGATTTCAGGAGGTCGCGAACCTCGGTTGCGATGGCCGCCAGCTTGGGATTCTTCACGGCCTGCATCGAGGCAACCGGATCGACCGCGGAAACTTCCACCCGGTCCTTGCCGATTTCCTGAAGGATGACATTGCAGGGCAGCATCGCGCCGATCTTGTCCTCATTCTGCAGCGCCTTGTAGGCGAATTCGGGATTGCACGCACCGAGGATCACGTAAGGGCGGAAATCGACGTCGAGCTTCTTCTTCAGGGTCGCGCTGACGTCGATCGTGGTCAGAATGCCGAAGCCCCTGGCGGCAAGATTCTCAGTGACGTGCTGGACCGCCTCATCCATCGTTGCGTCCAGTGTCTTGGTAAAAGTGTAGGTCATTTTGCTTTCTTGGCCGGATTTCGAGATCAGGGGAGCCGTCTACATCGCGCCGCAGCCGATGCCGATGAGTTCGTCGGCCAGTTTCTTCTGCTCGTCACTCAACGCCGCGTAGAGGCCTTCGGTTGCAGGCTTCATGGCTTTCAGCGACGCAAGCATCGCTTCCATGCCGGCGATGCGGGCGTCCATTCGCTCGACGGCAGTGCCGCTCTGCATGGTTTGCATCATGCTCTCGTGCATTGCCTGCATCGTTTCGACGCGGGCTTCCACAGCGGCGGCATAGGCATCCCATGCGGCAGTCTGCGCGTCTGTTATCTCAAGCTCACTCTTCAGATATGCCAGGCGCCCGTCAGCCAAGGCGCCCATCCTGGGATGATGCCTCATCATGCCCTTGACGCCATCGTCGTCATCCCAGGCTCCACGCCCCATCATACCTCGGCCCATCATGCCCATCATCGGACAATCGCCACCCATCATGCCCATCATGCCCATCGGGCCGTAGCGGTTCTGGGAAAAAGCGGGCTGGCTTGCCATGCCAATGGCAAGCGCCAATGCGGTCGAAACGAGTAGCCGGGTCATTTGACGATCTCCCTGTTGCTGCATTTGCAGGCATGGTCCACCAAACACGCGACACCCGTGTTGATCTGCATCAACTGCGTTTGCGCGCGGCGGCTACTTTCTGTTCTTCTGCAGCCATCCCCCTGAGGAAAGCGATCTCCTTTCCTGCGCGGCAATGATATCGTTCGAGAGCTTCGTCAGTTCCGGGTCGTCGTCGCCGCTTGCGCGATACGCCTCGGCTGGCCGGTCATCGTCATGGCGGCCATGTCCATCTTCTTCATGACGTCAACGCAGGGCCGTTACCGCCAAAGCCGAAGCCAGGATCGACAGTCTGTTCATAGGGAGTGCTCCCCGGCAAACAAGAATAATCGATGCGCCTTCCGGCAGGGGGAAGGTCAAGTTAAAATACCCCTTGACCTTCCAGTGACTGGAAAGTGTAGGTACTTGCCCTACATATCGTTCAGAGGATTTTCCGATGACCAGCCATGACCATGACCATCATCACCATGCGGGTTGCTGCGCCGGAGGCAAGGAGCCTGCCGGCAAGGCGCAAGAGGTAGTTCGCGATCCGGTCTGCGGCATGACCGTCGACCCGACCGCAGGCAAGCTGAGCGCCGAGCATGGCGGCCATACATTTCACTTCTGCAGCAAGTCCTGCGGGGAAAAATTCGCGAAGGATCCGGAGACCTATCTGACCGCCATTGACCCGGTCTGCGGCATGAAGGTCGACCGTGCGACGGCCAAGCATTTTGCCCGCCACGATGGGCATGGCACCTATTTCTGCTCGGCCGGCTGCAAGGCCAAGTTCGAGGCCGATCCGGGAAAATACGCGGATGGCCGCCCTGCCCCGGAGCCGATGCCCAAGGGCACGCAGTATACCTGCCCGATGCATCCGGAGATCGTGCGCGACAAGCCGGGCTCCTGCCCGATCTGCGGCATGGCGCTGGAGCCGATGGGCGTGCCGACGGGCAATGAGGGACCCAACCCGGAACTCGTCGACTTCACCCGGCGGATGTGGGTGAGCGGGCTGATGTCGGTGCTGCTGCTGCTGATCACCATGGGGCCGATATTCGGCCTGCCCTTCCGCGCCTGGCTTGGCGAGCAGACGGCCATGTGGGTCGAGTTCGCACTGGCAACGCCGGTGGTTCTGTGGGCGGCGATCCCGTTCTTCCACCGGGGCTATGAATCGATCGTGAACCGCAGCCCCAACATGTGGACGCTGATATCGATCGGCGTCGGCACCGCCTATTTCTACAGCGTTTTCGCGACCCTGTTTCCCGGCGTCTTTCCCCATGAGTTCCGCGGCCATGGCGACATGGTGCCAGTCTATTTCGAGGCGGCGGCGGTGATCGTGGCGCTGATCTTCGTCGGCCAGGTTCTGGAGCTGAAGGCGCGCGAACGAACCGGTTCGGCAATCCGCGCGCTGCTCGACCTGGCGCCGAAGACCGCGAGACGTATTGCCAAGGACGGGTCGGAGACCGACGTGCCGCTGGAGGAGGTGCAGACCGGCGACCGGCTGCGGGTGCGGCCGGGCGAGAGCATTCCGGTGGACGGCAGCGTCAAGGAAGGTCGCTCGGCGGTAGACGAATCCATGCTGTCGGGCGAAGCGGTACCGGTCGAGAAGACCGAAGGCGATACGGTTACCGGCGGCACGCTGAACAAGAACGGCACGCTGGTGATAGAGGCCGAAAAGGTCGGCGCCGACACCGTGCTGTCGCAAATCGTCGAGATGGTGGCCAAGGCACAGCGAAGCCGCGCGCCGATCCAGGGCATGGCCGACCGGGTGTCCTTCTACTTCGTGCCGACGGTCGTGCTGGTCGCCATCATCGCCTTCGTGGCGTGGTGGCTGTTCGGACCGGAGCCGAGCCTGGTCTTCGCCATCGTTTCGGCGGTGTCGGTGCTGATCATTGCCTGCCCTTGCGCGCTCGGGCTGGCGACGCCGATGTCGATCATGACGGCGACCGGGCGCGGCGCGCAGGCCGGCGTGCTGATCAAGGATGCCGAGGCGCTGGAGCGCTTCGCCACGGTCGACACGCTGATCGTCGACAAGACCGGGACGCTGACCGAAGGCAAGCCGGTGCTGACCGACGTGGTGGCGGCGGACGGTTTCGACGAGGCAAAGGTGCTGTCCCTGGCGGCGAGCCTCGAGACGGGTTCGGAGCATCCGCTGGCCGAGGCGATCGTTGACGGTGCAAAGGAGCGCGGCGCGGCGGTCGAGAAGGCGGAAGATTTCGATTCCATCACCGGCAAGGGTGTTGCTGGCAAGGTCGGCGGCGCCAGCGTGGCGCTCGGCAACCGCGCGATGATGGATGCACTCAACGTCGATGTCGGCAGTCTCAATGAAAAGGCCGACGAACTGCGTTCGCAGGGCAAGACCGCGATGTTCATCTCGGTCGACGGCAGACCGGCCGGACTGGTGGCCGTCGCCGACCCGATCAAGAAGACGACCGCCGCTGCAATCCGGTCGCTGCACAAAAGTGGCCTGCGCATCATCATGGCGACCGGCGACAATGAGCGGACGGCAAAGGCGGTCGCCGCCAATCTCGGCATCGACGAGGTGCGCGCCGACATGCTGCCGGAGAAGAAGAAGGAACTGGTCGACGCGTTGCATGCCGCCGGGGCCAAGGTGGCGATGGCCGGCGACGGCGTCAACGACGCGCCGGCGCTGGCTGCCGCCGATGTCGGCATCGCCATGGGCACGGGAGCGGACGTGGCTGTCGAAAGCGCCGGCATCACGCTGCTCAGGGGCGATCTCAACGGCATCGTGAGGGCGCGAACGCTGGCCCAGGCGACGATCCGCAACATCAAGGAGAACCTTTTCTTCGCCTTTGTCTACAACGCAGTCGGCGTGCCGGTGGCGGCGGGCGTCCTCTACCCGGTGTTCGGCATGCTGCTGTCGCCGATGATCGCGGCGGCGGCGATGAGCCTGTCGTCGGTGTCGGTGATCGGCAACGCGCTGCGGCTGCGGTCGCTATCGCTGAAGTGAGTTTCTCACGACATCAACGCTGGAGAACGCCATGAACATCGGCACCGCATCGGCAAAGTCGGGACTGTCGCCCAAGACCATCCGCTATTACGAGGACATCGGGCTGATGAAGGCCGGACGCGCCGGCAATGGCTATCGCGATTACTCGATGCAGGACGTGCACCGGCTGCGCTTCCTGCAGCGCTCGCGCGGCCTGGGCTTTTCGGTCGAGGAATGCCGCCAGTTGCTTTCGCTTTATGAAGACAAGGCACGCGAAAGCGCCGAGGTGAAGGCAATTGCCGAAACGAAGCTGGCGGAGGTCGACCGCAAGCTGGCCGAACTGATGGGCTTGCGCGAGACATTGCGGCATCTGGTGCACAACTGCCATGGCGACAGCCGTCCAGAATGTCCGATCATGGACGGGCTGGCCGGCGACGACACGCTGCAATGAGCTGACATCCGGCATCGCCCGCGGGACGCGAGGCGAGACGCCCGCAAGGGCGGCCGCGGTGTAAATGGTCACCGTTCACACAAATTTGGTCATTCGACGCAGACAGGGTTTGCATCTGCCCGCGTTTTGGGCACTTTGAGCGCCTGAAATCAACGGGAGACTTGAATGAAACCTCTATTCGCAGCCGCTGCGCTGGTGCTTGGGCTCGGTGTGTCGGGCCTCGCCTTTGCCGAACCGGTCAAGGTCGGCATGATCACGACACTTTCGGGCGGCGGCGCCGGTCTGGGAACCGACGTGCGCGACGGCTTCATGCTGTCGCTGAAAATGTCCGGCAACAAGGACGTCGAAGTCATCACCGAAGACGACGCGATGAAACCCGAAATCGCCGTGCAGATCGCCGACAAGATGATCCAGAGCGACAAGGTCGATGTGCTGACCGGCATCATCTGGTCGAACCTCGCCATGGCGGTGGTGCCAAGTGTCGTGGCGCAGGGCAAGTTCTACCTCTCGCCCAATGCCGGCCCTTCGCCGCTGGCCGGCGAGAAATGCGACAAGAACTATTTCAACGTCGCCTACCAGAACGACAATTTCCATGAGGCCGCCGGCAACTATGCCGAGAAGCAGGGCATCAAGAAGATGTTCATCATGGCGCCGAACTACCCGGCCGGCACCGACTCCCTGAGCGGCTTCAAGCGCTTCTACAAGGGCGAACTGGTCGGCGAGGTCTACACCACGCTCGGCCAGACCGACTACGCGGCCGAGATTGCGCAGATCCGCGCCTCTGGCGCCGATTCCGTCTTCTTCTTCCTGCCCGGCGGCATGGGCATCGCCTTCATGAAGCAGTACGCCCAGTCAGGCGTCGAAATCCCGGTCATGGGACCAGGCTTCTCCTTCAGCCAGGACGTGCTTGGCGCGATGGGCGACGCGGCGCTTGGCGCCAAGAACACGGCATCATGGTCGCCGGACCTCAACAACCCCCGGAACAAGGAGTTCGTCGAGGCTTTCAAGGCCGAATACGGCCGCCTGCCCTCGATCTACGCGGCCCAGGGTTTCGACACGGCGAGCCTGATCGCATCGGCCGCGGCGAAGGCCGACGTCAAGGACGCCGACGCCTTCCGCTCGGCGCTCGAGGCGGCCGAATTCGATTCGGTGCGCGGCAAGTTCAAGTTCAACACCAACCATCACCCGATCCAGGATTTCTACGTCCGCGAAGTGATCAAGGACAGCGACGGCGTGGTGACCAACAAGATCGCCGCGACCAGTTTCGTCGATCATCAAGACGCCTATGCCAAGGACTGCAAGATGTAGCAGGCGACCGGCGGCAAATGCCGCCGGACACGGGAGGCGGCCGGTGCGCCGCCTCCCGATGCCTTACGGGCCCTTTTCCATCCGCGCGACAAGGGTTCTCCTTTCCTCTCATCACCGATCGACTGTAGCTCCCCGTGCAGACCGCCCTCGTCATCGAGCAGTTGCTCAACGGAATCCAGTTCGGCGTGATGCTGTTCCTGATGGCGGCCGGGCTGACGCTGATTTTCGGCGTGATGGGATTGATCAACCTGGCGCATGGCTCGCTCTACATGGTCGGAGCCTTTGCCTGCGCCGCCGTGTCGGCGGCGACCGGTTCGTTCTGGCTGGGGCTGGCCGCCAGCCTGGCGGCGGCGGCGGCGGCCGGCGCCATCGTCGAGGTGATGGTCATCCGGCGGCTTTACGAACGCGACCATCTTGACCAGGTGCTGGCGACCTTCGCGTTGATCCTGATCTTTTCGGAGGGCACGCGCTGGCTGTTCGGCTCGTTTCCGCTCTACCTCAACATTCCGGCCGTCCTGCAGGGCGCCGTGGCGCTGCCGGGCGGCACGCACTACCCGATCTACCGGCTGGCGATCATCGGCGTCGGGCTCGGCGTGGCGCTCGGCCTCTATCTGTTGATCGGCAAGACGCGGCTTGGCATGCGCATCCGGGCCGGCGAATCCGACCGCGAGATGATCGGCGCGCTCGGCGTCGACATCTCGACGCTCTACACGGTGGTCTTCGCGCTCGGGGCGGCGCTTGCCGGGCTGGCCGGCGCGATGGTCGGCGCGCTGCAGTCGGTCGAGGTCGGGATGGGCGAACCCGTGCTGATCCTGGCCTTCGTGGTCATCGTCATCGGCGGCATCGGCTCGATCAAGGGCGCCTTCGTCGGCGCGCTTGTGGTCGGCATCACGGACACAATGGGGCGTTTCCTGCTGCCCGGCATGCTGGCGGCGGTGATCGGCCCGGCCAAGGCATCCGGCGTCGGTGCGGCACTCGCCTCCATGCTGATCTATGTCGTCATGGCGCTTATCCTTGCCTTCCGGCCGAAGGGCCTGTTTGCGGCACAGGGCTGAGGCGATGACGCGCGAAACAATCCTCAACGCGGTTCTGGCGCTGTTCCTGCTGGCCCTGCCCTTCGCGGCGAGTGCCGCGGGCGAACCCTTCTACGTAACGCTGGCCACCCGAATGGCGGTGCTGGCGCTCGCCGCCACCGGGCTGAACCTGGCGCTCGGCTTTGGCGGGCTGGTATCGTTCGGCCATGCCGCCTTCTTCGGCATTGGCGGTTATGCCGCCGGAATCCTCGCCGCTCACGCCTTCAACGCCGAACCGCTGATGAGCTGGCCGTTCGAGATCGGCGGTTCCGCCCAGATGCCGGTGATCTGGCTGGTCGCAGCGGTTGCCTGCGGTCTCGTGGCGCTGCCTATCGGCGCCATCAGCCTGCGCACCAGCGGCGTCTACTTCATCATGATCACGCTGGCCTTCGCGCAGATGATCTACTATTTCACCATCTCCTGGCCCTCCTATGGCGGACAGGACGGCCTGTCGATCACACTGCGCAACGGCTTTCCCGGCCTCAACACGATGGTGCCGACCAGCTTCTTCATGATCTGCTACGCATTGCTGATGGCGGCGCTGCTGCTCACCTGGCGGCTGCGCGATTCGCGCTTCGGCGCGGCCTTGCAGGCGGCGCGGCAGAACGAGGCGCGCGTGGCGGCGGTGGGCATCGATCCGCTGCGGATCAGGCTGGCGGCCTTCGTCATCTCGGCGATGATCACCGGCGTGGCCGGCGCGCTGTTTGCCGATCTCACCCGCTTCGTCAGCCCGTCGATGATCTCCTGGCAGATGTCGGGCGAACTGATCGTGCTGATCATCCTGGGCGGCACCGGACGGCTGTTCGGGCCGGTCGCCGGCGCCATCCTCTTCGTGATGCTGGAATTCGTGCTCGGCGGGATGACCGACCGCTGGCAGTTCTTCCTCGGGCTGATCCTGCTTGGCGTCGTGCTGTTCGCACGCGGCGGGGTGGTCGGGCTGATCGCCGGGAAGGCCGCGCCATGACCGGAGCGGTCCTCGACATCAGCCACCTGTCGAAGAGCTTTGGCGCGCTCAAGGCGACCGACGATGTCAGCCTCGATCTGAGGCCCGGAGAAATCCACGCGCTGATCGGGCCGAACGGCGCCGGCAAGACGACGCTGATGCAGCAGGTGTCTGGCGTACTTATGCCCGACAAGGGATCGATCCGCTTCATGGGCACGGATATTGGCGGGCTGGGCGTCGCCGAACGCGCGCGCCGCGGGCTCGGGCGCACCTTCCAGATCTCGTCGCTGACGCCGGAATTCTCGGCGCTGCGCAACGTCATGCTGGCGGTCCAGGCGCGGCAGGGCTCGAGCTTCCGCTTCTTCGGCAGCGTGAAGAAAGATCCGAGCCTGACCGGCCCGGCCATGCAGGCGCTCGCGCGCACCGGGCTGGCCGAGCGAGCGGATATCCCGGCGGAGGAATTGTCGCATGGCGAGCGGCGGCAGCTCGAGATCGCCATTGCGCTGGCGCTGGGCTCGAAGGCGTTCCTGCTCGACGAACCGATGGCCGGCATGGACCCGGAGGGCGCCAAGGCGCTGACCGGCTTTCTCGACGGGCTGCGCGCCGAGGCGCCGATCCTGCTGGTCGAGCACGACATGGACGCGGTGTTTGCGCTGGCCGACCGGGTGTCGGTGCTGGTCTACGGGCGCATCATCGCCAGCGGCAGTGTCGCCGACATCCGCAACGACGCCGCGGTGCGCGCCGCCTATCTCGGGGATCCGGCATGACGCTGCTCAGGGTTGCCGGCATCGAAACCTTCTACGGCGCCAGCCAGGCGCTGTTCGGCGTCGACCTCGACATTGCAGAGGGCGAAGTGGTGGCGTTGATGGGCCGCAACGGCATGGGCAAGACGACGACGATCCGCTCGATCTGCGGGCTGAGCCCGCCACGCAGCGGCGCCATCGAATTCGACGGAGCCACAATCGCGCGCAAGCAACCCTTCCGCATCGCGCGGCTCGGCATCGGGCTGGTGCCGGAAGGCCGCCGCTGCTTTGCCAATCTGACGGTGCGCGAGAACCTGGTGGCGGCGGCGCGGCCGGGCAAATGGACGATCGACGGGGTCACCGGCCTGTTCCCGCGGCTTGGCGAGAGGCTCGGACAGTATGCCAGCACATTGTCGGGTGGCGAACAGCAGATGCTGGCGATCGGCCGCGCCTTGATGACCAATCCGCGCCTCCTCATCCTCGACGAGGCGACGGAAGGGCTGGCCCCGGCTATCAGGCAGGACATCTGGGCGGCGATCCGGCAGTTGAAGGCAGCGGGCCAGTCGATCCTGGTGGTTGACAAGACGATGGCCGAACTGTTGCCGGTGGCCGACCGCTGCGTGGTGCTTGAAAAGGGCCGAACCGTCTGGACCGGGCGTCCGCAGGAACTGACCGGAGACTTGCAGGACCGCTATCTCGGAGTGTGAAGACTTGGACGATGATCCATAGCGCGCGTCAGCCAATCACTCTGCCGTCGCTACCTTCACGATGGAAGGCCCTTGATGCTGATGGCCGCATATGGGCGACCAATTCAAGCAATAGCCGGAGATCTCTTGAGAAAAGTGGTGCCCAAGGGCGGATTTGAACCACCGACACGCGGATTTTCAGTCCGCTGCTCTACCCCTGAGCTACTTGGGCCACTGTCCGTCATGCCGGGTGATATGCTGCATTGCGGATTTCGCGGGAGCACTGGGCTGCCCTTGAAAGCGGGTGGGTTATAGCACGGGAATTCCGGCTGTCCAGCGTCCACGACGCAAATTGAACCCAGATTCTGGCCATGTGCCGCCGCGCGCCGCAACCTGGGTCTCAGCCATCGTTCGTTCGGGTCGGAACCGCTGCGTTTTCAGGGGCTTCGTCGTCCTCGTCATCGCGCACCGGAATGGCGTAGGCGCCTGAAAGCCAGCGGTTGAGATCGACATCCTTGCAGCGCGTGGAGCAGAAGGGGAAGGTGTTGCGGGCCGAGGGCTGACCGCACTCCGGACATGGCCGCTTTGGCCGCAGCGGCGTCACCGTCGCGCCGCCCGCGCTCATGCCTTTGCTCCGGATAGCCAGTTGAAGTGCACCTGATAGCCGTCCGCGTTGAGCAAGCCGACCGTTTCGTAGAGCGGCAGCCCGACAATGTTGGTGTAAGACCCTGTCAGCTTGACGACAAACGTGCCGGCAAGCCCCTGCACGGCATAGCCGCCAGCCTTGCCGCGCCACTCGCCCGACGCCAGATAGCTCTCGAGTTCCTCGCGGCTGATGCGCTTGAACCGCACCCGGCTCTCGACGAGACGCTGGCGAACCCTGCCGGAAGGCGCAATCAGGCAGACTGCCGAATAGACGCGGTGCGTGCGTCCCGACAGCATCTGCAGGCAGTTCGCGGCCTCGTCGATCATCTCCGCCTTCGGCAGGATGCGACGGCCGAGCGCCACCACCGTATCGGCGGCAAGCACGAAACACGGCACGTAGTCCGCCTCGCTTTTCAGCGAGGCAAGCGCCTTCTGCGCCTTTTCCTTGGCCAGGCGCTTGGCCAGCGAACGCGGATGTTCCGAGCGAATCGGCGTTTCATCGATATCGGCCGGCAACAGCCGGTCCGGCTCGATGCCGGCCTGCTGCAACAACTCAATCCGGCGCGCCGAACCCGACGCAAGCACAAGCTTCTGAAAAACGCTCATCGGGACAAGCGGCCAGCGGCCGTCCTATTTGAAGCGATAGGTGATGCGGCCCTTGGTAAGGTCGTAGGGCGTCATCTCAACAAGGACCTTGTCGCCGGTAAGGACGCGGATGCGATTCTTGCGCATGCGTCCAGCGGTGTGGGCGATGATTTCGTGTTCGTTTTCAAGCTTCACCCGAAACATCGCGTTCGGCAACAGCTCGGTCACGGTGCCCGGAAATTCGAGGACTTCTTCCTTCGGCATTCTCTACCTTTGTTCTGGATCATATTTCCGGTGGCCTGCCCGGAATTGCGCGGAACCTATATTATTGTCGCCGCTTTGTGAACACGCATAATCAACGCAGTTTCTGGCCGAAACGCTCATCTATTCGTGCCTTCAACCTGTCGCGCACGTCGCTGTAGGCTGCCATGATCTGTTCGCGCGGGCCGCGTGCCGATGTGGGGTCGGCGGTTGGCCAGTATTCGACGTCGACGGCAATGGTGCGCGTGAGTTCCAGCGCCGCGTGATGGGCCTCGGGCGCCAGCGTCACGATCAGGTCGAAATAAAGATCCTCCAGGTCGTCCAGGGTGCGTGGATGACGCTCGCCGAGCGAAAGCCCGGCTTCTGCAAGGACGGCCTCGACGAAAGGGTCAGGTTCGCCAGCAAGAATTCCAGCGGATGCCACAAACGTCGATGCAGGCAGGACCTCCCGAGCGAGACGCTCGGCCATCGGCGATCGCACCGTGTTCATGCGACACATGAACAGGACGGAGCGTGGAAACCGGCCGGCGGACAGGCTCTAGCCCCGCCAGTGCAGAACGCAGACCAGCGTAAACAGCCTGCGCGCGGTGCTGAAATCGATATCGACCTTGCCGGAAAGCCGATCCATGAGCGTCTGCGAGCCCTCGTCGTGGAGGCCGCGCCGCCCCATGTCGATCGATTCGATCTGGCTGGGCGTCGATCTGCGGATCGCTTCATAGTAGCTTTCGCAGATCATGTAGTAGTCCTTGACGATGCGCCGGAACGGCGTCAGCGACAGGATATGGGTGACGACCGGATCGCCATTTTCGCGGCAGACCGAAAACACCAGCCGCGCCTCCACCAGCGAAAGGGCAAGCCGGTATGGACCGCCCTCAGTGTCGCCGACCGGCGCAAAACTGTTTTCCTCGATCAGATCGAAGATCGCCACCGCACGCTCATGCTCGACGTCCGGCGTCGCGCGCCCGATCGATTCGTCGAGCACGACATCGACCAGCTTGCAGTTTTCACGGCCGGTGTCGGACATGTCACAAGTTCAACCGGACGGCGACCGAACGCCCGTGGGCGTCGAGGCCTTCTGCCGCGGCCAGGGCAATCGCCGCCGGCGCCAGCAGCCGAAGCTGTTGCGGCCCCAGCTTGAGCAGCGATGTGCGCTTCATGAAGTCGAGCACCGACAGGCCTGACGAGAAGCGCGCCGAGCGGGCCGTCGGCAACACATGGTTGGAGCCGCCGACATAGTCGCCGATGGCTTCCGGCGTGTGCCGGCCGAGAAATACCGCACCGGCATTGCGCATGCGCGCGAAAAATCCCTCGGCATCGTCGATGGCAAGTTCGACATGCTCGGCGGCGATCCGGTCGACCAGCGCCACCGATCCGTCCAGATCGGCGACCAGCACAACCGTGCCGAAATCGCGCCAGCTCTGCGCAGCGATATCCGCGCGCGGCAGCAGCTTTATCTGGCGCTCGACCGCAGCCTCCACGGCGCCGGCAAAGGCCACATCGTCGGTCAGAAGAATCGATTGGGCAGCCGTGTCGTGCTCGGCCTGGGCCAGCAGATCGGCGGCGATCCATTCAGGGTCGTTGCTGCCGTCGGCAACCACCAGCACTTCAGACGGACCGGCAATCATGTCGATGCCGACGGTACCGAAAACCTGCCGCTTGGCTGCCGCCACATAGGCGTTGCCTGGCCCAACGATCTTGCTGACGGGCCGGATCGTCTCGGTGCCGTAGGCGAGCGCGGCGATCGCCTGGGCGCCGCCGACCTTGTAGATCTCCGAGACACCGGCGATGTCGGCAGCGACCAGCACCAGCGGATTGATGATGCCGCCTGGCGCCGGAACCACCATGACGATCCGTTCGCAACCCGCCACCACCGCCGGCACGGCGTTCATCAGCACCGAACTTGGATAGCTTGCCGTGCCGCCGGGCACATAGAGGCCGACCGCCTGGATGGCTGTCCAGCGCGAGCCCAGTTCGACACCCGACTCGTCGGTATAACGGTCGTCAACCGGTCTCTGGCGCTCGTGATGAGCGCGTATGCGATCGCGGGCGAAGGCAAGCGCCTCGACCGTCCTTGAATCCGCCGCGCCATAGGCTTGCTCGATCTCCTGGGGCGTCACCGCAAACCCGGTCGCCGACAAATCGACGCGGTCGAACTTCCTGGTATAGTCCGCCAGCGCGGTGTCGCCCTCGACACGCACACGCTGAATGATCTCGCGCACGACCATGTCGACATCCGCGGAGGATTCACGCTTGGCCCCGAGGAATGCGGCGAATCGCACCTCGAAATCGGCATCGGACTGGTTGAGGGTTATGGCCATGGCTTTTCCGTCAGGCCGAATGGGCCGGGCGCGATGCCGCTTCCCACGCACCGCCAAGATCGGCCAGCCGCGCCTCGATGCATTCGACCTGAAGCCGAATCGCGGCGCCACCGGAGAAGACGAGGTCGACGGTGCCCGCCGGGTCTTCCGAGACAGTGAAAAGCACCGCCAGCAGCGACAGCACGTCTTCGGGCCTGTCACGAGAAATTCCAGACAGCCTTGCCGAAAGAACACGCGAAAAATGCAGCACGCTGTTGCGCCGTTCCGGCTGCGCCTTGCTGACGCTTGGCGCGGCTTCCCATGCAAAGCGGTACATCGGCAGGATGAACAGTCCGGATGCCGGCAAGAACTCGATGTCACCCACCTTCAGCACCGCATCCTGCACATGTGCGGATACGATTTTCAGGTCTTCTTCGTCCAGGGCGACGAGCTTGAGCTGGTTCATGGCCGGTTGTGCCTGTTCGGGTTGCCGATCTTCGGCCTTGTTATGCGGTCTGGGCAGACCGTGCAACGCCGACCTCCGGTCAGGTGGCCGCTTTAGCTTGAAAGTCGCTCGATCACCGCGCCGCAATTGGACAGCTTTTCCTCAAGCCGCTCGAAGCCGCGGTCGAGATGGTAGACACGGTTGACGGTGGTTTCGCCTTCCGCGGCGAGACCGGCGATGACCAGCGATACCGAGGCGCGCAGATCCGTCGCCATCACCGGCGCGCCCTTAAGGCGGGAAACGCCTTCGACCATCGCGGTCTGGCCCGAGAGCGTGATGCGGGCGCCCAGCCGGGCCAGTTCCTGTACGTGCATGAAGCGGTTCTCGAAGATCGTCTCGGTGATCCTCGACTTGCCGTTGGCCATCGTCATCAGGCCCATGAACTGTGCCTGCAGATCGGTTGGAAAGCCGGGGAACGGCGCGGTTGACACGTCGACCGGCTGGATACCGTTGCCGTTGCGATAGACGCGGATACCGTTTGCCTCTTCCGTTATGTCGGCGCCGCTCTGGCCGATGATGTCGAGCGCGCCGCTCAACAGGTCGGCACGAGCCCCCTCCAGCAGCACATTGCCGCCGGTCATGGCCACAGCCATCGCATAGGTGCCTGTCTCAATGCGGTCGGGAATGACCCGGTGGCGCGCGCCCGACAAGGAATCGACGCCGTCGATCATGATGGTCGAGGTGCCGGCGCCGGAAATCCGCGCGCCCATGGCGTTCAGGCACTCCGCCAGGTTGACGATTTCCGGCTCGCACGCGGCGTTTTCAAGCACGGTCTCGCCGTTGGCGAGCGACGCGGCCATAAGCATCACATGCGTTGCACCGACCGAGACCTTCGGGAAGACATACCGATTGCCGACCAGACGTCCATTGCGCGTCCTGGCCAGCACGTAGCCGCTTTCAACCTCGATGTCGGCGCCGAGGGCTTGCAGTCCTTCGAGGAAAAGGTCGACCGGCCGCGTACCTATGGCGCAACCACCGGGCAACGACACCTTGGCTTCGCCCATGCGG